>SDBT01010612.1_pt1 | contig 14865 bp, 13 predicted proteins | sample 2277101 | NCBI WGS metagenome assembly SDBT01 (sample SAMN10404973, study PRJNA504765) | marine sediment metagenome | isolation source: marine sediment core GS10_PC15, 103 cmbsf | place: Arctic Ocean: Southern Knipovich Ridge | collected 2010 | reverse complement strand
CACGAACCTCAAAGACAAAAGGTATCCGCCGCAACCATTTGGCTATAAGAGCGGGAATACCTACCATTAAAGGAGTACTCGTTGCATAAATAATATCAACATTTTTTATGAAAAGTACATAAACAGACGCAATCAAAACAAATGCAATAAAGGAAAGACATCTTTTTATAAATCCCATCTTCTGATTATAGGGCGAATTTACAACCCTTACATCAATACCATCTATTATAGCTTGCTTTATCAGATATCCTTTTGCATCCTGCAAGTCCTGTTCACATAACTGGGCAATTGTCGTCAACATTACAACATTATGGCCGGCCTTAATCCATCGTTTAGCAAACTCATAGCTGCGAGTTCCAGTTACCCCCCTTGGCGTTGCAAAATACTGATGAATGTATAGAATATGCATATATCTGTTAAATGAAATTATTTTTATTGTCAGCCTAATGCGCATCCCAGCAGTTACTTTAAACGCTCTGTCTGGTCTATCGGACAAACAAGGGATGCATCCGAACTGTCGCGACAATCATGTTTTCTACCCAATCACCGCTTTAAGTAACCTTTAACTCCGGCTTCAAATGCCTGAATATCCTGTTCAACTCTTTGCAGGCACGCATTACGCCCGGTATTAAACTGCTCACTGTCAAACGCCCGCAAATAGCGTATAATCTGCTCTTTGATACTTGATTTTTTATCAATAACAACACCCAAATTGTATTTTTCGACCCACCGGGCTTGTTCGGTGTTCTCGTACACCATCATCGGTACACCATAAGACAGTGATAAATAGAATCGATTCGTCATTAATGTAATAGTATTGATATTTTTATTTCTTAGTAAATTCATTAAAGATACCCCCTCCAAATATTTCGGCTCATCCTGTTTGGCGTAACGCCCCTGTAAACGCACATTGGTAATGTTACGGCTTGCGACAAAATCCCTTAGCATTTGCTCGTGGTTGCCGGCGCCGACAAACTCCAATTCAAATGCCGGGTCATCAGCCAGCGCCTCGGTCAATGCGCGATCGGCCTTAAAATGCCTCAAAAACCCGATTGTCAGGATTTTGTATGTTGTTTTTCCTTTAATTTCGGCCAGTGTATCTAATGGCCTAGCAGTGGCGGTATTATGGCCAATCAGGTAGGGGATATCCTTGGGCAGCCATTGTTTAAATCCATCAGACGAAATGACAACCAAGGCGGCATTTCGGATTGCAGCGTCAAACTTAGCCCGAAAATACCTTAATTTTAGCATGATACAATAATCTCTGATATCAAAAACATAGTTATTCTTGTATTTTGATTTTAGAAAAGGAAAAATTAACAACATAATGAAAATTGTAGAGATGATTACTTTGTCATAAGTACCCTCTGCCAGTTTTGATTTTACAAAATTACGATAACGGATATAGTCCAGTATTCGAAAAAAACGGCTCTTGTGTTCTTCTAAGTTGAACGCCAGCACGCCTGTTTCCTCTATTCCTGACCGATTCCAGGAAATAATGTCATAAGGAATGCCGAGCTGTTCCAGAATATTCGTATAATAGCGGACATAAGGCGCCGCATAAAGATTACACATTATAATTATGGCTACACGCTGTTTTTCGTTCGGTTTCATCGTTTTTCATTCCACTTCATAACCCAGATTCGTCAGTTCTTCAACTCCGTGGACGCCTCTGACATAGGCAACAAAATGTTTTCCCCAAAGAATTTTTTACCATTTTACCACCCAAACCCAAAAAACTTATCTTTCAAAACCTAAATCCTTCAACTCTTTAACACCTGTGGCACCTCTTACATAGGCAATAAAGTGTTTGGCCCAATGAGGGGTTTTCTTATTAAATGGCTGGGGATAAAAAATAATTACCTTAGCTCGATTGTATGGAGCGAATCTTTCAGGTCTGTCGCCAAAATATTTATGATTAAGATCTCTACCAAGTAGATAAGAATATATAATATCGTAATCCCAGTCGTTAGACCAATAATTATAAGTTTTCGGATCACGCCGCCAGCCAGAAGCAAGCGCAACCCATGGAGTTACATCAGTTATTCCCAGTTTGTCGGCTAATTTACAAGTTCTGCGAAAGGTTTCACGTGTAATTTCAATTTCCGGAACGTTATAAAAATTACACGACATGGGCGCCTTGATTTCTTCGCCTGTCCAATATCCTGATTTTGACCATCCGGTACTACTTGCATTTGAGTGTACACCACGACAAAACCATTCTATCCTCGCTCCTGTAAAGATAGCTTGAGCTTTAATATGAATTGCATCAAGAGACTGTCTAATTGCTTCATTCCATTCTTTGTTATTAGGTATTGTGTGAAATCTTTCAGAATCCAACGTTACAGCGGTTATTTTAACAGCACTTTTATATTTCTTGTTGCTTTGCTCTACCCATAGTTTTATCTTTATTGCACGTTTTTCAAAAAGATTTATTTCTTCCCAATATGTTGGACCTCGGTCTGTAGGCGGTAAATCTTTGCCGAATCTTACGTGCCATGGGATAAAATTGACGCTAAGCGACGTTTTTATTTTGGGATTTGTTTTGTTTACTCGAGCGCAAGTATAAACGCATCTCTCTACCTGATGCTGTTTAGCCCAATCACCTGAAACAGCAAGAGAATGTGTTATTCTTGCCAGTTCATATAGTTTTCGACTCTCCAATTCAGGTGCTTGAGGCCAAAAATAATGTACTTTAGGCAATGGTTTAAGCTGCATTAGTTTTGCATTAATTTCATTGTCTGACAATGTTATTTCTTTGCCGTAACATAAAATCGTTGTTGTAAAAAAAAGGACTATCTTGAGTGTTTTGGTGTAGCGTTTTTTCATTATAAACAAGACCGGCAACTAATAACCCAATTATATCTTAAGGATTATAAGTGCAGAGAAATTAAACCTTGTATAATAATAACTACGTATGGTATTTCCTCACAATAAGGCTCTATAGGCCTGGTGTTACCGCACAATATCTGCCAGCAACTTTTTAACGGCTTGTCCAGCTACATGCCAGTTGAGACGTGTTTGGTATTCGTTAAATGTGGAGAAAACTAAATTTTCATACTTTGAATAATTAGTAAATAAACTATGAATGTAGTCACAGTATTCGGCAATATCAGCCTGTGCACTAAAAAGCTTACCGTTAATGTCCGGCCTGATTATAGTCGGGACACCACCGACATCAGTTGACAGGCAAGGAACACCAAAGGAGTTGACTTCACCAAAAACTATCGCAGTACATTCTGCCCTCGATGGTAAAACTAAGAAATGAGTTTCAGCTAAAAGTTTGTCAAATTTTTCTTTGCCGTCTTTGGTTGACTTGCTGATAAAGCCTAAGGGTTTAACGAAATCAGGTAATGGCCCATCCAAGATTGGTTCACACCCTACTATGGTTAATTCAGTATTCAAACCGGTCTTGTTTAATTCTTTGGCTATCTTGAGAGCGACATCTCCGCCCTTCCTGACCCAATTTACACCAAGAAATAACAACTTGCATTTTTTTGTAGGTCTTGACTTAAATATGTTTCTAATATCATCTTCAGTTCTATTGCATTCAATATTTGCTCCGAACGAAACTACTTTTATTTTTGAAGGATTAATATGGTAGTTGGTAATTGCTGTCTGGGCGGCCCAATCAGAACTATAAATTGCCAATTTGCATCTTTCCAAAGCTGATTTTTCCATCGCATTCCCGTCTTTGATACTTTTTTTACACAGATTACTAAAACCGGGGTAGAAATCTATCATCCCCGCAAAGGTCGCGTCTGTCCAGAAAACGACAGGTTGATCACATTCAAGATAAGCGATTGGAATTGACCCTGGACTAAACACAACATCTATAGAATTGGATAGTCTTTGGGAAACTTGGCGTGCATAGTCTTTAAGAATTAAGGGTTGTCTATCTCGTAGATAATGTTTATGAGATAGATGGTTATATAAATACTTTTTTGCTTTAAATAATAATGAGTATTTTTCTTTCAAGTGGCTAATATACTCAAGTGAAATAGATTGGTCCTTAAGTGCTTTGGCGATGTAATAACCCGTTCCTGACCAATGCATGATATTACTTGAATCATAAGTAGTTACATAAGCTAATTTCATAATTGTAATCCTTTCAGAATTATTTCTACCGCCACACAATACTTTATCTTCGCGGCAACTTGTAAATGTTCAATATTACGGAGTAATAAGCTACAACCCTCTGGGACGTAAACCTTTAGGAAGCATTCTGCGCAAAAAACCCCTTAATACATATATCGCATCGCCCTGAATAAAATACCAAAAGCTTCTATATAAAAATAAATACAGATAAACCGTCCACACCGGATACCCATGACATGCTTCTTTGAGGTATTTTTTCATTATACCTATATGCTCCTCTGTTCGTACATCCCATATATTGGTGGTCTTTGAATCTTTGTGGTGACGGAACCGTGAGAGACATTGTCTTATATGTTTGGTTTTGATGTGGCTGCCTATTCGGCAGAAGAATTCATAATCCATACAAAAACACTTTGACTCGTCAAGATAACCGAATCGTTCAAACAACGACCGCTTCCAAAAACTCGACTGCTGAGACAAAACCATACCATGGATTATAAGTACAGAGAAATTAAACCTGGTATAATAATAACTGCGTATGGTTTTTCCCGTTTCATCTATTACTAATTCATTCCCGAATACAAAGTCTAAATTAGGGCTATCTATAAATACTCTGGCAACTGCTTCCAAACTGCCAGGGCAATATTCGTCATCACTATTCAACCAAGCCACAATGTCACCGGTAGCAAAATGAAAACCTTTGTTCAAGGCGTGTGTCTGACCGTTATCTTTCTCGCTGACCCAATATGCTAATTTGTCGGCATATTTTTTTATTATTTCGACAGAACCATCCGTGCTGCCTCCATCTATAATAATATACTCAAGATTCGGATAAGACTGATCAATAACGGAACGAATAGTTCTCTCCAAAAAGCCCGCTTGATTATACGATGGAGTTATAATGCTAATTTTAGGCCACTCTGCCATAAACTCTTCCTCGATTCTAATAAAATTCTTCTAATACCACCTGTTCATCATCCTGTTCCCATGAATATTCTTCATGATAAGCTTCATCATTGTAATCATAATCGTAAGAATAAACCCCACCATAACGTTTCATTTCTTTATATTCAGCATAAACGCCTGCCTGCAAAGCTATTGACGCATATACTAGTAGTATGCCGGTTGTTGAAGTTAGTACGCCGCCAAGTAATGAAGCAAGAAAATATGCGGTTAAAAGTGCTGTTGATAAATTTGCCATATCCTTCATTTCCTCATTTTGGCAATTGCGCATCAATAACATTCCCCTCAAAGGAAGCCATGCAAACAAAATAAACATTATCAATCCAAACAAAAAACCATGATCAACACCAAGCTCTAAATAACTGTTATGATAGCTCATGCCTGACCTAATCTTTGATTTAACAGACGCCTCACCAGTTCCCCAGCCCAAAAGCGGCTTTTGTTTCATTTCGTTAAATGCCATGGCAAACAAAGCACCTCGTCCGGAAGTAACCGTCGAAAAGATTTTGCCTTTCACATTTTCAAGCCCGGGAAAAGAAGTTATTATTTTCATTCCCATTGGAACGATTATAATGCTGGCTGCTAATATGACTATAGTATTTCTTTTTAGTTTCCGGGACAATATCACTAATATTCCTGCTGCCACACTTCCCAATGCGGTTCTCCCACCTGAAAGTATTAAAAACGCAAGTGTCAAAGTCGCAAATCCCATAAAAAAAATGAAAGACAGGCTCCAAACTTTTTGCCGCATTCCAAACCAAACTAAAATAATGACACCAAAAGTACCAACAGTCATGATGCCAATAACATTTTCAAAAGCACCTAAAAATCGCCCCTGTTCTGATAAAGATGAAAAAAATGGAATTTGTACACATGTCATAACTATTGTATACAAAGCCAAAGATCGTATAAAAGTTGCCCTGCCCCGTGCGTCTCCAAGTATTTTCCGCCCACCCAATATCAGACCAAGATAATACAAGAGATAAAATATACTTTGCCCAAATGCATCTGCACTATTGCGGGCTCGTCCGGAGTTAAGCAGCATCATTAATGGCAGCAAACCCAAAATAAGACAAACAGGCGTAAGAGGCCTTTTGTTTTTCTGACTCAGAATAAAAAAAGACAGCACAATAGCAAGGGGGAATCGGGCTATCAGGGCAACTCCACCAAGAGCAGCAGATCTTACAAGCATCAATCCTACAAACATAACTGTCAATGCTACAAGAAAACCTGGGCCCCATCGCCATAAAACAAATATAAGAACGATTAGACCAAGGAAACACAGCATGAGAACAGGCAGAACATCCACCCCTGCCATACGTTCCTTGAAAATCTCAATTAATCTCTGAAACTTCATTTTAACCTATCCTGTATAAAATTTAGAATTTTTACTATTTGGGATGTCATTAGTCTAAAAACTTGTGAAACAGAGACTGATTACACCAATAATTTATTTATCCGCAAGAGTGGCAATAGCGATCTCTGTATGTTTCTTATCTTTACTTTCACTGTATGATCATCCGTTGTTATTTTGACGCCGGTTGATCCGCTAATTGAATTGAGTATGGGAAGTTCGGGAAAGTAAATATATGAATCAATGTTTTGCAGTACTTTGTAAATAATATGTTCTGCCCAAACACCTCGAGAGTCATCCATTTCTAAATATGAGCATTGTAAGCCTTGCAAATATATACTCCTTTTAACATAAAACAGACTTGTACAAGCACGTTTCCTTCGCATAACAGCATCAATGATTAAATCGTATTTGCATTTACTCCTAAGGCAAAACGAGAATAAGTCACCAAAATTCTTATAGATGTATCTTCCGGTTACTTTCATAAAACAGTCTTCGTTCAACTTATGTTTTACAAATTCATCAAGCATTTGAAATTCTTGGTAACCTTTGCCCCTTTCGAATTCTTTGGATGGCTTAAATTTGAAACACTGAAAATTTTCATCGTTTGAAAATTTGTCGTCATGTGATAGATCATAATGAGAATTTTCCAGAAAATATACTTTCGAAAATTTCTTGTAGTATGTGATTGCATCCAAATATTCTCTTCTTCGTATCTTCCAATTACTGTGAGTGACTATTATAGAATTAGGAATAATTGTGCCAGTCAATACTATAGGTATCATAATAAAAACTTAGGGCCTGAAAAGTTTACTATTCCACTATATTGGGTTCAAAACTTCACACAAAATCTTTACTTGGGACAAAAGGACTAACTCTATTTCTCCAACTGTACTATCCATTGATCTCCCCAAAAATGCTGCGTAAGGGATAGGAACAGATTGACAGGGAAAAGATGAACAGGCTTAAATAGACTCCTGTAACGAAACTCAATTAGACCAGTTTTGGTAAGTCGTTTGACATTGAATCCATTTGATTCACATGTAATTAATAACGACCGTTTAGAAAAAAAATGCAAATAGCCGAGAGGTCTTACTATTCGCCACTTGTCTTTTAATAACCGTGCAAGCAGAGATTGGTTATTGGGGAAACAAGCATAGACTGTGCCTGCTTCAACAAGATCTCCGATGCTCTTGATGAAGGACAATGGGTCTTCAACATGTTCCAAAACATCAGCTATCACTATTACATCAAAACCCGCTTGATCAAGCTGGGTTATATCCTTTACAACATGTGGAACGCCTTGAGCCCATGGGCCAGGTTCTACTCCGAAACAGTCATAGCCAACACTTCTGAAGTAGTTGAACAAAAGTCCCCGTCCAATGCCTATCTCAAGATATTTCTTCCGTTTCTTTGGATTTCTGCATTCGGCTCGTATTATATACTTTTCAGGAATACTGAATCTCTTTTTATCTGGCTGGCCTCCCGCTGATACTACATATTCTGAGGCCTTCTCATATAGCCGTATTAGTTCATTTTGTGTAAGCGTGGGGTTTATAAACCAATGCAAACAGCTAGCATATTCCATGAGATCAAGTTGTAGTTCTTTAGCGGGGTGAATCGTTCGTGTCTTGCCGATAGTTCTCAGCCGCGATCCTTTGCATATTGGGCATTTGTCAATTCGCTGCAGGCTTAGCTCTCCTCGACAACCACTGACCAGGCTTTCTCTTGCCTGACTGCTCCAGCGTGTTTTACGAGTTTTGTTGACAAAGCTCATCTGAAAGTTAGCCTACTGAGGTGCTGCCTAAAGATTCTACCTTTGCGCCTCTTTCGTCAAAACGCAACCAAGCATGAGTGCTATGAACTTGCCACATCAAATAGATCGTGGACCCACTAATTCCAACGACTCCCGAATATGCAATGTGCTGTATCGCCAAAGTTCTCAAAAATATCACTATTGTTACCACAAGGAGGACATTGATAACCGAGGGAATACAAAATCCCCAAAAGCAAGAGCGGACGCGGCCTACACCCATTAGGGTATAAAATGCCGGCACACCTAAGAGACTCAAGAAAGAACCTACCAACATAATACGAAAAACACATGGCAGAGCTTCAATAAATTTTTCTCCGAGCCAGACCCTGAGCAGTAACGGCGCGAATATAATCAAGGCCCCGTACATTGGAATGCCGAAAAAGAAAACAATCTTCATTGCACGACGATATATCTGGGAAATCCTATCTTTAGCGTATTTTGTCATACTTGCTCCAATCCTGCTGACTTCCGGCATCAAGGCTCTAAGCCCCGCTTCAACCAAACCTTTGACCTGCATACTTCCTGTGAACGCTATTTCGTAGATTGGTATTGTAGAAACCCCTGCGTATCGCGAGAGCATCAGCTTGTTAAATGGGCTAAACAACATGCTTAAAATCCCCCCCCCGAAAACAACACCACCAAAGCGTAGGATACGCTTACCATATTGGCCATCTAGGTTACCTTTCCGCAGAAACCGAATGAGGGCTATACGCTTAATACAAATAATGCTCATCAGGTGAATAAACACATATGAGACACTGTTGCCAATAAGAATACTTTCAATTCCATTGCCCCTATACAACATCAATGTTGCAATACTAACGGCAATAATTCGCCCTAAAGCCCGGGCAAAATTAGCCATATCCATACGCCCAAGACCCGAAAGTGTGGCGTTCAGTGCCTGGACGACAAATACATAAATACTGAGAACTCCAATATATGGCAGCAGCCATAAAGCAGTTCTGGCATTTTCATCAGAAAGCTTAAACAAACCTATGATATGGCTCTTAAAAACAAGTATTGCAGCCAGAGCAATACTTCCACTAACCAGCAAAATTAATATTGCGGTCACTACATATTTTTGAATCCCTTCGACATTCTTACGGCCATGTTCTTCCGCAACAAGCTTCATCATGGCTTGGCCAATTCCGAGATCGCCTAATTGGGCAAAGCTCAAAACGGTTGCCAAAACCAGCCAGACACCATATTTTTCATAGCCGAGAAAATGTAAATAAATCGGATATGCTGCCATCAGAGCTAAGGCATTGATGCCCGTGCAGAAAACACCAGAAACCATATTACGCCGAAGCTGCGAACCAAATCCCTGACGAAACAAGTTTGATAGTAAATATTTAGCTTTCATAAATCTCAGACGCTTGCACCGCATGGCTGCCTGAACCAACCTCTAAATTCACATCAGGCTTAGGGATTCCAAGTTCATCAAAAAACAGTTCGCTCATATTTTCATCATAATGCACCGGTATGAACAAGCAGTGTCTCAAAACCGCCATTACTATCAAAAGCTCGCATTACTGTGCAATCTTCATAAAATTAGGCCTTGCACCACATACACATATTATCCGTATCATTTTAACTCCAAACTATTCTCACAAACTCTTGCGATACCAGTCAATAGTTGCCTTGAGCCCTTCATCGAATGGGGTCTTCGCTTCAAAGTCAAAATACTCCTTCGCACGCGAAACATCCAAACGCCGCCTCGGTTGGCCATCCGGCTTAGAATGGTCCCACCTAATCTGTCCCTTAAAACCCGTAAGCTCGACAATCTTCTCAGCAAGTTCTTTTATCGTTATCTCAAAGCCGGCCCCAATATTAACCGGCTCCGAACCATTATAGTATTCCGTTGCCAGCAATATAGCCTCAGCAGCATCAGCAGCATAAATAAACTCACGTGACGCAGCTCCCGTCCCCCAACAGTCAATATGGTCATCTCCTGCTTCGATTGCATCAACGCATTTCTTTATCAACGCCGGTATCACATGACTGCTGGCGGGGTCGAAATTGTCCTTTGGTCCATAAAGATTCACCGGCAACAGAAATATCGAATTAAAACCGTATTCCGCTCTGTACGCCTGCGACTGCACCAGCAGCATCTTTTTCGCTAAGCCATACGGCGCATTGGTCTCTTCAGGATAGCCACACCAAAGGTCCTCTTCCTTAAAAGGCACAGGCGTAAATTTTGGGTAGGCACAAATCGTACCGATAGCCACAAACTTCTCGATATTTCTAACTCTGCCTTCCTCTATAAGTTGAACACCCATCATCAGATTCTTATAGAAAAACTCACCAGGATGTTCCCTGTTGGCCCCGATTCCACCGACGATAGCCGCAAGGTGAATAACGATGTCAGGCTTCATATCATCATACATCCGACAAATATCTGCCGCATTCACAAGGTCATACTCTTCAATCTCTGGAACAAGAATGTTCTTACAACCACGCTTACCCAACCCCTCGGTAACATAGCCTCCTAAAAACCCGGCTCCGCCGGTAACAACGACCCGTTTGTCAGCAAAGAAATTACTCATCTTTTTTCCTTTCCGTGGTCCTTGAGTATCCTTTCATCCTCAGCAAGCTTCATATCGGCATCGGTCATCATCCTCGCAAGCGCTTTGAATGTCACCTCAGGTTCCCATCCAAGAACCTTTTTCGCCTTACTCGAATCGCCTAATAAAAGGTCTACTTCGGTTGGCCTGAAATACCGCCGGTCAATCTCAACATGTTTTTCCCAGTCAAGTTCAAGATACTCAAACACCTCATCCAGAAATTCCCGCACCGAATGAGTTTGGCCTGTTGCTACAACATAATCATCCGGCTTTTCCTGTTGAAGCATCAGCCACATCGCCTCAACATAGTCCCCTGCGAACCCCCAGTCACGCTTAGCATCCAGGTTGCCTAAATAGAGTTTGTCCTGTAAGCCTAATTTGATGCGCGTCGCCCCTCGCGTTATTTTCCTTGTAACGAATGTCTCACCCCGCCTGGGCGATTCGTGATTAAACAAAATACCGTTACACGCAAATATACCGTAAGCCTCCCGATAATTTACCGTCTGCCAAAAACTGTACGCCTTCGCACAGCCATACGGACTTCGTGGATAGAATGCTGTCTTTTCTGTTTGCGGTGTTTCGGCAACATTGCCATACATCTCACTGCTGGAGGCCTGATAGAATTTTGCCGGCTTATTCATTGCCCGAACAGCCTCAAGCAACCGAAGTGTCCCCAGTCCATCGGTATTAGCTGTATAAATAGGCGTATCAAAACTTACCCGAACATGGCTTTGGGCGCCAAGGTTATAAATTTCATCGGGCTCAACGTCCTTGACAATCGCCGACAGGTTCCCGCCGTCGGTCAAATCGCCATATACCAATCTAAGTTCCGGCTTATTGTGAGGGTCTTTATACAGATGGTCAATCCTGCCGGTATGAAATGACGAGCTTCGTCGGATAATGCCCCATACCCGATAACCCTTTTTCAACAGCAATTCCGCAAGATATGAGCCATCCTGCCCTGTAATACCGGTAACCAATGCCTTTTTCATTATATCCGACTCCTCTAACAATCCCTTGTCAATTGCCACGCTTAAAACTTTCGATAATCACCTCGAGAGTCTCAGCCAGACCTGTCTTAGGCTGCCAGCCGATTGTCTCATTAATACGCTTCAAATTTGGCACACGCCGCATCATATCATCCATACGCCTGCCGTAAGCCACATCATAAGGAACAAATTCCTTTTTGCTTTTACTGCCTGCCAGTTCTATTATTTTATCAGCCAGGCCTTCGATACTGATTTCTTCGGTCGAGCCGATATTATACACTTTCCCTGCCGCATCTTCACAATTCATCAAGCCGATAACCGCATCCACAACATCTTGCACATAGCAGAAGCATCGACTCTGCTTTCCCGTCCCATATATCAATACCGGCTCATTCTTTAGCGCCCTTTGAACAAATCGCGGCACCACCATACCATACTGACCACTCTGCCGTGGCCCGATGGTGTTAAAGAATCTGCCGATTACCACACTTAAACCATGTTGTTGATAAAAAGCCAGACCCAAAAATTCATCTATCGCCTTACTGCAGGCATACGACCAACGCGACTGACTGGTACTACCGAGTACAATGTCGTCTTCTTCATAAAATGGAACCGATTCGTTTTTACCGTAAATTTCGCTGGTAGATGCTATCAGAATCTTTTTACCGAACCTGTTGACCACATCCAGTACCACTTCAGTACCGCCGATATTGGTCTCTATCGTATGTACAGGCCTGTCAGCTATCAGCATAACGCCCACAGCCGCTGCCAGATGATAAACTATATCGCATTCCCTAACCAGAGGCTCCAGAAGTTCGGCATTGCAGATATCGGCCTCAACAAAGTCAAAACCAGCCGACCCTCTGAGCTGTTCGATGTTTTTGAGGCTGCCGGTGCTCAGATTATCAATGACAACTACGCCGTGCCCGTCTTTTACCAGCCGTTCTGCCAGATGGGAGCCAATAAAACCCGCACCACCTGTAACCAATGCCCGCATATAATCACTCCATAGAAAACGCTGAATCGCAATAAAAGTAAACAAAATAAGCGTTACGACCTACTGGTATAAATAATCATTAATCATTTATCAATAATTATTTATCTAGACTCCGTCCCCGTCAGATACACTGAAAAAAGCATATCCTCAACCGCTTATCCACCTTTTCTGCGGATATTCCTTCAAACACTTGGACCGCTCAGAAATTCACACTCCAGCCTGACTATAGCATAACTATCGGCAAATAAAGGACATACCATTAACAAAGACCCTCTATCCTCGATGGTTTACAACCAGTTTCCTGATGCTGAATCTACGTTTTTACCGTCCCATAAGTTCATACCACACAATCCCTTGCAGAATCGAAAACATAACTCGCCTCGCTCAAAACCTGTTTTCTAAGTTTGGCTGCGATTCTAATGCCGAGAGAGCCCGTTATATCGGTCTTTACCTTGAAATCCCCAAACTAATTTCAACCCACTTGCGACGGTTAATTAGGACTCAAACCTGACAAAGACACCTGTTTTGAAGATTCCCTGCCCGATGACACCTACCAACTAAAACTGTCTTGTGACACAATCACTGACGCTAATGGCAAAACACTGCTTGAAGACGACCGGGACCCTGAAGACCGATTCTATACGATAGAATTTCACAGATTATTTGGCGATGCAAACGCCTCAGCTACAATTGACTTTGCGGACTTCTCACTCCTGGCATTACATTGGCTTGATGTCCCCGGCGACACAGGGCTGGATTCTAATGCCGACAATATCGTCGACTATTCTGACTTGAAGGCCTTTGTAGAAAACCGGCTCTTTAGCTTTTAGCTATTAGCCGTAATATGAACAACTGGTCTTATCGGTTTCCCACACTGTAACACAGTGCAGACTTGGCTCGCCGAACTTATCGACCAGGCTCTCCCACGCAAAAGTCACAACATTCTCAACCGTAGGATTAGTATTACTAAATCCCGCCACATCGACATTCAGGTTCTTATGGTCAACCAGTTTTATAAATTCTTCATCCACTACCCGTTCGAAATCACCGACACAAAAACTGTCCTTGTCTGTAGGTGTCTTCACTGTCACTTCAAGCGTATAGTTATGCCCATGACCGGCTGGATTTGCGCATTTACCAAAAACCCTTAAATTATGTTCCCGGGAAAAATCATCGTTCCACAACTTATGCATCGCCGCAAACTCAAATTTCTCGCTAAAATAAATCATTCTGTAATCCTCACAATCAATAGCAACCTTTCTGAAAGGATTCAGCCGTAAACTCAACTCGCTTAACATCGATTTTCCGAATTTGTCTGCCAATTGCTCACGAGCCAATCCTAAAAGTTCACCTACTTCTGAAAAGCCGATATGTTGCCCACCACGAAAATCTTGCCTTATACGTCCCGCGAAAATCGGCACAACATACCTGCGAACATTCTTGTCGATCTCTACTACATTAACGACAAATCCTGTAGCCTCATCCACCGCCCCGACCAAACCGACGGATAATTCGAAAAATAACGCCAACCCCTCCCCCGCCGGCTTGGATGCAAATGAATTAAAACCATCAACATCCTTCGCTAAAAAAGGATTGACCGAAAACCGAACTCCCCTGACCAGTTTATGCATAAATCGAATATGGTTACTCAAACTGACCGAAAAACTTTGATTATTTGTTTTAACCTTCTGTTAATGAAGAAATTATGACGAAAGTAAAATAACATAAAATCAGTATCAGTCGAAGCTTGTGCCTCAGGTGTTTACCCCTTATGGGGGCTGAATCCTCAATTTTGATATTTAATTTTTGATTTTTGATATATCAAACTGACCATCGGTCAGTTTGATTTACTTGCTATTGTGCATAAGGCTCAAAATTTCGCTTCGGCTTCTCGGGTCACGAATAAATATCCCTCGAAGTGCCGATGTCACCATCACAGAGCCCGGCTTTTTTATCCCTCTAATGGTCATACAGCTATGCGACGCCTCGAGCACCACCGCTACACCCTTAGGTTTTAAACTGTCCATTATAAAATCAGTTATCTGGTTTGTTAGCCGTTCCTGAACCTGTAATCGTCGCGCAAA
>SDBT01010611.1_pt1 | contig 14865 bp, 22 predicted proteins | sample 2277101 | NCBI WGS metagenome assembly SDBT01 (sample SAMN10404973, study PRJNA504765) | marine sediment metagenome | isolation source: marine sediment core GS10_PC15, 103 cmbsf | place: Arctic Ocean: Southern Knipovich Ridge | collected 2010 | reverse complement strand
CCGGCAGTGCACCAGGAATTTCTTGCAAGGGTGATGATATTCGCTTGCCCAATTAAAAGGTAGGTGGTTCCTGGGCTTCCATGGTTCCTTGTCGGCATCGAGCTTGGATGAGATCTCAAGCGCCAGGTTATTGAGCCCCAGATAGAGCGGGCTCTCAGTGATTTCAGTTTCGCCTTTCATTCTTTTGCCTCCTTTATTATGGCATCCAGTTTATTGAATGCAGCGTTATAGGCTTTTTGCTCTCCTTTATGAAAATCTGCGTAGAGGTTGTTGTCTTTAGGCTGCTCATGGTTTGCCTCCGCAGCAGCCAGTACCAGAAACGTCGCCAGATCCTCGAGCTTTTCAATCAGTTTTTGCTTTGTCATCTTTTAGCCTCTTCTTCTTTTTGGTTAATTCCTGGAGAAACTTGAATTCATCCATCTTGTTTTTGAGTTTTCGAATTTTTTCTGAAAATTCTTCTTGTGCGTCTTTTTTCATTTCTTTCAATTCATCAATAGTCTTACTACAAGGGATAGAAGTTAATTTCCTGAAGATTGTATCTTTTTTTTCAGAAATAGAAATATAGTATTCATCTGTACGCTCTGCTACTGCCATTCCAAGTTTAGTCTCCCATATTCGAGCAGGTCGAAAAGGATCTACTTCAAAAAGAACAGTGCAATAATTATCAGAATAATAAGTAATTTTAATCATTTCTTGTTCTCCTCTTTTTCCTTTTCCTGTTTCAGATAATAATCATCTGGTGGCTCTTCCAGCTCGGCTGGGGTCTTGCCTTTGCCTTTGGATCCGGCTGCCTTCTCATCTTTCTCGACCTCGTCGATGGCCTGGGCTTCCTCTTCTTTCTCGGGCTCTATGACCTCAGCTTCTATGTCCAGGGTCTTGCTCCCGGCTTCGGCCTGGGCCAAGATCTCATCTATCTGGATCGGCCCGAATTCGTGCCGGTAGCCATAGACCGTGACGTAGGCTTTTTTCTGACCATCTGCACCGCCGGGTTGTGGCTGCACCTTACTGATTCCGATCGCTGGATGCGTCTTCAAAATATTCCGTTCCACGATCGTCTGCGCGATGCGATCACCGAATCGCTGGCGCTGCGTATGTTCATTCAAGCAATCGATGATCGCAGAATCCTCATAATTGATCCAAAGCCCGAGCGGTGAAACGGTCTCAAAGAATGCCCATCGGCCATCTTTTTTCGGGCGCTCATCAGCGGTGCCGATTGTAGCAGCATCCGGATGTATCTTTACTTTCGTCGGCCTATCATTCTCCCATACAACTTTCTTCATTTTAGCCTGAATGGATTCGATGAAATAAGCATAGATATTATAGAGCAGAGTTTTATCTACGACTACCATGTTGCCGACTACGCTGAATCCCACACCGATCTTCCGGATATTCACGGTCTCGATCAGCTTCGTTTTTGGGTTCCTTTCTATAAAAGGATTTGGTCGCTCGCGCTCGTCGACCATAACTTTCTGCGGCGTCACAAGGTTTATTGAAGCCACTTTATTTAGCAGTAGGTAGCCGGAATGCGTGATCGCCCAGTCTTTCTTGACTGCGTAGATCTGGCCCAGCTCTTCATAGAGTCCGAGCTGTGCCTTGATAGGCCGCAGGATCTTATTGCCTCTGACTCTGCAGTAGAGTGTGCCAAATTCCAGCTCCAGGGCGACCTCTTTCGGCTTCGTTACAGCCAGTGATGCTTCTTTATTATTTTTCATGTTCACTCCTTTTTTTTCTTGACTTTGAAGGTTTCTTTGCTGTAGGTTGGAGATACCTTTTCTTTCAGGAGAAGAGCCCGCCGATCCAAACCTTCTCTTATCTCGAACCGGTCGGGCTCTATCACCGTAAAACGATTTCTGCTAGTATCTTTTCATTCGGCCTCCTTTAATGCCTTCTTTCTCTTCTGGCAAATCTTTACATGGAACGTCATTACATTTGCGAACTTCTTCACATATTTCACATCTTCCATTACTTTTAAATATGCTTATTGGATAATTCCTTTTTTTAGCACAATCATTACAGTAAAACATTCACTCCTCCCTTATAAAAAGATAGGGCGGTGCTGAGGAACGGATGCCAGAAAACCTCCATATGCTAAAAGCATTGTCAGCAAAAGGGGGTATTGATGATGTGTGGACTGAATAGTCCGAAGGGCAGGAGCTTCCTTTTTTTTCTATCACCGCCACTCGCCTTTATAATGACAAAAATTCTTCCACTAATTTTATGATTTCTTTTGTTGGTTTTTCCCCAGTGAATTTTTCGATACTTTTTGCCATGCTTTCTGCTTGTTCTGCTGCCCTGATTTTTTTGTTGATTATCTCCATTCCAATTTTATGTGCTACACAATCTTTTTCTTTTTGAGATAATTTTTCCCAATTTCTTTTTATTTCCACCTTAACTCCTTTTTTTATAATGAGCGGCTGCACCGGGAAAGAGACGGATCCCGGTTGCTATATCGCTGATGAGTTTAGTCTCGGAGGGGCTATTTCCAAGAAGGGAGGAGCCTCTTTTGTGTTCGCAGCCACTCACACGTTTATATTCGGACTCGTAGGCACTTGTGGCTTGTGTCCGGTTATCGTCCATTAAACCGCCTCCCACGGCCTCACAAGGGGGTTTTTATGGTAGGTTTATGCTCTGATTAGCCCCTGGGGTCGTTTTCTTTTCGTTTCAGGTGATCCTTGAGCACACTGTATATATATGTACTCAAGGTCATATATTTATCATCAGCAATTTTCTTTAATTCTTGGCACATACTGGGCTCCACTACCAGCCCAATGTGCTTATCTCTTTTTTCTGACATGGTTTCTCCTCTGTAAAGCTCGCCTATATTATATATGCTTAAAGGGTTTGTCAAGCGTTTTAATAATTAAATGTTTGCAGGGGGTGAAGTCGATCCCAAAATATCACCTTTGGGGGTGAAGTGAAATCACCCGGCGAATCATCGTTAGGGGTGTATACAACACTTGTCAAGAGCTGTATATTTAGTAGTGAGATGAGAGAAAAAAAACGAACAACGACACAGGCGGCAACGACCGCCATCTCAACTCCCGATTTCTTCACGAAATCCGGCGATCTTTTACAAAGAAAGTTTAGTAGCTTGTCCCGGGTAACGACCCAGGGTGCTGGAGCGACGATAGCTTGCGGGCGAAAGGGCCTCCAGACAACACTCCTGGTTAGGTAAACCGAGAAAGCGAAAGACAGGAAACGAAAACAAAGTCGAAAACGGGGCGACGTTCGCGTCGTCCGTTCGCCCTGGTGCCAGCCACCCAGGGCCTGATGAGACAGGCTAAATCAATTTAGGAGGTTTTTTAAATGAGCGTAATAACTTATGAGGACGAAAAATTTTTAAGAATCGCCAAGTCATTGAAATTTCGGAGCAGGGATATCGCGCATCTTTGGCTGTATCCAAAAAATTGGGACCAACAGAATGGCATGGATAAAACGATTGAAAAGTTTGCTCAAGATCTCAGGAATGCAAATGTCGATGCCAGCAACGAACGCTACACAGAGAAAAAGGAAGCGAGCGAATTGGATTTCACGAAAGATGCCATGACTCTCACCATCTACGAATTGATTAAATCGCTGAAGGGCGTCGCTTATAACTGCGTAGAATCGAACGCATATGACGAAACAATAACCCAGCTGAGAAATATTGTTTATTTTTTAATGGGCGTGCTCGTCGAGATGATTCCAGAATACAAAGCAGCTGAAACCTGGTAGGAGCCGAAACCGGGCGCGGGCCCGGTCGCCGCTGGGATGACTTCCAGCGGCCTGATGAGGCAAGTCTAAAGGAGGCTTTAAAATGATGACAACTTCAGAAAAACATGAATATCTTATGACGTGCGAACAGGAGCGATTTGGAATAGAAGGCAGTATAAGAAAGCATCATAGTCGCGACTATAATGCATACAAAAGCGGCTGGACTCGGTTCCTAGAAAGTGGTTCCAAATTTTCTGCCTGTTCGCTTCCGGAGCGCGCACAGAATACGGTCCGCCAAGGCAAGGTGAAGATCGTTAGTTCCTATCCTGCATGGTACATCAAGCAGGAAAATCGCCGGCTGGCAAAATTGGTAAAGGCCGAAACGGAGGGCGTTCCTTTTTAGGATCGTCTCCGTCGGTCCAGGGTGATTCCCTGGATCCTGATGAGGTAGGTCAAATAAAAAATTTAAGGAGAAAGAAATGAACGAAAAAGAAAGCCGGGGATATCCCGGAAAGGCTTATCCAAAAACTCAAGAGGAAAAAAATTTAATGGGAAGGCTCACACCTTATGGAGCCAAGGTCATCGCTATTCAGAAAGCGATCAAGGACGGGCAGAAATTTTATTGCCACACTTATGTTGGCAAGCTCGAGGTCCTGGGGATCGACACCGCTGGGAGCTGGGCCCTCACAGGCAAGGGCTTGCAACAGCGATCCTGGGCAATCTGTTCGACCCAAATTGACCGCTGGTATTCTGAGATAGATGCCATGACCACTGAGCTGTGCGGAAATTGTAGCATCGAAGTTGAGATCCCTGCTCAAAAGCCGTCGAAGTGCCCAAACTGCGGGTGTGATATTTTGCCTTGCGATACGTGTGATAGGACCAAATCATGTGATTGGAATGGCCGGGATGGATGCTGGAGATTTTCCCTATGAATGAAGAAAAAACAATGATCGATATCGACAAACTAATCAGGCTAAGAAATCTGGTTCTTACAGCGATTGATATCACGAAAGAAGACATGAAGAAATTCCAAGAAGGAACCCCAAATCATTCCTATAGATTAGGAATGCTCCATTGCCAGAAGGATCTTGAAGAAAAACTGAGTAGCCTAATCATCCAAGGATGAAAGCCGAAACGGGGCCCCGCCCCGTCGCTCGAGCGCTGATCGGCTCGGGCCTGATGAGGCAAGATCAAATCAATTTAGGAGGTTTTTCGATGTTTTCAAAACAAGTTTCTGATGAAAAAGCATGGGCTCATTATGGCCTGAATTATGTCCTGGCCAATGATGAGGCGACTGTCATCGCAATGATTTATCTGATGGAAAAACGGAATCGGATCAGCAAGAAAATCAAAATCACCCCCATGTGGCGCAAAACTCTCAAACGGGAGCTGGCACAGCGGATGAAGATCCGCCGGCAGCGAGCAGAACAGCGGCGCCAGCACATCTATAAGTGAGGTGAAAGATGAAACTAACAATTAAAGAAATCGGAACAGTCAATGCCAGGGTATTGAATACCCGGTTTTGTGAGCTGATGCACAAAGGTGAGACGTTGCCTGCAAATGAGATCACAGTTGCTGAAGCAAGGGAAACTATTCGGATTGAAGAAGAGCTGCACTTCCGGCTCCTCAAGCATTTGGGCCGGGATCCCTATCCGCCAGCTCGTATTGAGGAAAAGGCTCCGAGCAACTATATGATATCACTGTTGAAGTCGCGAAAGAAATCCCTTCCACGAGCCACAGAAATCATTCATCCCTGCTCTGCTGGTGTGACGAAAAAAGTCGAGGCCGAAATGCAAACAGAGGGCAAGCTCAGTTTCAAAATCACCATCACTTCTTCGATTGGCAGTGTAGTCGCTACGCAAAATGTGAAAGTACACATAAGGAATGATGCTGATTTGATGGCTCGCAAGATGATAGAACAATTAGGACTCAAAAAAGCCACGTACAAAATATCGTGACCGTTCTCAATGCCGAAACGGGGCGCATGTGCGTCCCGTTATCCTGGCGCCGATCCGGCCAGGATCTGATGAGGCAGGATCAAATTTAAATTGGAGGTATTACATGAAAACATTAAAAGAGGAATGTGGTGTGACCGTCACATCGCTTGAGAATTTGGGGCTGCTTTCAGCGCTCCATGGTCCAGTGCGATTCATCCTTCACTATGCGCCCGCCGGATCTACAGCGGAAGACAAAACGCTCATCGCGTTTCAGGATGGCTATCGCCACACGGCCACGGGCTTTGCCAGCGGCTATGGCGGAGAAGGTCCCCACGGGCTCCTCACGGCCATACAGACATATCTCAAGCGGAGGGACATAACTATTGAGCAGATCTCCTCCTGGCGTGGTAGCCGGTATCTTATTCTCCCTGGCCCGGGCAATGGTGAGGAGCTCTATTTCACAGCTGGATCCAGGATCTGGTGAGGAGGACAAAATGAGAATTGAAGACATAGCTTTTTGGATCGTAATCGTTATCTGCAGTTTGTGGCTCATCTGGGACTTAATCCCAGGCCCCCCAAAGAAATATTTGGGCTATCTCAGGATGGTGAGGCAGGATCGGAAGTCGGGAAAACGCCGCTCCTACATTTTTAGTTTTCGCAATGGTCTCCATCGAAAATGAGAAATAAACATGTTGGATTCGTAGTCGAAAAGGAGATGTATGAACAGCTGCACGCCGCTGCTCATGATGAGTACAGGAGCGTGAGCAATCTGCTTTATAGGATGACGAAAAACTGGTTACGGAAACGTTCCTTGAAACAAAGGAAAAAGGGCTCCGGGTCTTAGGATCCGGGGCCTTTTTTTTTGCCTAAATCTGGCATCTATAGGTCACATCATACAGCGAAATATCCGCCTCCCGGATGAGACAGGTATGAACGGCAAAACGAATTCCGATAGCCAGACTAATATCCAGCAGCTCGCTGACTTGTATCGTGTCACCTAACACCAACGGCACGGCATTATACGGCATATCAAAATCGAAATACCATTTGGGATCCTTGTATTCAGCGAGCAAATTCGTACACATATTAGTGATAGAAGCCAGGTCCTGGAAGAGATCATTTTTGATATTTCTTGTGTGTTCACCATATGTTAGTATGGAGGCATTATCGCTCGCTTCGTCTCGCAATTCGCTGGGCATATTTTCCTCCCAGCCTACAAGCTCAGCTTGCTTTTCACCTTCAATAACAATCTTATTTCTTATCTCATTTGTGTCCTGGTGGAGCTTTGGAGACTTGATATGCTCCGGAAGAAACGGGACGAAAACTGCGACGCCCAGTGATGGGATTGGGACAAAGCGGGGCTTGCCCTGCCAATCGAAATAAAACGTCCAGCCTTTCGGTTCGCATCTCTCGCAGATTTTCTTTATAGCCTCCGTATAAGTAGTCCCGGATTTAAACCATACGCGATCTATTTGTATGCCGGTCGGCGGATTGCCCATGTCAGCCCATGCCGCGACCCGGTTCGCATAGTTATTGATCCCAGACTTTACTAAAATATCGGATATAACCCACTCAAGCATCTGTGCGGTATAATAATAAATGCGAAGATTTGCCACACCCACATTGACGGCTTTATCCTCATCGAAATAAAATTGATTCAAGATAGGATCATAATACCACCCCTCGCCTTTCTGTTTGCCTGGCCAGACCGACTCGAATCCTGAGCCCTCATCCAGCTCCACATGATAAATTCCTGTGCAGGGAGCAGGCATATCATAATAATAAACAACTTTTCCTGTTATAGATTTAATTGAGATTTGATCGACTCTCCAAGTCGATGCCGCGCCGGTAACAGGACAAACAAGCCATAGATCGAGATTCCCATTCGCTGGAGGAGTGAAAGCGAAAGTCGCTGTCTCCCAGACACCATTGACAGGATCCATAAGACCCGTTCCGCCCCGGGGCGTTGCACCGTCATAAAGCGTGAAACGCATTTTGTCATCACCGGCCGTTCGAACATAATTGAAACTGACAAGGTATTCCTGGCCAGCTACTACAGCACAAACGCCTTGATACCAAACGACAGAACGCACGCCTGCAGGATTTGCAATAAATTCAATTTCCCAGTTCGAAAATCCTCCTATCTGGCCTTGTGAGCTTATTGCTGTGGCTCCATTTGTCCGGATCGCCCAGTTGGCCACATTATTTGCCTCTCCGCCTCCGATCTCTGCAGCATCGCCGCCCGGTGGTACATACAGCTCCGCTCCCAAAACTGTCGTCGATACGGAGTTAAGCGTTGCCAGAGCGCCCCAATAATTGTCTATAGGTGTCGCCCCATATGTCGAGACTTCCTTATCAAATTTTATATCTGATAGCACTCTCATATAATCCAGGCCTTTAATCGTCACTTCGAATGTATCACTGGAAAAATCCGGCTCATCCATGTACCCGATGATCCGCTGCCAGTATTCGTCACCTCCTGCCCATGGTCCGCTCGCAGGATAATTGCCGCCGAGCGAGATCCTGACTTTTCTCCCCGCTCGGAAATATCCCTGGCGACCAGAATTCGGATGATACGGATGAAAGATATTGCCTTTATTATTTATGGTTGCAGAGAATTCGCCGGCGATCGGATCGGATGTCATCCTCGCCCCACCGGAAGAAAATGAAATATCTTTAAGATAATTCTTAAGTTTGCCCGCGGCAGGATCCCACAGGCTGCAGATATTGATCCAGACTCCCGCAGCTATTTCGATCTCGAGTTTTATTTTTGGTTGTTGACCTTTGGCGAGTAGGGTCCACTGCGCGGTGGTGACTAATGCCTGCATTTTAAACTTGCCTCAACACCATGTCGGCCCTGAATCTTTGCAGATCTCTTATGCCGGTGCGGACGAATTCATATCCGAAAGATACGATATAAACGTCATACAGCTCGGCTCCTCCAGCCTCCTCGAATTCGTTTTGATATACCAGGATCTGTTTCAGCGCCACTAAATTCTGAAGGGTGGTGAGCTCCGCCTTCGTAATATAGCCCCAGCCCAGTGTAAAATCCCGCCATCCACCATCGACGGGCCCGCTAAAAAATGCCAGCCTTCTGCTCTTGTCTGACATCTCGACCTCTTCTGTGCCTGGTTCGATCGATATGGGAAGGCCTGGAGGGCTCCCGATATATTTGATATCCGGGAGTGGGATCTTGCCTGCTCCAGCTGGCCATAAATATACTCTTTTAAGCGCCATTTAAAGTATACCCCCTTCGTCGTGCTTGCATTTCTATTATATTAAATAATGTATTGCCTGCCCTTTCCAGATCTGCTCTGGCCACGCCCGTGGTTGAGATGAGGGATCCCATGATTTTTATTGTAATTCCCGGCTGAGAGCCCATAGGCGTAGCCTCTGATCGCAATGGCACGATAGTGCCAGGAGTCCTCGGAAAAAACAGCTCAGGGCCTTCCTCACCCACGATCCCGGCCTCCCCTATCCTGCCGCCCCTGGCCAGCGCAGGCAGTGGAGCTGCGGCGATAGCAGCCATTTGTACAGCTCCCAGGGCCGCGACTATACCCGCGAAGATCTGACCTATAAGCGGACCGGCAGTGAGTGCCTTTGTGATGGCCTCAGCCACATTAATTCCAGCACTTATAAGAGCGCTTGCCTTCTGAGCCTTAGCCCGCTTCCGCTCCAGCTTCCTCCTTTCTTTATCCATTTTGACCTGTAGTGCATTTTCTTTTCTTGCCTTCTCTTCATCCAGCGCTTCAAGAGCGGCGACTTTCTCAGTCTCGTCCCCTATAGTTCTTTCAATCTTTGCTCTATTCCTCTCGTACCACCTCTCGATGGCATCAGTTTTTTGCTTCTCTTCGTTCTCAATCCTCGTTGCTTCATTCTCATGGAATTGGCTGAATACTGAATCCAGGGCTCCTACAACATTACCCACTCCAGCAAGTATCTCCCGCATCGTATCTTGCCAGGCCTTCTTATATTCAAAGACATCACTGGTCATTGTTGTGACAGCTTGCCCCAGGACACCCGACATATCCCTGCCAGTCCTGGTAATATTGTCGAGGACGGCTTGAAAAATTATACCGATTGAGCTTGCCCAGGAGGTGAGTACGGGGACTGTTTCCGTAGCGGCTTCCCCGACGTCTTTTATCTCCTTTTTTCCTTTTTTTAGCCCTGCGCCAACTTTGGCTAATACTGAAAAAAACTTTTCAAAGCCAGTGATAATGTCGGTCATAGTATCGAGTTGTTTTTCTTGTTCCTCGTGATATCCCTCCCCTATGTACTGCAAAGTAAGCAAAGCTGTTCCAATCTCGCCATACAGTTTTCTTATGTTCGAGCCGACCGGACTGAGTTTTGCGAACAAGCCGATAGCTTTCATCCATAATTCAAGTTGAATGCGCAGAACCTTGGTGATCAATTCTCCACCTTCGAATACCGTGCGCTGAAATTCATGGAATGCCAACATCATTCCCTGGATTCCTTGAGCGATAACTTTAAAAAAATTGAGCAAACCCTCTGCCCAGGTGGCTGCATCTTTCCTGGACCCCACAAACCAGTTGGTAAACTCCTTCGTGACATCGGTTAGGACGGGAATTAAATCATTGAGAATGGCGATGCTCAGACCCTTGACTGAGCCCGTGAGGGCAGTCTGTGCATCCTTTAGCTTGGCAGCTTTGGCCGCTGCTTCCTCATCGAATATGATCCCGAGCCTGTGCGCTTCTTTTCTCAGTTCTGCAATGCCTTCAGCTCCCTCTTTAAAAAACGGTAGCAGCATCGTTCCGGATCTACCAAAAACATCAACTGCTGCGGCTGTCTTCAATGTCTGGTTTTCCATCCCCGCGATGGCAGCACCTATCGTCAGGAATTGTTCTTCAGGATCCATGGCCATTAAATCGTCTATCTCCAATCCCAGGCTCCTGAATACTCGGAGATATGTTTCAAGGCCGTAGCTCGCATCCACGATCGTTTTGGACATTTTCTTGACGCCCTTCTCCAGCATCGTTATATCCGCTCCACTGATATCAGCTGCATATGCGAGCTCGCTGAGGGTCTCTGCAGCAAAACCCGTTCTGAGGGCCATCTTGTGAATCATGTCGCCGGTCTCCACATACTGCTTGACCATTTTTTTGAACACCAGGAGCACGGCAGCACCCGCAGCTGCGGCCGCAAGACCCATGGCTTTGAATTGACCGCTATTCTTTTTCACCCAACCCCCGAGACTTTTGCTCTGTTTTCGGACAGCCTTTATTGAGGCTGAAAACTTAGACCTGTCCAGTGTGATTTTTGATACGATCGCTCCGGCTTGAAAAGCCATCAGTATTCCTCCTCGTATTTCCTCAGCTCAAACTCGAGCTGCTGCAACCGCTGTGCATAGTCCGATTGCGTGGCGTGCGTTCCATAACGCACAGCCTGGAGCAGTGAGATCTCACGAGAAATCTCTCGCTTTTTAGCCTCCAATACCAGAGTCTGCTCGTCTCGGACGTCGAGATTCAGCAGCTCCTTAAATGTCAGGAGGCCTGGGAGCTCGCCGGCGATGAGGCCGACTCTTTTGGCCCAGGCCCTGACGCGTTTTTTTCCGCTTTCTCCTTCCTTGTGTCGGCAGCTGCTTCGAATATTTTAGCCATGGTGAAATCGAGCAGGGAGTTAACATCTCGCACATCCAGTTGATTCAGCACATCCACTGGTACGCTATAAAGGATCTCGACCTGTTTATAAAGCGCTTCTATATCGCCGTCGAGTGCGGCCGCTTCGTACTTTCTCACCTCATCAAATAGGCTCCTCGAGAGTGGATTGTTCTCGTAAGACTTGTTATCAATCACGATCACGATCGGCTTGTGGATACTCTTTGTTGTGCTGAGGACTAATTTCACGTCTTCCTTTTTCGCCTCTGGTTTTTTCAGCTCTTCTTTTTTTGTCTCTTCAGTCATTAGGGCACGCAGATCCCTGAAGTGATAGCTGGTGATCCAGACGCCATTCCTTCGGTTCCGTAGTCGCCGCCGCAGCCACTGTCAGTGTTCGGGAATATTTTGAATTTGACCATGTGAATACGCTGTCCGCTTCTGTCCCAAGTTAGTTCGAAGTCGCGCCATGGGTGGCATTTGTAGAGCAGGCTCCATTTGTGAGTGTCGTCATCAGCCACGTTATTGCACAGAGGTGCGATAACAATCTGCTTCGCGTTCTGGTACATGTCGCATCCAGCGACGTTCTGCAGCTTGAGCACAGATCCGGTGAGATCTCCCATCTCTTCATAGGCGATGGTTGCTTCCAGCTGGAGCAGGGAGCTGCGGGTCATTGGCACATCAAGTTCCACCACGGCTCCGGCAAACACGCCATCGAGCGGTGCGTCGCCATAGCCTTCCTCCTCAACATGGCTGATCGAATCGACCATGCGGAGTGAGACGGTTCCGAGATAGGGTCCGATCGCGAGCTGGTTGTCGGGATAATCCCAGACTACTAAACAGGGTCCGATGTCTCCGATTGGTAATTTTGGCATTTTATTTTACCTCCAATTTAAATTTAATTTATTTTCATTTTACGCATAACTTTCTATCTCAAAAAAATCAAAAGTTGCCGCCAGGTTTTCACTCCCTGTCTCGTTCTTTGCGAAAAGTCCGACATAACTATTAGCGATATCGTAGCCAGAAATTTCGAAAGGATTGCCAGCATGAATATATTGCGTCCAGGCATCGCCTATGAGATCTTTGAACCAAAAAGTTATATCCTGGGCAGCGTCTATTTCGATCTTTAAATATTTAGGCAGGCAGCCAGATGCACAATCTTCCATGGCACTATAGCTGCCACAGTTGTCGCGCACTCTCATATCATTTCCACCAGGGGATCTATACCGGCCCCACAAATAGGCCGTGAAGGGCGGTGAACCAGGGTCTGTACCCAAAGGATCCGTGCCTATGAATATACCCGCCATCGTATTGTTGGGTGCGACTCCAGGTGGTTCTGCCGAGATAGATGAAAGAAGTGTCGTAATTCTGCAGGGCCCTAAAATATTAAGCGGCATATACATTTTCGGCGCCACGTTTATAGAACAGAACCAACGTGCATCGACGGCATTTGCAGCTGCGATTGTCACCGTGCAAGTGGGCGAAGCGTTTACGGTGATTGTCCTGTCCGCATCCAGACTGTCGGTTGTCCATTCTACGCCCAGCGCATCGCAGAAATCGTCCTCAAACGCCTCGCGCCAGCTGACTATACCCTCCTGGAAATACTCGCCCTCGTATCCGGTATCCTGGTTCGGGAAAATCTTAAATTTCACCATATGCACGCGCTGTCCGCGGCGATCATAACCGAGTTCAAAATCTCGCCAGGGATGGCAGTTATAAAATAGGAGCCATGTATGCGGATCCGGATTCGGCGCCACCGAGCATCCACCAATATTCATCATTGGCTTTATCACGATTTGCTTGGCATGGGCCATCATCTCGACCCCGGCTACGTTATGCAGTGTGAGCACGTTGCCAGCCAGCGTTCCCAGATCTCTGTAGCCGATAGTATTTGCGAGCTGCGAAAGCGTGCTCCGGGCCATCGGCACCTCGAGCTCCACGGTCGCACCTTCAAAAAATGCCTCAATAGGAGCGATTCCTTGGCCGTCTATAAAGACATCGGTGACGGCATCAGCCATGCGCACCGTGACCTTTCCCAAATGCGGCGTGATGATGACTGGAGTGGCGCCACCATAATTCCAGGTGACCTCACAAGGTCCAATGTCTCCGATCGGTAGTTGTGGCATTTAATCCGCCTCTATCTTCCAAACATAATTTGTTGAAAATACATATAGCCCGCTTTTGCCAGGATTCAGGATTGGCGCTGGCGGTCCATAAGCATTGATCACGCGGGCTACGTACTGCGGTCCACCGGCCACAATGGGCAACTCCCAGCCCACGGTGTTGTCCAAGTAGTCAAACAGCGCCTTCGCATCGTCATGTGCAATGAAATAGGTCTTCGCTTCGTTATATAGCTGGATGGCTTTCTCCGCATATTCAGGGAAATATGTCGGACAGCTCTCGGCCGAGGGAGGTGTCGCTGTCACTACCCCGCCGACATCCATGAGCAGTGCGCCTCCCGCATTCTCAAGGATTGCTAATTTGCGTACGGGAACGATGACGCCAGCACTATTCTTTATGGGTATATGGCCGGCAAACATATTCACTCCATTCACCCACGGAGGCCCCAGTCCGATCGCCTCGATGAATTTTGTTATCTCTTTTATCATGGCCCTTGCATTCCCTTCACGATCTCTGCCATATATTTTTCTTTATTTTTTATAAGTTTTGATTCCAGGAATTTCGGACCACTTCCGACCATGGATGGGTCCTTATATGCCGGCATCTCATGGACGAATGCTGCATAGTCTGCATCAAATCCCAACTCGACTGTTATCTCTCCACGTTCGATCTGCGGCTTTTCTATCTTTTGGCTCCGCCATAGATTGCCTGTTTTATGCGGTGCCCGGGGTTCTTCGAGGACAGCATCACGCAGGATCATGCCCGCCACTCTATAATGCATCTGATTTGCTGCGGCTTTCGGGATTGCCTTATCGATGACCCTTGCGAATTTGATGTCAAAATCTTTGGTATTGTACGTCATCCCGGATTTATTTATGGCCATTATTGTACCCACACCTCCGCATGGTGAATGATCACCGAATTCTGCGGCTGTTTTATTGTTATGATCGGATGATTTATGCCATAGCTTTCGATATCAAACTGGATCCCATCCTCGTGATAAAAGCTAATGTGCTCCGGCTTCACAAATATTTTGGCTGCACTCAGCACCTCTTCGCCTTTGTAGTTTTTCATCAGCCGGGTATCGTACATAATCCTGCAAGGGATAGCATCCCCCACGGCTTCGACCGGTTCGCTCCATTCGCCCGGGTTCGTTATTTGGATCACTTTCATATGATCTATAAGCAGGCTGTTGAAACTCATTTGGGACCCCTCCGGAAAACGAAAGCCATTATATCCTCGCGGCCGCAGCGGATCTCATCGTCCCTTTTCTCAAGTAGGCCAAACCCATAGTTGGCCATATATTTGATCAGCCCGGCTTCTGTGAAATATAAAAAATGCTCGTCTTTTTTCAGGTGTTTTGATTTAAGCAGATGATCGAAGTCCCGGAAAATTGGCATAGTAATGAAAATAAATTGCCTCCCGATTTGCTTGAATATCAGCTCCGGCCATTCCAGATGCTCCAAGCTATCGAAGAAAGTTATGCCCTTAATGTTGGGCCA
>SDBT01010610.1_pt1 | contig 14866 bp, 10 predicted proteins | sample 2277101 | NCBI WGS metagenome assembly SDBT01 (sample SAMN10404973, study PRJNA504765) | marine sediment metagenome | isolation source: marine sediment core GS10_PC15, 103 cmbsf | place: Arctic Ocean: Southern Knipovich Ridge | collected 2010 | reverse complement strand
TAGTTCTTAAATCTGTTATATCCGAATGCAAGAGTAAAACTTCCCTGGGTTGTCGGGAACTTATAAGCCAGACCCAGCGAATGAAGTTTTGTAAAATTACGCACATCCGGGATGGCATTTCCTACATAAGTGGCTTCATTATTGTATTTTAAGTGATACAGACTGCCGGCGATTTCACTTTTTTCGAGTGTGGTTAATCCTGCCGGATTCCAGTAAATAGCACTGTAATCGTTGGCCAGACCGACAAAGGCATTTCCCATCGACTGAGCCTTGATACCGACACCTTCTTCATCATACATGAAGTTAACCGCTTCCTGAGGTGTTTGTGCTGATAATATGCCAGCCATCGTTCCCAGGATTACTATCTGTTTTATAATCGTTTTCATTTTATCCCTCCTCTTTTTGTCCACAATCTGTCATGATAAACAGAATCAGCGTCTTCTCGATTTACCTGAACTGCTGGAACTTGAGCGGGTTCCGCCGCTTGAACCTGAACGCGTTCCACTGCTTGAACTTGATCTTGATGAACCACTTGAGCGGACACTTGTACCACTGCTTCGTGTTGAACTCGAGCGATTGCTTCCTGATGAGCTGTTACGGTATACAGATGGAGTGGAACGGCGGCTTGAAGTCCCGGACACACGTTTTGTTGAAGATCCACCGGACCGGGATGAACTCGGTGCTTTGTAACCGGAACCGGATTTTTTCGAATCGCTGGAAGTGTAGGTTTTCCGGTTTCTTGATTTGGTGTCACGCCGTTCTTCATTGCTCGATTTTTTGGTATACGTCGTGCTGGTTCGTTTTCGGTCACTGTTACGGCCATAATAGGCGTTCTCAGTCGGATTATATTTCGTGAGGCGCTTATCAATTCGTCTGCGGCCTTCATCTGCACTGCCTTTTGAAGGCGCGTTCGTGACTGTCCGGCGGGTTAACTGACCTGAATTACCTGAACTGCGTCGTTTGAGTGGCTGACCGCTGCTGACAAGCACATGCTCTCCGCGACGGGTGGATCCCCGGCGTTTCATTACTGGTGGATTATAAGTATAACGCGGTCCATAATGTCCACCCCTTACCCATACCGGATGACCATAAACGGGGAATGGATAATGATGCGGTGGGTAATAGTAAGGTGGATAATAAACCGGCGGATAGCAATAATAAGCACCAGTATAGATATAAGCCGGACCTGTGTAGTATCCAAAACTGAAGTGAAATCCTGGTTCAAAGTACCATGCATCATATGGATCAAAATAGATATAAGTAGGATGATAGATCGATGGTACGTAAACATGATGCCGGACAACTATGTCTCCGACATCGTATTCATCTACTGCGTCTTCATATGCTTCAGGATTATTACTGTATTCTTCGTAAGCCTGCTCCTTGCTGACATAACCAAGACGGGTATAACAGCTGGTTAACCCGATCATTAAGACCAGGAAAACAACGCTATGGAATAATTTTGACTGTTTCATTTTCTCACCTCTCCGTTTACTTCACTATATAACAGTACAACTATCGGGCCAGAGTGATCTATGTAGCGGTAATATATTGTTTATAATGGAGATAAGTACATCGAAAAAAGAGATGAGAGAGGAGAGAAGAGGAAGAATTGTAGACTTCGTTGACAGTTTATGTCTACAATGTTTACATATTTTTAGGATTGATCTTATAGCGGTTTAATTTTTTATGGAGGCCCGCCCGGCTCAGATGCAGGATTTCTGCGGCGCGCAGGATATTGCCTCTGGTATCCGTAAGGGTTTTTAAAATCATGGTTTTTTCCAGGTCTTCCACTCTCTCTTTCAGGGAGTCTGATTCCGTTATGATTACTTTGTTGTCATCCAGTGAGTGAAATCGCGGAGAAAGCAGGTCGGGGGTGATCTTTGAATTATCATCGGCTAAGGTTATAATTCTTTCAACCTCGTTTTCAAGTTCCCGGATATTTCCCTTATAGGGTGCCATAGTAAGCATTCTCAGGGCCTCTGGTTCGATACCGTTAATTTTCTTACCGATCTTCCGCGAATACTTATGTACAAAATGATCAATCAGGTCCGGTATATCATCCCGGCGTTCACGGAGGGGGGGGAGGTTGATAGGAAAGACATTTAGGCGGTAATAGAGATCCTCACGAAACCGTCCGGTCCTAACCTCTTCTTCCATGTTTTTATTGGTGGCAGCAATTACACGTATATCAACCGTGATCGTTTTTGTGCCCCCGACAGGTTTCAGTTCGCCTTCCTGTAATATACGTAAAAGCCTTAGTTGAAGCGCTGGTGAGGTATCGGCGATTTCATCCAGAAATACACTTCCTTTATCAGCTAATTCAAAGATCCCTTTTCTGTCGGATACGGCACCGGTAAAAGCACCGCGTACATGACCGAAGAGCTCACTTTCCAGGAGCGAATCAGGCAGAGCCCCGCAATTTTGGGCAATAAAATTATAATCATTACGTTTGCTGTTAAAATGTATGGCCCGGGCCATCAATTCCTTTCCTGTGCCGGTTTCCCCAAGAATCAATACGGTTGTCGGTGTATCGATTACCTTCTGGGTCAGTTTAAAAACCTCTAGCATGCGGGGACTATGTCCGATGATTGTACTGAAATTATAATCTTCCCGGATATTCTGCCGCAGATAGATGTTTTCCTGCTGCAGTTGCTCATTGACCCGCTTCAGTTCTTTTGTAAGCTGCACATTTTTCTTTTTTAACTCATAATGATCAATGGCTCGCTGCACGATCAATCTCAGATCATCCGGTTCCCAGGGTTTTGAGATATAATAAAAGATCTGTCCCTTGTTAACCGCATCGATTGAAGCCTGGATATCAGCGTAGGCTGTAACCAGTATCCTGATGATATCCGGCTGCATGGTCAGCGATTTGGCCAGAAATTCAACACCTGTCATACCCGGCATCCTCTGGTCGGCCAGAACGACTGAAAATTCAGTCTGATCCAGAAATTTCAGGGCGCCCTCTCCACTTGAGGCTTTAAATATGTTATAATCATCCTTTAAAAGACGCTCCAGGGAATTAAGTATTTCCACCTGATCATCAACTAAAAGGATGTTTTTTTTATCATTAGACATTAATATTTCTCTCGAGTATCTTTATTTAAATATTAACATTTGTTTTTATCAATGAATTCCACGATTGTGATTGAAAAAAATCCTTACATTTACTCTGGGTTGTTTTAGATCTAAAATATTAACATGGGATTGTAATGGCCGTTCGCGAACGGCCACTACAGCTATTCGGAATTGAACGGTAATACAACCGTGAATTCGCTGCCTTTTCCCGGGGTGCTGTTTACATCGATCCTGCCGTCATGATTTTTGATGATGGAATAAGATATACTCAATCCCAAACCTGTACCTTTTCCCACATCTTTTGTTGTATAAAAGGGATCAAAGATTTTGTTGAGGACATTTGCCGGGATTCCGCTTCCGTCATCTTTGATACTGATAAACATATGATCCTCATCTTCCCGGGTTTTGATACTGATCGTACCTTTACTTTCAATGGCCTGCGCCGCATTAGAGAGCAAATTTAAAAACACCTGATTTATTTGACCCGGATTGCATTCAATTTCTCTTTTTGCAATGTAATCCTTATCGATTTTTATACGATTTTTAATCTCCGGATTAAGTATCATCAGGCTGCTTTCGAGGCCCTCGTGGATATTGACTTCTTTCCATTGCGCCTGATCAAGATGAGAAAATCTGCGCAGATTGTCAACCAAATTTTTAACCATATGACTTCCATGGATGGTATCATCGATCAGACTTTTTATATCCGATAAAATTGAGGTGATTTGTTCATTGCTTTTTTCATGATCAGATGACTTTTCACCGGATTTATTTAAGGTATTGGTAAAACTCTCAATCATATCGGTATATGTTTTTAGTTGTTTGATATTGGCATAGATAAAACCGATGGGATTATTCAGTTCATGGGAAATACCGGCCACCAACTGACCCAGAGAGGCCATCTTCTCGGAATGGATCAATTGGGCCTGGGTGTTTTTTAGTTCATCATATAATTTTTGTAGATCACGGTTTTTTGAATCAAGAATGGCATTAGTGGTTTCTAGCTCCTTTAAATATTTTTCACGAACCTCCGCTTCAGTCAACTTTTTAACCATCTCCGTAGAACGCTTGATATAGTCATTATTTTCTATCGCGATGGCCATCTGGTTTCCCAGTGACATGAACAACTCAATATCTTCATCGGTTAGCGGCGAGATGGTCTCACTGCTGCCCAGAGAGAGTATACCATACAGATTCTCATCCCTCTCAATTGAAATCAGGATGACGGAGGAGAGGAGATTAAAATAATCCTGGAATGCTTTTGTCTCTGATTTTTGAATGAGATGATTTGTCTCCAGAGTGTTGATAAATTCGGAAAGATCGATTCTTTCGTTTATCTTATCCACCGATACGTCCAGAGCCTTACCGACAGGTTGGTTAAATTTTTGAATGGTTCGATCGAGGGGCGCTATGAGTGCCTTGTCGAACTCCGTGTTTTTTATGATGTTATCGATAACGGTGTCATAAAGTTCCTGATCATCATGAATGTTGACGATCTGGCTACTCAAATCGATAAGTACGGTCTGATATCTTTCCCGGATAATTCTCAGACGATAAATGCGTTCAGAATTGACGATAAAAATGGCAACAAAGACAATTGTCAGGAGGTTAATGATCGAAAAAATAAACAGTAGTTCCAGTTTATTCAAGGCAGTCAATGCAATGATTGCCAGAAGAAAAAAGCCGATCAGATATGCACTGGCTGTGCCGGCGGTCCATTTATAGCGGAGGGAACCCAGCCGGACAAACAAAAAGGTAAGCGCAAAGAATATGAGGACGAGAAGGACCTGATACCAAAAATACGATTGCTGCATCAGATAGTAGATATGCTGAGCGGAGAGAATCAGGGTACGGGAAAAAATTCCGTTTTCATAAATGGTATAATACCCACCCGCTGTCAGGTTGGTCTCTTCAATTATTGATCCTGATGGAAAATATATACGTGCCGCGACAGCTTTAATAGTATCCAGACCAAAATGAACGACGATGTCGTTTTGGGAGAAGTATCCTGAACCGGCCGAGATTTCTCTGCTGCCCAGCAACTTCTGTTTCTCACCTAAAAAACCACTGTGAAAAATTTCGATTCTAGCACCAATCGCATCTCTGTTTGAGCGTATACCGACCAGTTTAAATTTGATATATCGGTTATTGTTAGTGGTATTCATGTACAGCTGCGAAGGTTTATTCCGGTTAGAAATAAACAGGTCGATATCCCCATCCAGATCAAAATCCGCATAAGCCAGACCTCTGCTCAGTACTTCCTGTTTCTCAGCCGGTTGATCTTCCTCATCCTCAAAAAAGGTAAATGAATTATTATTACTATTTAGAAAAATCCAGTTGGGTCCCGTATTGGTGATATAGATATCCTGGTAGCGATCATTGTTGAGATCAGCGATGACGCTACTGTAAGATCGTGTCATTTTATTCCCAAATATTTCAGGGCCGGCATCTCTGAAAGACCAGGAAGAATCTCCTTCCTCAATTTCATTGAGGTACAATTGATTTTGTCCATTTGAGTTGATAATCAGGAGATCGGGATCCCCATCATTGTCAATATCGGCAATAGTGACGGAGACCGTTTGCAGCGTATCCTGTAACGAGGTTAATGGCAGAGGCATCAATACAAACTCACCAGAGCCGTTATTACGATAAAGCAGATCAGGCAAACCAGGACGACAGACATATAAATCCTGGTCACCGTCCCTGTCCAGATCGCTGAAAGCTGCGCCCTCGGATATTCCTGTGCTCTGAAGAGCTGCCATAGAGGTAACATTAGTAAACCAACCTTCCCCTTCATTCCTTAGCAGGCGATTACCCTGGACAGCATCGGTTATGAACAGATCCGGAAATCTATCGTTGTCAAGATCAGCACTGATTCCGGCATTTGTTTCCACAGGTGGATAGAGTTCCAGGCGATCTGACACATTTTGAAAACTTAACATATTATTGTTCAGATATAAGGCTGTGGATATTCCCCTGCCGGTAATAAACACGTCACCATCGTCATCATTGTCCACATCTACAATGATGGCTCCGATCTTAATATCGAAAATCGTTCTTTGTGATTCAAAATCATACACGCCCTCGGGGCGGAGAACGCCACTCAACCCGGAGATCTGGGTTACATCTTTAAAAGGGCGGTATGCCCCCTGATTGAGTAGCAATCTGTTCCCGCCACGGAAACAGGTAATGTAGATATCGGGTAAATTATCACCGTTGATATCTCTGAAGGCTACGCCATTGGCGTCGGTGATATCCGGGATCAGGCGCGGAACGGTTACCTTCTGAAACAAATGTAAAGATGAACCTGTGCCTGTAGAATCTGCCCAATTAACTGCAGGTAAGAGATTGATCAGAGAAATCAGGAGAATAATGAAACGATATTTAGTAGTTTGATACATTTTTTGACTGTTTTCTGAATCCAAAAGGTAAATAAAAACAGGATAAATAGAAACAGGTAATTAAAAAAGGGCCCCCTGGTGTTGTTGACTGTAGATGTAATCTTAATTAACTTAAATTTTGTCTAAGATTAAAGGACAACCTATTAGGAATTTGGAATTTGGAATTTGGAAATCGGAATCGGAAGAGATGATTTATCCAGGTTAATTATTTAGTCAGAAAATAAGGGGGCATATGATTCAATGAATGAACTTATTCAAAACCTTCGCAGCAGCAAGGTTTTTCTTTATATAGATCAGTTATTATCAGATGGTCAAAAGGTACGTTTTTATATCCAGATGGTATTTTTTATCGTTATTGTGTGGATCGGCTTCGAGTTTTACGGCTTTGTCCGGTATCTTGAGACCGGCGGCGAAAGTGGGTATTTTAGCCGCCCGCCCGGCGTGGAGGGATTTTTACCGATAAGTGCCTTGATGAGCCTGAAATACTGGCTTCTGACAGGTGTATTTAATGATATTCATCCCTCCGGTTTGGTGATTTTACTCCTGATCCTGGTTCTGGGTATCTTTCTCAAGAAAAGTTTCTGTTCCTATATTTGTCCGGTCGGATTGATTTCAGAGAGTATGTGGCAGCTGGGTCAGAAAATTTTTAAAAAGAATATCCGTTTGTGGCGCTGGCTGGATTATCCGCTGCGCAGTCTCAAGTATCTGCTGCTCATATTTTTCCTCTGGGCTGTTCTGGTCCAGATGGATGTGTTTTCATTACGACAATTTATCTACAGTCCTTATAACAAGGTTGCCGACATTAAGATGCTTTATTTCTTCACTAATATCGACGCCTTTGCTTTATGGACCCTGGTTATTCTTTTTGCCCTGTCCATCATCATCAAGAATTTCTGGTGCCGTTATTTATGCCCTTATGGCGCGTTGCTTGGTTTCCTGAGCATGTTTAGTCCGGTTAAAGTAACCCGAAATGAAGAAACCTGCACCGACTGTGAGGCCTGTACCGATGCCTGCCCCCATTCCATCAAAGTGCATACGCACCTGCGGGTGATCTCCGATGAATGTACGGCCTGTACCCTCTGTGTAGATGCCTGCCCGGAAAAAGATACGCTGGATCTTAAAGTTTCTCAGAAGTCCAGACCAATCCCCACCTGGGCTTTTGGTTTAACGGTGCTTCTATTTTTCTTTTTTGGTACCCTGCTGGCCCGGGTGACCGGTCACTGGTATAACGGGATTACTGAACAGGAATATATGCAACGGATCCAGGAGCTCGATAAACCGGTCTATGATCATCTCCGCGGTGAGGTCCCGGAATACGGTCCGGAGGATTAAGTGGATTTTTATCACGATCTGGCCCCGTTTTATGATCAGATGATCAGCTTTGAGAAGCGGTTGGATAAGGAGAAAATGGTCTTCCGATTGCTTCTTGAGAAATTTCCTGCTAAAGTGGCTTTAGATGCCGGTTGCGGCTCCGGTTTTCACAGTATTCTGCTTTCTAAACTGGGATTGGAGGTAACAGGTATTGATATTTCTGATGACATGCTCCAACTGGCGGAATCCAATGCCCAAAAATATCAGGTCGATAGTAACTTCATCCGGTCGGATTTTTTGGATTTAGAGAAAACTCTGGCGGCAAAATTTGATGCTATTTTTTGCCTGGGGAATAGTTTTGCCCATTTGCTTACTGATGATGAGCGGCACCGGGCTTTGCAGAACTTAAAAGATAGTCTGAAAGAAGGTGGTTATCTTTGTATTCAGATCATCAATTACGATAAATTTCTGCATGAGAGAAAAAAAGAATTTTCGGTAAAACAAGCGGGAGATACAACTTTTACCCGTACTTATGAGTACCATGAGCGTACAATAACGTTTAATGTAAGGGTGGAAGTGAGAGGACAGGTGCAGACAATTTCGACGGAATTATATCCACTCCGTTATAAGGAAATTGCCGGACATTTGGAGGAAGTTGGTTTTAACAAGATTCAGAAGTATGGCAATCTTCTGCTTGATCCTTATGAACCTCTGATTTCTGAGAATCTTTGTCTTTTTTGTACTTAAATTAATTCAGTGGTCAAAAAATATCACGCGAAGGCGCAACGTTTTTTTATCCAGACTAATCGAAATCTTAAAAAAAATCATGAAAAATATTATCAACATATCAGTAATTGCATTTATATCGGTGGTCATCATCTTAGCCTGTCAAACAAATGAACAGCAGGTTAAGTCTGAATCTATCAGGATAATTTCTCTGGCACCGCATATCACCGAAATTATCTATGCCCTTGATGCACAGGACCAATTGATCGCCGTAACCGATTTTTGTAATTATCCGGCGGATGCGCAAAAAAAGGAAAAAATCGGCGGTTTGCTTAATCCCAATACGGAAAAGATGATTACGCTCAAACCAACCCATTTTTTCGGAATGCTTTCACATGAAAAATTAAATCAGCAATTAGAATCGTTTGGATATAAGATCACGATGATGCCCAATGAAGAAGTCAGCAATGTCCTGGAATCTATTCGCCTGATCGGCAATGATATTGGCAGGCAGGAAGCCGCAGAAGGTCTCATCAGACAAATCAACCGATTATTTGACAGTTTGAGAGTAAGCGCGGATTATCAGAAAAGGATCCCTGCGGTATTACTCATCGGACGCAGTAAAGGCAGTTTGCAGAACATGACCGTAGCCGGTAAGGATACCTACATAGACGAAATGTGGGAAATGGTCGGCGGTAAAAATATTTATTCCGATTTACCGACAAGGTATGGCTCAATTAACCTTGAATCACTGCTGATCAGGGATCCGGCAGTCATTATTGAATTTGATATGCAGAAAGAACGATCTGTGGAAAAGGCCGACTTAGGACCGGAATGGCAATTGCTCAAAGATACCCGGGCAGTTAAAAACGGACAGGTTTATGTGGTAGGGGGTAATCATACAATGATCCCCGGGCCACGCATGACTCTCCTGGCCGAGGATTTTAAATTCATCATAGAGCAGGTAATGAATTAGGGGGAGGATTGGGAGTTGGGAATTAGGAACTTGGAATTTGGAATTCGCGATGAGCGATATCAGATATGAAATGCGGGAGATGAATTATTTAGGCTAAAAATAATTATGCTTGAGATTCAAAATTTAAATTTTAGGTACGGAGCTACCCCGGTTTTGAAGGATATCAATTTATCCGCTACCGCCGGTGAGTTTATCGCCGTTATCGGCCCCAATGGCGCCGGGAAATCTACCCTGATCAAGATCATTGACAGGGTGCTGCATGCTCAGGAAGGGCGGATCATGCTAAATGATAATTCTCTGGCAGAGATCAGCCGCAAAGAACTGGCCCGGATTATCGCCTATTTGCCCCAGGAGAGCAATTTTACATTTTCCTATACAGTTCACGATGTGGTGCTGATGGGACGATTTCCCTACCAGAAAGGTGTCAGGGCTTATGATGCAAATGATCTGCAAGTTGTTCAGGATATGATGATCCTGATGGAGATTGACCGGTTTGCAGGACGCCATTTTAATGAGTTGAGCGGTGGTGAAAAACAACGCGTCCTGATAGCCAGTGCCCTGGCCCAGAATCCCAGAATCATCCTCCTGGATGAGCCCACCAGCGCTCTGGATCTGCACCACCAGATTACTATTTATCAAATCCTTAAAAAACTAAAACAGGAGCAGGATCTTACGGTGTTTGTGGTTACCCATGATATCAATCTCGCCGCCCAGTTCTGTGACAGGGTGGTGTTAATGGGGGAAGGTAAAATAATCCGTGACGGCAAACCGGAGGAAGTGCTGCAGTTTCAACTGTTACAGGATACCTTTGGTGTAAAAGTTTATATCGATATCAATCCTTTTACCAAAAGTCTTTATATTTTGCCCTATGGATAAAACAAAACCACTAAAAAATATTTCAGGGATGATGCTGATCGGAGTAATCATTTTAGCCATCGTCACCTTTTTAATCGCGCCACTCATAGGAAACGGTTTTTCAAATCCGGTCCAGTTTTACCTTTCTGAGACCGGCCGGGTGATTCTCCTGGAGTTGCGTCTGCCCCGGGTGATCTTCGCTTTTCTGGTGGGGTTCTCCCTGGCCATGATTGGTGTTGTTTTTCAGGCGCTGTTGCAAAATGAGCTGGCCACACCCTATACGCTTGGTGTCTCATCCGGTGGGGCTCTGGGGGCGGTCATTGCCATCAAAAGCGGATTAGCTTTTACTTTTCTTGGATTCACCGCTACAGCAATCTTCTCCATTGCCGGAAGTCTGCTTACAATCTATATTATCTATCATATTGCCCGCAGCGGGGCGGGACTCTCTCCCCTTATTCTGATCCTCACCGGGGTGACCGTCAGTCTGCTCTTCTCCTCTCTCATCCTGTTTGTTCATTATCTCGCTGATTTTACGGAAACCTACCGCATGATCCGCTGGCTGATGGGCGGACTGCAAATTGTCGGCTGGTATTATTCACTGGTTTTACTGCCTTTTGTCTTGCTAGTCTCTATCTACTTCTTTCGCCAGGCCACCGCCCTGAATATTCTCAGCTCCGGTGATGAACTGGCGCTCAGCAAGGGTGTTGACGTCCTGCATTTGCAGCGCTCGATCTTCTTTATCGGTTCGGCCTTAACCGGGTTCGTGGTGGCATTTGCCGGTCCCATCGGATTTATTGGTCTGATTATTCCACACCTGCTACGTATGATCGTTGGCGCCGATCACCGTAAATTATTGATCGCTGCGCCGTTTTTTGGCGGAACTTTTCTGATCTGGTGTGATACCCTGGCCCGCACGATTATTACTCCTGCAGAGTTACCTGTAGGTATCATTACTGCAATGCTGGGCGGACCCTTTTTTATCTGGTTATTGATAAAAAAGAAAAAATCTTTGTAGCCAAAAACTTTGTTATTTCCGCCTAACGGATCGCCTTGGGAGATTAGCAAAATTTTAATGTCATTCCGCTAGGAATCTTCCTGCTTGAAGGTTAAATCCGACACGGTGGAAGATCCCTTTGGGATGACATAATAGAATTTGAGATTTATGAAAATCATGGATAAATTCGCTGGGGTGCTGCGTGAGATAAATCATCCCGAATAGGCACTAAGGACATTGATTAAACTTATATTCCTCACCGTTCTCATCTTCCCTAAACCACAAGCGGCATTGTTTTGTTGCGGAATCAGATTCGCCGATAAAGGTGATCTTAATCTTTTGATAGGTCAGCGGATATTCTCCGGAGAGTTTTCGGGCCGTATTTAAAATTTGTTGATCAGGTATATCAGGTGGGGTTTCATATTCCAGCTCAATTCCCGCGGCATATTGCGGGGTTACCTTCCTGATAATACCAAAGGGTATCACGGGCAAAAGGGGATCTGCATTCTTGACTCCTTTAACAACTATTGTGAGATACTCCTCCTCCGAGTCGGGTCTCAGAACCCGTGCGGTAACCTCACCCCTGTACACTCTGGTTTGGAAGTTGTCTACTAACTCCCTGGTTTTTGATTCAACGGCTGATTTGGAGGAATATAATTCAGGAGGGAAAGAGATATAAATCCGTTTATGATAAAGATTTTTGTCAAAAAACACATCGATCTTTTCATTATCCCGTAAGCTGTCGACAAATGAGACTGCCCTTCTGAAGGCACTGAGGTTTTTTGGTCCGAGCAGATCTGTCCGTACCCAACCTGTGGTGTTTTCTTCTGTTTTGATCTGGTACCAACCGTCCCTGTTGGCCACAACAACCACCGAATCGCCATCAGACAATTGAGCAATCTTTAATGATGGCGGAGCATTGGTTTCACGTACATTTACACTGGGTTTGAATGCCCATAGATAGGTTGGTTCTGGTATAATCTCCTTTTCTATAATATCCTCTGTCTTGGCAGGTTCAGGTGGCTTTTTTGTCGCACAACCGATCAGGATTGCCAGGCTCAAGAGCGCAAGTAATATAAACTTCATAAATCCTCAAGTTTTTTCAATAAATAATAAGGTCATTTTCTCCAGTTCCAAATCAGGAATCCCTTATACCGAAATATCAGGATAGACCATATTTTCTCAAAATATTCGCCAATAGATCGTACCCGGCATCGTTTAAGTGCAGTCCATCATCAGTATAAATATCCTTCAGATATCCTTCGTCTGTTATAAATTCTGTATAGAGATCAATCCAGGTGAAATTAAATTTAATACAATATTTATATATTTCCTGATTTATAAGAATAATTTCTTCTCCGGGACAGTTAGCCCATAATGGTGTTGTTGGCAATATTGACTGGATAAAGATCTGAGAGTTATGTAGTGTGGCAGCGAGTCTCTCCATCAGCAAATTATAATTTTTTAGGATAACTGAACTTTGATCCCCTGCCCCAATGTCGTTGATACCGATAAGAATAAACAATTTTGAAGGCTCTAAATTTATTACGCAGTCATCTAATCTGTCCAGCAGTCCATCCGTATGATCACCACTAATTCCCCTGTTGATGGGGAAGGAGTCAGGGAAATATTTTTTGAGATCAAATCCCTCCGTTATTGAATTACCGAGAAAAATAATTTTCCCTTTTGGCAGAGAATCTAACTCGTTAATAAACAGTCTTGTCCGGTCATGCCAGTGTCCAGTTTTTTCATGTTGGGCTAAAGAAAACATAGGTATTGATATCAGTTAAATAAATCAATGATATCATTGCGGTTGAGCGATTTGTATAAACCACCCTCTGTTGTGATCAATTTTTTTACCAGATTTTTCTTCTGTTGTTGTAGTTGCAGGATTTTTTCTTCCACACTATCTTTGGCGATTAATTTATAGGTAAAAACCTTTTTTGTTTGTCCAATCCTGTGTGCACGGTCACTGGCCTGCATCTCCACAGCCGGATTCCACCAGGGATCAAAATGAATGACATAATCAGCAGCGGTCAGGTTCAGTCCGACACCGCCTGCCTTAAGACTGATGAGGAAAATTCGGATATCCTCATCTTCCTGAAAACTATTTACAACCTTCTCCCGATCTTTTGTTGATCCATCCAGGTAAGCATATTCAATTGCTTCTTCATCCAGAAATTCCCGTATGATGCGCAGCATTTTTACAAACTGGGAGAATACCAGAACTTTATGATCCTCTGAGGTGATCTCCTCGATCATTAATTTAAGTGCTTCAAACTTGCCGGATTCTTCCTTAAACTTTGTGTCAACCAGATAGGGGTGGCAGGCTATCTGACGAAGTTTGGTCAATCCTTCAAGTACACGCATGGTCGATTTACCAAGTCCTTTAGAGACAATTTCCTCTTCAATCGTCTTGCGGTAGCTATCGCGAACTTTGTCATATATTTTCTGCTGTTCTTCACTCATAGGCGAATAGATTACGTTTTCGATCTTCGGCGGCAATTCTTTTACCACTTCCTCTTTGGTACGCCGCAGAATATAGGGAAAAATAACCTTTTTTAACGTAGAGGCAACCTGGACATCCTGATTCTTTTCTATTGGCCGCATAAAGTTTTCTTTAAAAAAAGTCTGCCCACCAAGCAATCCCGGGCTTAGAAAAGAAAACTGAGACCATAGATCCATGGTATTGTTCTCAACGGGAGTACCGGTTAAGGCTAGCCTGTTTGCAGCTTGCAGATTTCTTGCAGCCTGGGCTGTATCTGACTGGGGATTTTTTATATTCTGGGACTCATCCAGGACTACATATTGAAAGTCGATATCCTTTAAAAATCCTATATCTCTTCTCAGGTGCCCATAGGTCGTCAGTATCAGGGGTTTTTTTCGCAATCTCCTCACATCCCGGCTTCTTTTAGTCCCGTAATGCAAAATATAATCCAACTCCGGGGTAAATTTTTCAATCTCTCTCTGCCAGTTGAACAGAACAGATGTAGGTGCAACAATAAGATTGGGTACCTTTTTATTATTTACCTCATTCTGCAATAAGGCTAATGTCTGAACGGTTTTGCCAAGACCCATATCATCGGCAAGACAGCCACCAAAATTGAACTCGCGTAAAAAATTCAGCCAGTTATAACCCGCACGTTGATAATCTCTTAATTCACCGGTAAGATTTTCAGGCAGAGGATATTCTTTAATCTTTTTAAATCGACTAAGTTTCTTAAGTTTTTTCTCGCTTAACTTATCTAACTCTTTGCTGTCTGCTTCATCTAACAATTTATCCACAAATGAAAGATGGTGATCCTGAAAACGAATGGAACTGGTTTCCGGCTGTCCGAATTCGATAAGGTATTGAAACTTTTGTATCAGTTTTTCAGGCAGACGGGCAATACTGCCATCTTTTAATCGAACAAATCTCTTTTCCTTTTGAAGTGATTTTTTTAGCTCAGTGAGCGAGAGAGGAACGCCGTCAAATTCGATGGCCAGATTGAGATCAAACCAATCCACTTCTGAGGATAGAGA
>SDBT01010609.1_pt1 | contig 14867 bp, 25 predicted proteins | sample 2277101 | NCBI WGS metagenome assembly SDBT01 (sample SAMN10404973, study PRJNA504765) | marine sediment metagenome | isolation source: marine sediment core GS10_PC15, 103 cmbsf | place: Arctic Ocean: Southern Knipovich Ridge | collected 2010 | reverse complement strand
GGATATGAAGCGACTTGAACAGTATGATGCTTTCGACATTCCCTTGAAGGACATCTTCTATGACGAGAGCTTCAACTGCCGTGGAGCCTTCACGGTGCAATCACTCAATGACCTGTCCGCCTCAATAAGTGAAATAGGGTTGAAGTTTCCCATTGCTGTCCAACCATGGAAAGACCATTACCGCTTGCTGGCAGGTCATCGTCGCTTCAAAGCGGTGTACAAGTTACTAGGTTGGAAGACTATCCCGGCAGTTATCCACAGGGGTTTGGATGAGCATGAAGCCAGGATTCTCAATATCACTGAGAACTTAGAACGTAAAGACCTCAACATGCTGGAGGAGGCTCAGGCGATTAAGGCACTGTACCCCGATGGTGTATCACTGAGGGTGGCGGCGAGGGAGTTGAAGAGACCGACCAGGTGGGTTCATATCCGTCTCCGTCTCCTAGAACTTCCGGAGAAGGTTCAGATGAAGGCGGCACTCGGTCTTCTTTCAGCGGTGAACCTCGAAGCTATCTGCCAGTTACCGGAAGAGGAACAGGTTGCCGCCGCTGAGATGTTAGCCAAGTTCAAGGAGGAAGTGGGGACTAGGAAAGCTAAACGAAAAGTCCCAATTACCCGATCGTTTCAAGCTAGGAAAAGCAAGGATCAGCTTAGTAAGATGGCAGCGTTACTGCTCAATGCAGGTCTCGATGGGTTATCAACCCGTTTGATTGCGTGGGCAGCAGGCTATTTAAGTGACGTCGACATCAAAAAGGACATCAAGCACTATGCCAAAGACTACAAATTCACAGACAAAGAGAGTCCCTTCGGGCGGGAGGATACAGATACGTAAGCTGAAACCTCTTATGACGCTGATGGTTGAGAGCGAGAACTTCATGTATGAGTTCGTCGTTCGAGACCCTGAGTTGTCACTAATTGAGATTGACACCGGAGACCCCCTCATCGACACAGGGAGTCTTGGGAGAATCGAAGAAGAGTTTGGACAGTTCGATTCCCTCTTGATTAGGCTCGACAACGGGCGGCAGGTGATCACTAAACCACTTCTGTCGGCCGGTGTTGAAGCGAACAACTCGGAGTGGTCTTACGACGTGTTTTGAAATATGCAAGGGTCGAGAGGGTGTGCGTAGTATTACGCTGAACCTGTAGACCGCATGACTGGTGACCAGGGTAGCCAAGAGGTAGAGCCGACAGATGGCACTGTTGGCGAACTCGTGCGATGTGCCCCAGGGACCCTTGCAATTTGACCGGGTGGGCTGGGCCCGGTCATTCGCCGGTGTAGCTCAGTTGGCAGAGCAGGGCTTTTGTAAAGCTCATGTCGGGGGTCCGAGTCCCTCCACCGGCTCTTTACCACTTTCACCTCAAGGAGACACCTGATGGACAAAGTCACAATTCCACGTGATGAATACGAATTTCTTTTGCAAGCCTCGGAGATACTCCAAGCGTTGGAAGACGCCGGGGTTGACAACTGGGAAGGCTATGAGTTAGCCCTGGAGGATATCGGGTGAGGACGGTGGCAATACCTGAGTTGACAGAAAAAGACCTCATCCGTTTCTGGGCGAAGGTTGATGTGCGAGGTCCAGACGATTGCTGGGAATGGACTGCCTGCCAAAACAATCATGGGTATGGTCGTTTTGGTAGTGGTCCCACAGTGTATTTGGCTCATCGTGTGTCATATTTCCTTATGACTGGGCAACAGCCTGGGCACCTTTTCGTTTGCCATCATTGTGATAATCCAAGGTGTTGTAATCCTAACCATTTGTTTCTCGGAACCCATGCTGAAAATGTTGCGGATATGGTTTCTAAGAAGCGTCAAAATAAAGCGAGGGGGTGAAGACGCTAGTAGAGTTATCCTCACTGAGAAGAAACTATCAGCTTGACAATCAATCACAAAACTTGGAAACACGTCAAATGAAACTGCTATTCCTCGACAGCGAAACTTGTGGCCTTTACTCAATGCCAGTGCTTCTCCAGTACGCGCTGGACGACGGACCAATACACCTGTACGATGTGTGGTCCGAACCAATTTGGAAGACTCTTGATCTGATTGAGAGTTGGCTCGAACATTGCATCGTTGGCTTTAATCTGACGTTCGACGGATTCCAACTGGCAAAATTGTACACCATCTTCCGGCTCTGTCCGGACCACTGGACCCCGAAATACCACATCGAAGAGATAGCTGATCGCGAGATGGAAGCCAGGGATGGACCTGCTCTCAAATTCGCCAGCGCCCTCGACCTGATGCTGGTTTCTAGGAAGGGTGAATACCAATCCCTAATGGCACGTAAGAACATCAACATTCGGAAAGTTCCGACTGCGTTGGCGTATGCGCTGAGCGAAGAACTGGAGGGGCGTGTCCAGTTGGATGGTATCTACTTCGCCAAGAAAGCCGACCCAGAAGCCCCAAAATGGTCTGTAGTGGACCGCGAGCACGAGGGTGTGTTTGATGACGAGTTTAAGGACGTTGTCCTCAGGTTCGCCCCTGCGGGCGGTCTGAAGTACCTCGCCGAGCACGCCATGGGTTTCATGCCGAAATTTCACTATGCCGACGTGGAACCGCCCAGAGAATGGTATCCGAAGGAGCTTGGCTATGCGCCCTTCGCCCGTGCCTTGTCTACCCCTGAGAAGAACTGGGAGGTCTGGGAATGGGACCCAAAGAAGGGAGAGAACAAGCTGGTTGGTCATGCCTGGCCGGCGAAAATTAGACTCTTTATCGACCACTGGGAAAATAACAAAGATGCCCGTGAGTACGCCTATGATGACATCGTGTACACACGTGCGTTGTATAAACACTTCAAGTGCCCGCCGATAGGTGACGATGATTCCATCCTGTCGATGATGGTTCCTGTGGTGAGGTGGCATGGGTTCGAGATTGACAAAGAAGGTATGAAAACCCTCCGCGAAGCTGCTCAAGCCAAAGTCGACAATAGTCCTATCAACACAAACAGACCTGTCGCCGTCCGGATGTACATGGAAGAGGTGATGGATGAGATTGAAATCATGTCGATCGAGGACACCTCGGGCTGGTCGACGAAGAAGGCAAACCTGATATCCATCCGTGAATGGCATGTTGAGGAGAATGAGGATTGCGAGAAGTGTAATGGTAACGGGTGTCCACGTTGCAATGGCGAAGGTAAGATGTTAGCGAAGTGGAAACGCTGTGAAGAAGAGATGGGTAACCATCCTGCTGCATACCGCGCCAAGCAAATTCTTGACATCAAGATTGCTGCCAAGGAAGTTGAACTCTACAACAAGCTGCTGATAGCCGGTAGGTTCCACGCAGACTTTGTCGTGGTGGGCACCAAGTCATCCCGAATGGCGGGCACGTCCGGGCTAAACGCCCAGGGCATCAAAGCGACCAAAGCCGTACGCCGTTGTTTCCCGCTGAGTTGGGAAGGGACGATTCTCTGTGGCGGCGACTTTGATTCGTTTGAGGTGACGTTGGCAGACGCTGTCTATAACGACCCCGCCCTGCGTAAGGACCTTATCAAGAAAATAGAATGCCCGTTCTGTGATGCGACTAAAGTCTGTCCTACTTGTGATGGTGGGTTAGTCGAGGATATAGTCGAGGGGGTATGCAAACAAGTTGAGTGTGCCGACTGTCAAGGGTACAATAAGGAAACTCCCAAAGCTAAAGGCTCTGGTATATGTAGTTCATGTGACGACAAGGGCATGGTTCGGCAGAAGATTCACGGTCTGTTCGGGATGGCGATTTTCCCGGGACACACCTATGCTGAAATACTGGCATCCAGTGGTAGCGAGAACGACATGTACCTGAAAGGTAAGTCAGGTGTGTTTGCCATGATATATGGCGGTACCTGGGAGACTCTGGTGAGAAACTTGGGCGTCAAGGAAGATAGTGCCAAGGGTGCTTTTGAAGATTTCGACAAGAGGTATCCCGGTGTGGCGAAGGCTCGCGAGAAGACATTTGACGATTTCTGCTCGATGAGGCAGGTAGATGGCGTCGGGTCCCAGGTGACGTGGCGAGAGCCAAAAGACTGTGTCGAATCGTTCCTTGGTTTCAAAAGGTTCTTCACCCTGGAGAATACGATATGCCGCGAGATGTTCAAGATGGCTAATGCCCTCCCGAAGGGCTGGAAGAACCATCCAGTGAAGGTCTGGCGACGTGATAGGGTTCAGTCGGCCGGTGGTGCTGTCTCCAGTGCGTTGTACGGGGCATCCTTTGGGCTGCAACAATCAAACATGAGAGCAGCCGCCAACCATGAGATTCAATCCCCTGGTGGTCAGATAACCAAACATGCGCAGAGAGCAATCTGGGACCTCCAACCAGTTGGCGTGTGTGAGTTGAAAGTCGCCTGTCTCAACGTACATGATGAAATCATGTGCGTTACCCACCCTGAGTACGTTAAAAAGGTGACTGAGAGAGTTCGTGAAGTGGTCGAGCACTATCGTCCACAAGTTCCACTCATTGGTCTTACGTGGAACGAGTCCCAAGAGAACTGGGCTGAGAAGAAGGGTGGTTCCGTTACCGTCAACATGTGTGCCCCGGAGATGGAATGATGGAACTCAGCAAGAGTGATATCCGGAGATTCTGGAACTTCGTTGACAGGAAAGGCCCACACGATTGTTGGCTGTGGAAGGGTGGCGGACCAAACAATAGGTATGGACACTTTTCTGTGGGTCCTCGGATTAGTGCCAAGACACTATTAGCACATCGTGTATCATACTTTCTTGCTTATGGGGAAATTACTCGACAAATTTGCCACCGATGTGATGTAACGAGATGTGTGAATCCAGCACATCTTTTCGAGGGGACTCAGAAAGACAATCGTGTTGATTGCCAACGGAAAGAACGTACTGCCCGGGGCGAAGATCATGGAACTAATGTGATGTCTGAAGAGGAAGTCCGTATGATTGCCCACATGTGTGAAGCAGGTATATCAGTACTTTCAATTGCACGCCACCTTAACAGAGCCGAGTCAACTGTCCGCCATGTTGTAGATGGTAAGACATGGTCATGGTTGACTGGTATTCAACCAAGGAGATAGAATGTACATCCACAAAGAGAAGAGCATAGCTTTCATAGCCCATCCACGGACGGCGTCGATGGCCATGGCTGAGACACTCCTTGGGATGGGATTCTCAAAGATAGGTACCCACCATCAGTACGAGAAACCCTGGTGCCTCGATACCACCTTCTCGGTGGTTCGTAATCCATTTGATGTGATGGTGTCATGGTACTATTACAAGGAGTGTGAGTGTGGTCTAACCTTCGATGAGTGGCTGCCAACCTTTTTCAGGGACCCTCCGTACTGCATCTCGCACGGACTGTTCTTTGGACACTCGCTCTGCACGGATGTTCTCTGGTACGAGAACCTTCAGGAAGAGTTTGATATGTTGATGGCAAGAGTTGGACTCCCTCAAACTGATATCGTGAAGAGCAATGTCTCTGAGAGGCGCGAGGGTCGAGACTTCATGAGGGTCCATACCGATGCTACCCTCGAAAGAACCGGGTCCTTTTTCCAAGACGAAATCGAGCAGTTCGATTATGCCATATAGGAGATAGAATGTACATCCACAAAGAGAAGAGCATAGCTTTCATAGCCCATCCCCGGACGGCGTCGGTGGCCATGGCTGAGACACTCCTTGGGTTGGGGTTCGAGAAGATAGGGAGTCATCATCAGTTCAAGGAGTTCTGGTGTCTCGACACTACCTTCTCAGTGGTTCGTAACCCCTTTGACATGATAGTATCATGGTACTATTTTAGGGCGAGGGAAAATGAACAAACCTTTGAGGAATGGCTGCCCATCTTTCTCGATACCCCTCCATACTACATCTCACATGGATTGTTCTTTGGACATACTCTCTGCACAGATATTCTCTGGTACGAGAACCTTCAGGAAGAGTTCGATGTGTTGATGGAAAAAGTTGGACTCCCTCAAACCGACATCGTGAGGACCAACGTCTCTGAGAGGCGTGAGGGTCGAGACTTCATGGATGTCCACACTGACGCTACCCTCGAAAGAACCGGGTTCTTTTTCCAAGATGAAATCGAGCAGTTCGATTACGCCATATAGGGGATAGAATGTACGTGCATGAAAAGAAGAAGATAGCTTTCATAGCCCACCCACGGACGGCGTCCCAAGCAACTGCAAAGGTTCTTGTCGACAAGCTCGGCTTCAAGTTACGTTTGAGTCATCACGTATACGAAAAGTTACCCCTCGATTGGACGGTTTTTGCGACGGTAAGGAACCCGTTTGATTTACTCGTGTCGTGGTACCACCTTGAGATATTCAAGACAAAGCATGACGAAACCTTTGAAGCTTGGCTGTGCAATTGCATCGACAATCCAAACGAGTACATACGGAGGGGGTTGTTCTTTGCATTTTGTCAATGCACGGATGTACTGCACTTCGAGAATCTTCAAGAAGAGTTCGATGAGTTGATGACGCGGATGGGTTTACCGCCCACTATCATTCCACTGAAGAACGTCTCAGAGAAGAGGGCAGGGCGAGACTTTCACGAATACTACACACCCCGATTGACCAAGCTCGTTACTGAGAAATACGGTAAACTGATTCATCAGCTTGGTTACTAACCCGAGGAGAATTTGATGTACGTTCACACGGAGAAACAGGTTGTTTTCATAGGACACCCCCCGCACAGCGTCGGGGACTTTCACCACTTTTCCGTAGAGTCATCTGGACTGATGGTAAGTTCGTTTTGACACCCATACGTTTTAGGGGATACCATGAAGAAGATACAGAGACCGAAGCATGGCCCCGAGTGGTTCATCCAGAGAGACTTGAAAGAGTTCCTGGAGACCCGTGGGTGGGTGGTTGAGGTGATGCACGGGAACGCTTTCCAACGTGGCATCCCCGACCTCTACCTGTTCAAGAAGGGGTTCGGAGAGCGATGGGTGGATGTGAAGCATCCGAAGAAGTACAGCTTCACAAAGGCACAGAGGCTCAAGTGGCCATACTGGGATGGTATGGGGATTGGCATCTGGATTCTCACGGCTGCAACTCAGGGGGAGTATGACAAACTCTTTGCGCCACCTAATTGGAAAGACTACTGGAAATCTTCTTGGAGGGTACCGACTCAAAATGACATCGACACAATGCTCGACGAACTTAACGTCGAAATGTTTAGCGAATGACTTGGAACGGTTGGCAGCGGCCTGTGGTTTGACTGTCCCGGAGTTGCAGAGAGTACTCCAAAGTGTCCTCGACTCATTCACGTCAGAAACGAGTCGTGAGAAAGAACTCAACGAAATCTTATCCAAACGGGGGTTTGAAGATGAAGCTACAGGTGAAACCGAATAGATGGTCTTGTTCAATAACCTCATGGGCGATGACGTTGGACATCCCAGTGGAGACTGCCATTCGATGGGTAGGGCATGACGGGAGCGACGTGGTGTTTCCTGACTTGGAAGAGCCAATGTGTCGGAGAGGTTTCCACGCACAGGAACTTATTGAACTGGCGATGATGGGCGGCTTCTGGTCGACCCCATATCAACTCTTCCCCTCCACTAAGTCGGAGGGGGGTTGTCATTTATACCCGTTGTACCCTTCCCAGGCAGACGAACGTTGCCGGAAGTTTGGCAGCGTTATCCAGACTACTGTAGGGGTTCTGGAGGGGATAGGCACCTCGTGTCGACATGCTGTTGCCTACGACCATGGAAGAATCTTCGACCCAGATGGTCGTGAATACGATTACACGTTGAAAAACTGTGAAGCCCAAGGGTTCTATGGGAAGCAACTATGGATTCTAACCCGGGGAGGTGTTGATGCCAAAGTGGTCTAAAGCACAGTGCAGTCCCAATTGTTTCATCCAGATGTACGAGGGTAAAGCCGATAGTGAAATCGACGAGTCTCTCGACAATGAAGCACAACGAAAACTTTTTGAGGAGGCTGTGCGGGGTACCGATGAAGACGTAAACAATTACATTGTCAGGAACACCAGACTCATCTCGTCAGCCATCAAAAACTTTCTTGCGGCACGTCGGAGTGCCTCGTACCTTTTTGACGACATGTTCTCGGTGGGTCTCCTTGCTTTGACGAGGTCTGTGAAATCCGCTGTCAACAAGGTCCGTGATTTCACCGACGAAGAGCTACAGGGAATACTCGACCAGTGGGGTAAGGAGGGTGATGCCATCAGTATCCCTCCTTACCTCTATGTTGCGATTTACCGCGACATACGCGAAGTGTACGAGCGCGATTCGTCAGAGCCTCTGACTACTCGACGTCGGAAAGCTTCCCGCAATCACAACGGAACTCTAACGAAGAAAGTCAGCGTGGGGGAGTATCGGTACAAGTTGGCTCAAGACCACTCCCTCACCTCGACTGAAGTTTTCCAGGAAATCCTCTCAATAGCCAAGACGCCTCAAGAGCGTCTTCTATTGAAACTCCGTCTTATACACAATGACGAAGAGGTCTCCAAAATCATGGGGATAACCAGACTGAAAGCCTCTAAAATGAGGAAAGACTTACACCAAAGACTTTGCAAGGACTACGAATATGACCAACGATTTCGCACCTATCCGAAGAATACTACTCGACCTCGACGATGTACTCAATAACTTCACCATGTGTGCTATGGAGTACCTTGGTTGTGATCTTGTTACCGAGGATTACCCCACCGAAGTTGGGTATGACATCGTCGCCGCCATCAACCTGACGCACCCGACAAACTGCCACTGGACACCAGAACAAGTCTGGGGAATCCTGGGCGTGGACTTTTGGGACCGGATGTCAGTGTCCGACATTTTCTATACTGTACTTGAGTACAGCGCCGACATTGTTGGGGAAGACCAGGTATTCATCTGCTCCTCCCTCACAAAAAACCATCACTGCACGGCAGGGAAGCTCAAGTGGATGGACAGGAACTTACCGCACTGGTTGCAAGGCAGGTTCATTCTCACTCCGTACAAGTCTCTTCTCGCCGACAGTCAGACTCTCTTGATAGATGACTACCTAGGGAACACGGTTTCCTTTGAAAAATCGGGTGGCCGAGCGTTGCTTGTACCGAGACCTTGGAATCCTTTCAATCGTTACGACACGAAGTCGTTCATCACAGGGGCCCTGGGAAACTGGAAAAACAATCAGAAATAACACGACAGGGGAAACCGGGTGCGTAATACTATATAGAGGAAATTACTCACACATCACAAGGGGACGGTATGTCGAATGTCATCAGACGGGAATTCTTGCAGCTTGCCAAGGTGTTCAAACCCGACAATGCTAAGCAGACTGTCGCTGGCAAGTACGTCAGCGAGAAGCTCGACGGCACCCGGTGTCTTTGGGATGGTGGTGTGACTCGTGGGATGGACACACGGGACGTACCCTGGGCGAGTGTCACCAACCCAAAGACGTTGGAAGCCAAACCGAAGGTGAAGCCGGTCGCCACGGGACTCTGGTCCAGGTATGGCAACCCCATTATGGCACCCTACTGGTTTCTCGACAAGCTCCCCAACTTCATCCTCGATGGTGAACTCTGGGCAGGTCGTGGAAACTTTCAAACGTGTCGGTCGATTTGCGCCGGTGACTCACCCGACCCTCGTTTTACCAATATCAGGTACGCAATCTACTCAGCACCGAGTCCGGCCGCACTCTTCCAACCGGGTCTGATCAAGAACGCCAACTTCTACTGCGACATTACGGAGGATTTCCTGGAGTGGTATGGCAGCGAAGCCCTAAGGCAGTTTGCGTACAATGAGAAAGGCGTTAAGTGGGATATCCATGCCACGGCGACCTTCGACGAAGAACTGACTTACCTACACCAGCTCAAGGACTATAACCCTGACGTGGTATTCCTGCACAGGCAAATCCGCCTACCAAGCAGTGAAGCCATAGCTCGCCGTGCCCTTACCGACTTCACGAACAAGGTATTGTCAAAAGGTGGTGAAGGTGTCATCATCAGGGACGCAAACGGGAAGTGGACGCCCAAGCGTGTAAACGACCTACTCAAGTTCAAGCCGACTCTCGATGACGAGGCGGTTATTACCGGCTTCACCTGCGGGCGGCAGACGAACAAGGGCTCGAAGCACCTGGGTCGGATAGGCGCACTTATCACCGAGTACCACGGCAGACGACTGGAACTCTCTGGTCTCACAGACCCCGAGCGAGAGTTTGCCAACATTGCTGACCGGCACTACGCCAATGAGCACCCAGGTAAGGACATGCCCAGTGATGCACAAGGGAAGCACTTCAAGGTGGGTCAGCAGGTGACGTTTAAGTTCCGCGAACTGTCTGACGAAGGAATCCCCAAGGAAGCTTCCTACATGAGAAAGAGAGACGTTGAATGAGCTATATACCGTTACGGGTAGTCACCATCACCAACAATCTTGAAGCGTACCCGGAGTTTACCAAGGACACTTTGGAGTTTACTTTCCTCGTTGGCCACATCGAAGATGAGGTTGAAACCTTCATCGTAGGTGAGGATGACTATTGGCGGCAACAAGACTTCTTCCCCGCCAATGGGGGTATCAAACATCTTGTCGTTACTGTGGGGGAACTCGGATGAACGTCACTGAACTACGAAATCTGGTCTCAAAAAGTTTGGTCGACCTCCAGTGTTTGAAGCGGTACGTCAACAAGGCTGACTCGAACTTGCAACCCATCCTCCGCCTATACGTAACGAATAAGGACATTCCACTCGATGAGCGTTTCGAGTGCTGGTCATTCCACTGCAAGAAGGATTACAAGGGGGACATCACCGGAGTGGGTACCGGAACTCTCCTTGAACGTATGGTATACGATGACTGTCCGGAGTGTTTTGAGGACCGTGGTCGCGATTACGATTGGGAGTTTTTCATTGACCGCTTCACGGAGGATGAGGAGGAGAGCGACCCCCGACTGCGTGCCAATTACCTCGAAAAGTACGACATGACGCTTGACGACTTCAAGAAGTTCTTGATTGCCGAGAACTTCGGTTACTTCACATGGGACTGGTAAGATGAACGAGGAAGCACGCAGCACGAAGGCACTGGCGCTCGCCAATGCCGTCAGGATGTTGGAGAGTAAACTCGACAACCTGAAGCTGGAGCATGACCGTACCACGGCGGACCTCCAGATGATTTTTCGGAAGTTTGTCACGGACAAGCAGTTTGCGATTGGTGACCGTTTCCGAACTTGGGCGGGACACTGTCTCAAAGAACATCCCGAAGTCAGCATCTGTGATGGGTTTGGGTTGATAGGTAGACTGGCATCAGAGGCGGATGAGTACTCCAGCAGGGATGGGGGTGTTGTTTACACCTGGGAGTACTTCCTGGACCTTGTCACGGACCGGAACGACTACCCAGACGAATACGACGGCAACTATCAGGATGTGACTGTCGACGACATCAAGGAAGCGTTGATCGCTGAGAACTTTGGCTCTTTCAAAGAGGATTTCTGAACATGAGGTTGAAGAAGAGTATCCCAGTCGTACGGAACCGACCCTGCCACTGTGGGAGTGGGAAGAAGTTGAAGTACTGTTGCATCCGCGTCATCAAGGAAGTCCGGGATGCCGTCGAGGCTGGCGTCAGTCAGGAAACAATCCTCACCCGACAACTGTTCGGGCAGCCCCTGATACAGTAGGAGTTTGCTGATGATTAAGACGACAGTCTGCGACACCTCAAATGGGGTTTGTCGAGGTACCACCTCAGACGTCCAGGAAGGCCCCTCTGGTGCGTCCCAGCCCGACCCTGTCTCGGAACAAGGGTTGGTGCAAGGCGTGGTAGCCGTCCCAGCCATCCTGCGGGTGTGGTCACCGGACAGTCAGTTGTTAGGTCAGTGCCGGATTGAGACATACGCTAAAGGGGACGGTTCCCACTTCTTTGTGGTTCCGGCTCATATCAACCTGGACCCGGGTTTCCGGGTGGAAATAGAGGTAGAACGTTGAGCGACATTGCCATTACCGTACAGGAAGTCTCCGACATCCGACCGCATCCGAATGCGGACCGTTTGGAGATTGTTAGTATACTTGGTGCCACGTGCGCCGTCACCAAAGGCGAGTACAAGGTCGGGGATAAGGTAATCTACTTCCCGCCCGGCATTCTCCTACCACTCGCTATGTCGGCTGACCTTGGCGTACAGAACTACCTGAAACATTCCGATTGGGATGGTGAGCGGATACCCTGTCGTGTGGCAGCGTGCCGCCTGAGGGGGGTGCCGAGCTATGGGTTCACAACCCCCTGCCCACACGAGTTGAGCATCGGCACCGATGTGACTGACGTGTATGAGGCACGTCAGTATGTAGCCCCAGACATCAACTTCGGCGACCCGGGTGATGCAAGTTCGCCAAGGGAGAATCGTTTGGCCCTACCCGAGGACCCATACTTTCACCGATACACGAACATCCAGCAGTTCTGGCGACACCCTGACGTGTTCAGGATGGACGAGGAAGTGGTTGTCACCGAGAAGATTCATGGATCGAACAGCAGGGTTAGTGTCATCAAGGAAGATGGTGAGTGGGTCTTCGCCGCAGGGAGTCACAAGGTGCGGTGGGCAAAGTGTCCACAAGCTGCCCGATATTGGAAGCCTCTGGAGCGGAAAGGTGTCCTGGAGATTCTCAGCGATGTATGTGCTGAGCAGCACAACGTCATCGTCTTTGGAGAGATATACGGTAACAAAGTTCAAGACATGAACTATGGTACCAACGGCGACGAAGGCTATGCGGTGTTCGACATCTCGGTGGATGGTTTCTATCTCGACTGGACTGACGTGATGGGTCTCTGTCGAACCTATGAAGTCCCCACTGTTCCCCCACTGTTTCGAGGGACATACCATTTGGTGGGCGATAAGCTTGAAGAGTACGCCACCGGATTGACGTCGGTCGGAACTCCGAAGGTAGGTTTCAAAGGTCGCGAAGGTATCGTTATCCGACCGGTCAGGGACCGACACACTGGGAAAATAGGTGGACGCCGTTCACCCTCCCGTGCTATTTTGAAGTACATTTCAGCCGATTACCTTGACCGCAAAGGGGCCCAAGACAATGGATAAGTACCGAATCTATCAGATCAGCATTACCGTCGATTGCAGTGAGGAGTGGACCCAACTTTTCATAGGGTTTCCGACGAATGATGAGGTGCTGTTAGCCATCGAGGTGAGCCTCAAAGAGTCCTTAGACGAAATCACCGACCCCGAACAGCAAAGTCGGGTGACGGACACCTATGGGAACTACTCTCAATTGGTGTCGGAACAGAGACTCCCTGACAAACCGGGGGCGAGCCCTCTCGGCTACACCACTCGTGTTTGTAAGTATGCCGGTGCAGTCGTTGGACACATCAAGGTGAAGGTTCTCGGCTATGCCTGCGACACGAAGGGAGCCCAAGAAGATGTATGAGAATGAAATAACGGACGGGCCCCAAATCTACAAGGTGGATGAGGTGGTGGATGAGCCGGTGGGTGACCACCTAATCTACGAGGTAAGTATCTCCACAGGGCACGGCGACAATTGGCGTCAACTTTTCATCGGGTTCCCCAATGAAGACGACGTGCTATTGGGTTTCGAGAGGATGCTCGAAGTGCTTACGGATGAACTACTCGAAGACGATCCCCCAGAGGCACTCGCCTTGCTGACTGAGACCTATGGGAACTTTTCCCAACTGGTGAAAGAACAAGGGCTCCCCGACCAACCGGTACGCGAAGATACAGGGACCACCCTCGTCTATACCTATGCTGGTGTGACAGTTGGTCATATCAGGTCAAGGGTTCTCGGCAGTGCGGCTGTGGTACACGACATCCTCAAGGATTGGTGTGAGCACCAAATCTACGAGGTAAGCATCGTTAAGGGTCATAGTAGTTTTACCTGGCGGCAACTTTTCATTGGGTTTCCCAATGAAGATGAGGTGCTGTCAGCCATCGAGATGTCTCTCAAAGTGTCTGAAGACGCACTCGAAGACGACCCTGGAAAATTGGCTGTGCTGACCAACACCCACGGGGACTACTCTCAATTGGTGTCGGAACAGAGACTTCCCGAACTACCACGACACAGACTCGATGACACTACCCGTATTTGTAAGTACGCTGGCGTGACAGTCGGCTACATCAGGTCGAAGGTTCTCGGATTCGCTTATGTCACGGGGGTAGATAAATGATAACTAGACACCAAGTTTTCGAGGTAACCATCGAGTCGGGGACGGTGATTCCGTTTGTCTGGAACCGGCGTATCGTGGGTTGTGTCAGCAACGATAAGGTACTCGACCTGTTGGACGAAGAAATTGAAGAGTCTCGACAGCATGAGTTGAACCAACTGGGTAACCCAACCCTCGTCGAACTCCACCAGAGGTACCGAGCCCTCGTAGACGACTATGGCCTGCCTGGACTTGGAAGTAAACACCTTGACTATATGTCTTATGGGGTAAAAGTTGGGTCTATCCACGTCACATACGAACAGGAAGTAATCCAGATTGGAGACGCTTGAATGATCGAACGAGGCAATGTCAACCGTATCACGTTGAACCCTTCAGCAGGTAGATTCCTTTGGGTAGGCTTGTTTGTCGGCATCCCAGAGAAGGAAGACGTAATGGCCGCCATCCGGCTGGGGATAGATGAACTCAACTCCGAGAATACTGAAGAAGGATTAGATGAGGCGGAGGGACATGAACTCGCTTCGGAGATGCTCGAACATGCACACTTCGATAAGATCAACGAAGATGTCTACGTCGCTGGGGTCCTCATAGGTAACATTACCTGTGAGCGGCTTGGCTGCTTTAACGTCCCACAGAAGAGCAAGAGGTGCGTATGATTTTCATAGAGAAAATTTTGGAGGTCCTCGTAGAAGGGACTTCGGTTGAAAACCCATGGGATGGACTCTTCTGTGGAGTCCCGACTGTCAAACAACTGACAGAGGCGATGCGTATCGACATCGAGGCACTCCGGGAGAGGTTTGATAGCGACCCCAAAGGCGAACAGCCTTTAGACAGT
>SDBT01010608.1_pt1 | contig 14868 bp, 15 predicted proteins | sample 2277101 | NCBI WGS metagenome assembly SDBT01 (sample SAMN10404973, study PRJNA504765) | marine sediment metagenome | isolation source: marine sediment core GS10_PC15, 103 cmbsf | place: Arctic Ocean: Southern Knipovich Ridge | collected 2010 | reverse complement strand
ACCGGGGCTGAATCGCTCGCAGCCGAGTTGCCGCCCAATGTCGTCGTACTGCGGTCGCTGACCAAATTCTATGCAATTCCGGGGCTTCGTCTGGGGCTGGCCGTCGCGCAGCCTGACCTCACCGAATCGCTTCGCCGAGAATTGTCGCCCTGGTCGGTCAACGCCCTCGCCCAGATTGTCGGCCAGAGAGTCCTGTCTGAAACCGACTACGCCCGCCGCACACGTGAGTATGTAGACCGCCAACGAGAGACGCTTAAACAACGCCTCTCTGCCATCGAAGGGTTGCGGGTCTTTGACGGCGAGGCGAACTACCTGTTGGTACAGTTGGCTGCGAACCTTTCGAGCGTGTCGAGCCTGGCCGAGAAGCTTCTGAAGCAGAAGATCGCCATCCGCGTCTGCGACAATTACGAGGGGCTCGACAACAGGTATTTTCGCGTGGCCGTCCGGTCGAGCGAAGAGAACCAATGGCTGGTCGAGGCCATCGAGTCAGCGCTATCGCCCGGCGCAAGATCGGTCCGGAAGCGCCCCACCCCGGCGATAATGTTCCAGGGCACGAGTTCCAATGCTGGCAAGAGCGTGTTAGCTGCTGCGTTGTGCCGAATCCTCCTGCAGGATGGTGTCCGTGTCGCTCCGTTCAAGTCACAAAACATGTCTCTCAACTCGTTCGTGACTTCCGACGGCTGTGAAATGGGACGCGCCCAGGTGGTGCAGGCTCAGGCCTGCCGGCTGGAACCAGACATACGGATGAACCCTATCCTGCTCAAACCGAACTCCGACACCGGTAGCCAAGTGATCGTCCGAGGCAAGTCGGTGGGCAATATGCGAGTCGGTGAGTACATTCGCTACAAGCCCGAAGCATTCGCTACCGCCAGGCAGTGCTACGACTCGCTGGCCTCAGACTTTGACGCGATTGTCCTGGAGGGCGCCGGCAGCCCGGCGGAGGTGAACCTGAAACATCACGACATCGTCAACATGCACATGGCCCGCCACGCCGAGGCCCCGGTGCTGCTGGTTGGCGATATTGATCGCGGGGGCGTATTCGCGTCGTTCGTCGGCACGATGGAGGTGCTCGACTGGGCAGAACGCCGGCAGGTGGCGGGGCTCGTCATCAACCGATTCCGTGGCGATGCATCTCTGCTCGGACCAGCTATCGAATACACGCAACGGTTCACTGGAAAAGAAACCTTTGGCATAGTCCCATACATCAAGGGTCTTGGCCTGCCGGAAGAAGACTCGGTCGGATTCAAGAGCGGCGCTCTCGACGCCCCCTCCCCGACCAACGAGGCCGTGGACTTGGCCGTCATCGACCTGCCGCACATCAGCAACTTCACCGACCTGGACGCCCTGCGTATCGAGTCTGATGTTGCCCTTCGCGTGGTGCGGGATGGTGACGCTCTCGGTCGACCCGACGCGGTCATTGTGCCGGGCAGTAAGAATACCCTCGGCGATCTGGCCTACCTGAAGAGCAGTGGCTTGGCAAGCCAGCTGCAGGGCCTCGCTGCAATGGGCAAGACAGAACTGGTCGGCATCTGCGGCGGGTTCCAGATGCTGGGCAGGAGCATCCTCGATCCGGATCGTATAGAGTCCGAAACCGGTCACGACGAGGGGCTGGGACTGCTCGATGTGTCCACGACGCTGAGCAGGCACAAGACGCTGTCACTTACGTCGGCGAAGCACCTCCCGACGGGACTAACCGTCAGCGGCTACGAGATTCATCACGGACAGACATCGGCAGGAGGTGGCGAACCGCTGCTCCGCTTGACTTCGGGTCAGATGTGCGGGCTGTCTACCGCCGATGGAATGGTGTGGGGAACGTACCTTCACGGTGTATTCGACACCGACGAGTTCCGCCGTTGGTGGATCGATCGGCTTCGCGTCCGCCGCGGCATGAACCCGCTGGGCGAAATACAGGTCGAATATGGAATCGACCACGCTCTGGATCGCCTGGCCGATGTTGTCCGTGAAAGCTTGGACATCGAGCGGATCTACGAGGTGATGAGGCTATGATCCGGCTGGAATATCAAATCCTCATCGCCGTCGCATTGGACCTGTTGTTCGGAGATCCCCGCTGGTTACCACATCCGGTCAGGATGATGGGTTGGCTGATCGCTCGTGCCGAGACTCGTACTCGACGGGTGTTGGGCGACAGCCGTTCAGCCGGCGCTGTGATGGCCGTGGTTGTCATCGCCCTGTGTGCTGCGTGCGGTTGGGGCGTCCTGCGACTGGCGGGGCTGATTCACCCGCTGGCAGGTGATATTGGCGGGATCCTGCTGATCTACGTAAGTGTGGCCGCTCGGGATATGGTTTGTCATGGTGAAGCGGTTCGCCAATGCTTGGTCGACAACGACCTGCCCGGCGCGCGAAAGGCTGTCGGCATGATCGTCAGTCGCGACGCCGACGCACTGGACGAGGAAGGCGTCTGTAGATCGACGGTCGAGTCGGTGGCCGAAAATCTTGTGGATGGCGTGATAGCGCCGTTGCTGTTTGCCGTGGTGATAGGACCTGTTGGGGCTGTGACCTTCAAGGCCGTCAGCACTCTTGACTCGATGGTGGGATATAAGAACGCGAAGTATCTCAAGCTTGGCTGGGCTTCAGCGAGACTGGACGATTTGGCCAACTTCATTCCAGCTCGTCTGACAGCGCCCTTCATTGTAGTAGCTGCCTGGGTGTTGCGCCACAGCGCTGCTCGGTCACTGATTATCTGCCTGCGAGACCACAGTCGACATGCAAGCCCCAACTCCGCCTGGACCGAAGCAGCCTTCGCCGGGGCCATGGGCATCCAGCTGGGTGGTCCGACTCGGTATGGGGGTAAAATGATTGCGCATCCGACTCTTGGCGATGCCTGCCAGGCCATCGGCCCGGGGCACATCCGCTCGGCGAACAATCTTTTCGTGACGACGGTACTGATCGCGACGGGCGTGTCCGTAGCCGGTCGACTGATAGTCTGTTGGGCTCTTGACACTATGGGGGGCGCGACATGAGCGGCAAACCGCGCATTGTCATATTCACTGGTGAAGGCAAGGGCAAGACCACTGCTGCTCTGGGCATGGTCATGCGGGCCATCGGCCACCGCCTGACCGCGGTGGTGATCCAGTTCCTCAAGAACGATGCGTCAACCGGCGAACTTGTCGCCCTGAATCGTCTTGAGGTAGAGGTGTTTCAAGGCGGGAAGGGGTTTGTCCCGTCGGCCGAGTCGCCTCAGTTCGTTATGCACCGCCTGGCAGCCCAGGCGACGCTTGACCACGCGTCGGCCATCATCGAATCCGACCGGTATGACATGATCGTTCTCGATGAGATCTGCTTTGCCGTGACAAAAGGACTGTTGGAGGAACAAGACGTACTGGCGGCACTGCAGAAGGCCCGTGCCGGTTGCGTGCTGGTGCTTACCGGGCGTGGCGCGACGGCGAGCCTGTCATCGCAGGCCGACACCGTCAGCGAAGTGCGCTGCTGTAAGCACGGCTATCAGGCGGGCATACCCGCGCAGAAGGGGGTGGAATTCTAATGGGCGTTGCGACCCTGGTTATCGCCGGAACCTCCAGCGGCGTCGGCAAGACGTCGCTGACTCTGGGCATCGTGCGGGCGCTGTCCCGGCGGGGACTGCGCGTGCAGCCGTTCAAAGTCGGGCCGGACTTTCTCGATCCGACCTATCTGACCCGGGCTGCGGGGAGGACGTGCTACAACCTCGACGGCTGGATGTGTGGCAGGCAACATGTTGAACAGCTCTTCATTCGAGCATGTCAGGAAGCAGACATCGCCGTCGTCGAGGGCGTGATGGGAATGTTCGACGGCAGCGACCCGGCGGACAATACCGGCTCGACGGCCGAGATCGCCGCTTGGCTTGGGGCGAGCGTAATTCTCGTCATCAACTCGCATGGCCTGGCACGAAGCATCGCGCCGCTGGCCAAAGGTTTTGTCGAGTTTGATCCGTCGGTCAATCTGGTCGGTATCGTCGCCAACCATGCCGGTTTAGCAAGACACCGCTCATGGATGCAATCGGCCTTGGCGGCGGAAGACTTGCCGCCGCTTCTGGGGGCGATTCCCCGCAACGCGCTGCCGGCGCTACCGAGTCGCCACCTGGGCCTCGTCACAGCCGATGAAGAGACGCTGCCAATAACCGTCATCGATCAATTGGCCGACGCCTGTGCCGAGTACCTGGACCTCGACGCCATCGTGCAGGCTGCAGCGCCTTCGGAGGTTCAGGCCTCGCCTCCCCCGTCCGTCGCGACGAACTCGCTACAGGTCCGCCTTGGCGTAGCGCGAGATGCCGCGTTTCATTTTGCCTATCCGGACAACCTGGAGGCTCTGGCAGAGGCGGGAGCGGAACTGGTGTTCTTCTCGCCGCTGGATGATGACGCGCTTCCCGACGACCTGCACGGACTGTACATCCCCGGCGGATACCCGGAACTGTTCGCCGCGCAACTGTCTGAGAACCGATCGATGCTCGATTCGATCCTCAGGTTCGGCGAATCGGGCGGAGTTGTCTACGGCGAGTGTGGTGGGCTGATGTATCTCGGCCTGGCCATTCTGGATGCCGACGGAACAGAACACGCCATGGTCGGACTTGCTCCTATGACGACTCGGAAGCTCGAACGACTGAGGACGCTGGGGTATGTGAACGTGAGTCTGCAACAGGACTGCCTCTGGGGCACACGGGGAGGAGCGATGCGAGGTCATGAATTCCACTATTCCGAAATCGTCAGCGAAGACCTCGATGCCCAAGGTTGGAGCGATGCCTACAATCTGCGGCGGCGGCGGCGAAAGAACGATACCGAAACGGAAGGCTTTAGTCGAGGCAATGCCTTGATCAGCTATGTGCATCTGCACTGGGCGGCATCGCCGCACGCGACGAAGCATTTTCTGAAACGGTGCCGAGAGGCGGTGCGAACTTGAGGCAAGCGAACTGGACACACCCATTGATGGAAGGATTGCCGCGCACGGGCAAAGAGATCGAAACTCGCAGCCATGAGATCATCATAGAGATACTGAGAGATCAGAACATCGACAAGCACATCTTGCCAATCGTTCGACGGGTAATACATGCGTCGGCGGACGTGTCGTTTGCCGAGTCGCTGCGCATACACCCCCAGGCTGCGGCCCGGGGCATGGTCGCCATTCGGAAAGGCCGCCCCATCGTGTGTGATGTCCACATGCTGCAGATGGGCATTACGAGAACCGGTTGCGATGTGCTTTGCGCCATACGCGAGCCGAAGGTCCGCTCGCTGGCCAAACAGCTCGGCTGTACGCGATCGGCTGCGGCAATGGAGCATCTCCGCGGCGCCATTGACGGGGGCATCGTCGCCATCGGCAACGCCCCGACCGCCCTGTGGAAGGTGCTTGAGCTGGCCGAGACGCGCGGCATCCGCCCAGCCGTCGTAGTCGGGCTGCCAGTTGGCTTTGTGGGCGCTGCCGAGAGCAAACAAGCCCTGCTGGAAAGCGACCTGTGCTACATCACAAACGTCGGGCCCCGAGGAGGAAGCCCCATCGCGGCTGCGGCCCTAAATGCGCTGGCCATCATGGCAAAGGAGAATGCGAAAGATGTGGAAATATAGCAGTGGGCAAATACGCGCAACCGGTCTTGGGATCCTCATGGTGACCCTCGTGAGCATGGTCGCGGGTTGCCAGAAGAGACTCGATGTCGTGTCGAGCAAGCCGGCCCTCGTGCTGGTCGCCTTCGGTACGTCCGTGCCCGAGGCCCGCAAGGTTTTCGACTACATCGATGCCGTCGCCCGGAAGCGGTATCCGAACACCGACATCCGCTGGGCGTTCACGTCCACGTTCATCCGTCAGAAGCTCAAGGCCCGGGGCGTGGTCACGCAAAGCGTCGAGGAGGTCGTCGCCGATCTGAGGGCCGACGGCTGCGACCGGGCCGTGTTCCAGTCACTGCACGTCGTGCCCGGCCAGGAGTTCCGGGAGATCGAAAAGGTCGACACTGCCTGGCTCTCGGTCGCCGTGGGCAAAGCGCTGTTGACGACGGATGCCGACATCGCGACGGTGATCGCTGCTCTGGGAGAGAGTATCGATCCCGATGGGGCCAACGTCATTGCCGCTCACGGCAACAAACGCCATCCCGAGTTCAACGCACAGATCGTTGCATTCGCCAGGGCGATCGAGGCTGTGCACAAGAACGTGTTCGTCTGCAGCGTGGAAGGCAAGCCAGGCACGGAGGGCCTCGTGGCCGCTCGCAGATTGGCCGCGATAAGCGGCAAAGTGAACTTCATTCCACTGATGGTCGTCGCGGGGCGCCACGTTCACGATGACGTGTTTGGCGACGAAGCCAATTCGTGGAAGACCATCGTGGCGGCCCCCGCGAGCACGTGTGCCCGGCCTCTGGGCTACAACGATGCCGTATTGGACGTGTACTTCGGGCATATCGATGAAGCGATGGTGGGGCTGGAGGAATAGGCCGGTGCGGATGTCCCAACCCGAAAACACGATGCGATGGAAACTGGCGGCGGCTGTGATTCTGCTGGCCGGGCTGTCGGCGTTTGCCGACGCTGCGCCGGTTCCGGCAACGACGCCTGCGACTGCGGAAGTCTCGGCCACGAGCCCCGCCGCAACGTCGCCTGCCGTTTCCGCTTCGCCTAAGAACCACGGCGATGGCAAAGCCGGCGCTCGGCGGAAACCCACAGCAAGCTCCGGGTACACCCGCTGGAAGAGGCGCCTGCCATTCTGGCCCCGCAAGGGATTCTTGCTGGCCGAACTGTCGTTGTTCATCGCGCTTGGCGTCGTGCTGGCCCAAGTGCTGGAGGTATCCGGCATCGTTGGGTACCTGGCGATCATCGCCTGGCCGGTGACCAAGCTCGGCAAGTTGGAGAAAGAGGCCGCCCCGGCGTTCCTGATGGCGTTCCAGAGCGGAGCGATCGCTAACAGCATGCTCGTGTCCAGCCGGAGCGACGGCAGTATAGACGGGAGGCAGTTGTACACCTCGGTGTTCGTGGTGTCCTGCCTGTCGCTGTTCGCCCATCTGCCCACGTATGTCCTGCCGATCGGGTCGGTGCTTGGCGTCGAGGCGACGGTGGCGATCTTCGGTGTGCGGCTTGTAGCGATCGTACTGGAGATCGTCCTGGTGCTCTCGGTGAGTCGGCTCTTCGTGAAGCCCTGGCTGATGCGTCGCGAGCAGGCCGGCACCTCGGCGGTCACCCCCGAGCAACTGGCTGCGGCCAACGAAGCGCGACGAAAGGCCGAGGCGCGCATCCAACGGCGAGCGGGATTCTGGCGCACCGTCTGGAAACGGTCCCGCCGCACACTGAAGCGACTGGTGCTGTACCTGGTCCCGACCTACGTCGCTATGGCGACACTGGAATACACCGGATTCTTCCGCTGGCTCACGAAGGCGGCTCCGGGGCTGTTCCGGTTCTCGTTCCTTCCGGCCGAGTCCGCGGCGGTCATTCCCGCCCAGGCGATGAGCCTCTACAACGGAGCGGCAACCGCGGCCAACTTCGTCGACAGCGGAAGTATGACCGTTCAACAGGCGGTGTTGACCATCCTCATCGGATCGATCGTGACGGCGCCTGTCCGCACACTGAAACACGCACTGCCAACCTACCTGGCCGTGCTCGGCCCCCGAGCCGGCCTGGTGATGGCCGTGTCCGCACAGGTTCTTCGGGTTGTGTTCCTTGCCGCATGTACCGCCGGATTGTGGATGCTCTGGAATGGATAGCGAAGTGAATAACGGCAACTCAATGCGGGCGCTCCCGGGCCACTTCTACGCGGTAGGCGTCGGACCGGGCAGTTCGGACCTGCTAACCGTCCGAGCGGTGAACCTGGTCCGATCGGCCGACGTCGTGATTGCGCCCCGCAGCCGGAAGGCCGACACGAGCCTCGCCCTGCAGACCGTCAAAGACCTGCTCGACGGCCAAGAGATCATCGACCACGTCTACGCCATGAGGCGAGATGCCGAAAGCACCGTACGGTCCTGGGCAAGAGTGGCTGAACTCGTAGGCCGGCGCTGCGAGCGAGGGCAGAGCGTGGTGCAGATCACCATTGGCGACCCGCTGATCTACAGCACGAGCTGCTACCTGCTGTCACAACTGCGGGAGTCGCTCCCCAATGATCGCGTTCACGTCGTGCCGGGCATCAGCGCCTTTCAGGCGTCGGCCTGCCTGTTCGACGAGGCGCTGACGATCCAGGAAGATCGCATGACGCTCATGTCTGCGACGAACCTGGTCCGCGTCGAAGAGGCATTGGATCACTGCGAAACCCTCGTCCTCTACAAGGCTGGCAAGAAGATCGCCGAGCTGGCCGACCTGCTCAGCCGCCGCGGCCTGCTGGACCGAGCCCGGGTCGTTTGCTACGCAGAGCAGCCGGACCGGCAGTTCGTCTCGGCCGATCTGCGCGAGGCGGCGAACGCGCGTCATGGCTACATGGTCACGGTGCTCGTCCATGTTGGCCGCCAGGCGTGGCAGCCTGGAGAGGCTGGTTCTGAATGAATCCAATGCGGACCGGCATCACGACGGGGACCTGTGTAACTGCGGCCGCCAAGGTGGCAACATGCCTGCTGGTGGGTCGCGATGTCCCGTCACACGTTCGCGTTGCTCTGCCGGGGGGCGACGATGTCGTCGTGCCGGTCCTCTGGGCACGCATGGCCGGTGCCGCAGCCGAAGCGGCTGTCCGCAAGGACGCCGGGGACGACCCGGACGTGACCGATGGCATGGAGATCATCGCCAAGATCGACTTCGCTCACTCCGGGGACGTAACCTTCGCTGCCGGAGAAGGTGTGGGCACGGTTACCAAGCCTGGACTACAGATTCCCCCAGGCCAGCCGGCTATCAATCCGGTTCCGCGACAGATGATCTTCTCGGCGATCCGCGAGGTAACCGACCGGCCCGTTCGAGTGAGAATATCGATCCCCGGAGGCCAAGCCGTTGCCGAAAGAACGTTCAACCCACGGCTGGGGATCACTGGCGGACTTTCGATCCTTGGAACGACTGGCATTGTGCGTCCATACTGTCGCCGCGCCATTCAACAAGCGATTTCCTGTTCACTGGATGTCGCCCAGGCGTGCGGCCTCCAGACACCCGTTCTCGTGCCCGGCAACATTGGCGTCGCCGGAGCGGAAAGGCACTTCAGCCTGGAGGACCAGCAGCTTGTCGAAGTTGGCAACGAATGGGGTTTCGCCATCGATGTCATTGGGCAACGCACATTCAAGGCCTTGCTGGTCGTGGGACACCCCGGCAAGCTCGCCAAGCTGATCGATGGCCATTGGAATACGCATTCGTCCGCTTCGCCTTCAGCGACCGAAGCTGTGGCAGAACTGGCCAATCAGGAACTGGGCCTTGGTCTGGTGGACAGCGAAACGGTCGAGGGACTTTTTGCACAGATGGCAAGCGCCGACGGGAACGTGCTGGGCAATGCTCTGGCCGAGAGAATCAGTCGTCCAATTGAACAGCGTCTAAACCGGCTTGTCGCAATCGCCGTATGCCTGATCAACATGGCCGGAGAACGCATCGGTTGCGCCGGTGACTTGACCAGTTGGGAGGGACGAGATGGGCATTAGTGTAGTTGGTTGCGGCCCCGGGGAAGCGGACCATGTAACCCCCGCCGCTCGAAGTGCGGTTCGGGAGGCTGATGTAGTGCTTGGGTCACCTCGTTTGCTGGCGTTATTCGATCTGGGAGACAAACGTTGCGTTGAGTTGCCGGCCCGATCAACCGAGGCAATCGGCACCATCGAGAAGGAGTTGGCTTGCGGTGAGTTGGCTGTCCTTGTCAGCGGCGACCCGGGGCTATTCAGTCTCGGCCAGGCCGTGGTCAATCACTTCGGCCGTGAGCAATGCCGCGTGATTCCCGGCGTCAGTTCCGTTCAAGCGGCCTTCGCCGCCATTGGTGTTGACGGCAGTGAGGCACGGATCATCAGTGCCCACGGGCGTGTCCCGCAGGTTGCGGCCGAGGAACTGATCGACTGCCGAACGCTGGCCGTTCTCATGGGCACAGACCAAGCGATGCAATGGACAGCCGGTTTGGCTGAGGGGCTGTCGCAAAGCCACTCCCTGTTCGTCTGTGAGAATCTGACACTACCTGATCAGCGAGTAACAATGGCGTCCGCCGAGGAACTGCTGGCGATGGAGACATCGTCGTTGACCGTCTTGGTCTTCGTAAGGAGTGACCTGCTATGAAAGTCTATTTCGTGGGAGCCGGGCCGGGCGATCCGGAATTGCTGACCGTCAAAGCCCAGCGGCTGTTGAGTTCAGCGGGCTGCTGCATTTGGGCCGGTTCGCTGGTGAACCCGGTTCTGCTGAAACTCCTGCCCGAAGACGCCGAGGTCCACGATTCAGCCGGTATGGACCTGGGACAAATCATGGAAGTGATTCGCAATGCAGCCAAGCGGGACTCAGACGTCATCCGCCTACACACGGGCGACCCGTCGATCTACGGCACTATCGCCGAGCAGATGGACGAATTGGACAAACTGGGGATCGAATATGAGATCGTGCCAGGCGTCAGTTCCTTCCAGGCTGCGGCTGCTGCGGTCTGCGCGGAACTGACCGCACCGGAAGTCTCGCAGACGATCATCCTTACCCGGGTGGCCGGTCGAACTCCCGTGCCGCAGGGACAGCAGCTTGAGCGGTTGGCCGAATCGCGCGCCACGCTTTGTCTGTTTCTGTCGATCGGCCAGATCGAACAAGTGGCCAAAACACTTGCGACCGCATATGGCAGGAACTGTCCCGCTCGCGTTGTGTACCGCGCGTCCTGGCCGGACGAAAAGATCGTGCGTGGCACGCTGGCCGATATCGCGGGGAAGGTGCAAGCCCAAGGCATCGAACGTACGGCGATGGTTATCGTGGGACATGCATTGGCTCGCCCGCTGTCGAAAGCGTCAAGACTATACGACCGTTCGTTCACGCACGGCTATCGCGAGGGGAGGTCCGAATGAACACGGCCGTCATTACGCTTTCGGCCCAAGGCGCGGTGCTCGCGGAAGTCATTGCTGCGCGTATGGACACGTGTGATGTGTACGTTCATCGCAGCGCACCCGATGTACCCAACGCCGAGTGTTTCGACCAGATCGTCGAACTCACCGAGCGGATCTTCTCGCAATACGAGGGAATGGTTTACATCATGCCGACCGGGGTCGTTGTCCGTGCTATTGGCACCCTCGCCAAGCACAAGACTCGCGATCCGGCCGTGGTGGCTGTGGATGTGGGCGGCCGCTGGGCAGTGAGTCTGTTGAGTTGCCATGAGGGTGGGGCCAATGACCTGACGATGCTGGTGGCCAATATCCTGGACGCCGAGCCAGTGATCTCCACGACCACCGAAGCTGTCAAGACTCTCATTGCCGGCGTAGGGTGCCGACGTGGCACGGCCTGCGACGCCATCGTCACCGCGATTCGCCAAGCCGTGGAGTCTGTTGGCTACAGCGTGGAAGACTTGCGACTGATTGCCTCAGCGGACGTCAAGAACGACGAAGCGGGCTTGCTGAAGGCCGCTGCCCAGTTACAGACGCCACTTAGGTTCATTTCCTCGGAAAGCATCCGTCAATCGACGAGGAACTTTGAGCGATCCGAATTCGTGCAAGAGAAAGTAAACCTGCCTGCCGTCGCCGAACCCGCGGCGCTGCTGGCCGGTCGGAGAACAGAGCTATTACTACCAAAACAGAAAACCCAAGGCGTGACAGTCGCACTGGCGACGGAACACTGTATGTGGTCGGCATAGGGCCCGGCGGCGTCGAACACCGTACATTCGCGGCTGTTGCGGCTATTGAACGCAGCGACCCGGTCGTCGGCTACACGCCTTACGTCGAGTCAGTGAGCGATCTGCTTACCGGGAAGGAAACGTTCACCTCCGGCATGCGACAGGAGGTGCAGCGCGTACGCGTGGCGTTGGAGCAGGCGTTGGCGGGGCGTACGGTAGCGTTGATTTCCAGTGGCGACGCGGGCATCTACGGCATGGCGGGGCTGGTGATGGAGTTGGCCGAGGCCGATGGCATCGAAGTGAACATCGAAGTCGTTCCGGGCGTCAGTGCAGCCAATGCCGCCGCCGCGGCCATCGGGGCACCGCTGATGCTGGACTTCGCCACCATCAGCCTGTCGGACCTGCTCGTCCCGTGGGAGATGATCCTACGAAGAATCGAGGCGGTGGCCTCAGCCGACATGGTGACAGCGTTGTACAACCCTCGCAGCAAGAAGCGGGTGCGCCAATTGCCTGAAGCACTGGCGGAGTTTCGGCGACACCGGCCTGCCAATACGCCTGTGGCGGTCGTCACGTCAGCAGGCACAGCAGACGAGCAGGTAGCGATGGCCACTTTGAGTTCGACCGATCTGGACGCCGTGACTATGCGGAGCGTGGTCATAGTCGGCAACAGCCAGACTCGCATGATTGATGACCGAATGGTTACGTGTCGGGGGTATCAGCTGTGATTCTGCTGCTGGGTGGCACAAGCGAGACGGCCGGCGTTGCCAATGCTCTGGCCACCAAAGGGCTGAACGTGCTGGTCTCCACCGCCACGGATGCAGCCTTGGACGTCGGCCGGCACGAGCGCATAATTCAGCGATGTGGGCCGTTGGAGATCGACGGACTCCTTGATCTGATCGAACAGCTAAGCATCACAGCAATTGTGGATGTGACCCATCCCTACGCCGAACGCATTCACGCGGTCGCTAAGAAGGTTGCTGCTGTTGCGGGAATCCCGCACTTGGCGTACGTCAGGCCGTCGGCACTGCAGGAGACAGATGATGTTGTGCTGGCCGACAGTCACGCTGACGCCGCCAAAAGAGCATTTGCGTTTGGCAAGACTGTGCTGCTGACGTGCGGGAGTCGCAATGTCGAGCCCTATGTTCACCTGGCCCGTGAGGCCGGTGTGGATGTCTTTGCCCGGATACTGAATTGCTCCGAATCGCTTCAGGCCTGCCTCTCGGTGGGGATGCGGAAGCATCAGATCATTCTCGGACGAGGTCCGTTCGACGTAAGCGAGAATCGCCGGCATATTCGAAGTTGCGGCGCCCACGTGATGGTTACCAAGGACGGAGGTCAGCCGTCGGGGTTTCGTGCAAAGCTCCAGGCGGCCGCGGCCGAGCAGTGTCGCGTGATCGTCGTGAATCGTCCCGCTGTGGAAGTGGACAATGCGTTCGACGATATCGACGCTCTGTTGGAGGCCCTGCTATCTGCGGTGCCTTTCTCGGAGAAAGACCGGAAGCAATGCGGGCATGTAGAATGAGCAAGAGGAACAACGAGAAGACATCCCGCGCTGTATTCCCGATAGCGATGATGACCGACAATCGCCCGGTGCTGGTCGTCGGGGGCGGAAAGATCGCAACCCGTAAGGTCGGCCTGCTGCTGGACGCCCAAGCACACGTTACCGTCGTGGCGCCCGAGGTGACCAGATCCCTTGAGGAACTTATCGACGCCGGAAGAATCCGGCACGAGGCGCGAGAATTCGCCGAAGCCGATCTCGTTGGCCAGGGCATGGTATTCGCGGCCACGGACGACCGGTCGGTCAACAGGACAGTACTCCAGGCCGCCCGGGCGAAGGGGGTGCTTTGCAGCAGCGTGGATGGCAACTGGCCCGAAGGCGACTTCGTCACACCGGCGATCTTGCGCCGGGACAACCTGATGATCGCGATCTCCACAGGCGGCCACAGCTGTCGGCGTTCACGGATGGTCAAGGACAGCCTGGATCGCCACATCGATTCGGTCAACTCAGCCGATCTGCTGGTGATCGGCACGAGCCACAACTATCTCAGCGTCAATCAACGGGAACCGTACCAACTCGTTGGCAAACGTCTCGCTCGGGTCGGACGGATGCTCATGGGGGTGTGGGGACTCCATGAGTTTATGCTGCTGAACACCTGTAACCGTGTGGAACTTCTTGCGGTAGCAAGGCCGGGGGCTGATGTGGAGGAGTTGCTCAAGGACACCATGGATCTCGACCGTGTGCGGAGCGATCAGTGCTATGTGAAGCGCGGCGTTGAAGCGTTTGAGCACATGGTCCTGACGACGGCGGGTCTGCTGTCCCAGACGCCCGGCGAGTACCACATTGTCTCTCAGGTCAAAGAGGCCTTGGCGTGGGCTACCGAGGCTGGGTGGGCCAGCGGGCTGATGCAGGAATGGATGTCCCATGTGCTCCACGTGTCTAAGGACATCCGCAATGTGACGAGCGAGTTACTGCGCGGCTTCGAGATCGAGGACCTGTGCCTGGAGTACATTGACGCAGAATGCAACGACCTCTCGAAGCAACGTGTCCTGGTGCTGGGGGCGGGTACCGTCGCCGAAGGGACGGTGCGGCGGCTGGTCGAGCGAGATTGACGCGGGCCAAGGCGGGGGGGTGGTCCAAAATGTCGTTCATGCTCGATTTGGTGGAGAATGAGACCGCCCGATGGTAGTGATCTTCGAGCAGTCCTGGCGCAGAGGTCCTGGGATTGCCGGTCCTGAGTATACTTGGGGCGGCCGGGGGATAACGGCGCGGTGATGCGTCCGGTATCAGTTCCTCATCATCATCTCACATCCTTGTTGCCTGCCTGTCACGCACAACCCGTCATGCCGCTTCGCGGTAGTAATGCTTCAGCAGCCCGCCGAGCCAACGTTGGCATTGGATTGATCCAGGCTTGGCCTTGGTAGTCTGCAGTGGCAAGTCCTTGCGAGTGTCCAATGGTTTGTTGCCCAGTCCCTGGTGCGGCCGGTACTCGTTGTAATAGCGGGCGTACGTCTGAACGATATGATCTAGTTGACGGAGGTCGAAGCAGAAGAAGTGGTTCAGGCACTCACGCTTTAGGTTGCCGATCCACGACTCTATGAATGCATTGGCGATTGGGGTGTCCATCCCGATAATTCCATCCGCCCAAGAAGCAGTGGCCTAATGGGGTTGGCCATGAGGGCAGTGAGGGTTTCAGCAGACCATCTGAGGTAACTGGCATGTCGAGGAGCGTCCGGAGAAGG
>SDBT01010607.1_pt1 | contig 14869 bp, 18 predicted proteins | sample 2277101 | NCBI WGS metagenome assembly SDBT01 (sample SAMN10404973, study PRJNA504765) | marine sediment metagenome | isolation source: marine sediment core GS10_PC15, 103 cmbsf | place: Arctic Ocean: Southern Knipovich Ridge | collected 2010 | reverse complement strand
TAGCTAATATATTATCAATAGGACTCTGGATGATTAACTGCCCTGCATAATGAGACCCAACTACTCCTGGCGTACCTGCTTTAATATGCAGTGCGGAGTATGGGTCTGTTCCAAGACCTACCTCACCGCTGGTGGGCTGCAATAAAATTGGACCATAACCGTATGGATTATTAGCTGCATTTCTTCCTTGCCCACCTTGTAGAGATATTTCTCCACCACCGCCACCTATTCCACCATAATGCGTTGTTTTTGAGCCGCCAATTATAGATAGTGTATCAACAGGTACGCCATATTCTCCAGCTATATCGGCTGTTCTCAATATACCTGTATCTAAAGTTAAACCAGAAGCGTCCAACGTCATCAATCTCTCGGCATCAACAAGACTTAATATATTCCCGTGTTCATCCTTTGTTAAACTATCAAAATGGAACCAAATAATCTCTTGACCCTGTTCGACAAACGTTCCAAAGTTTCCGTCTTCATTGATAAGCCCACCTGAATATGGAGATATTGGATGAAGTGAAGAATTTTTAACAATGTTAAGGCTGCTATTATCTTCACAACTCCCCGCTTCTAAAACTAAATTAGCAATAGTTTGAACTTCGCCACTATGTGAATAAACTCCAAAAAATGCTGTTGTTTCATCGTCAAGATGGACTCCAAAATCAGTATCTACACTTGTGAATATTTCTTCATTTGTAAATTTTGCTCCTGCCAAAATAAGACTGGCACCACTTCTGATTTCTAAATCATTAACAGATAAGCGATTGTTTACACTATCCACTGTAACAATATTGTTTCCATCTTTATCATTGACCTGAAAGAACGTCGTGGAGTCAGTGTTGGGCTGAAAGACGGCGGAGTCCGAGCCGAGAACGGTACAGTTACTTATCGTAAGAGCCTTAGCTGCTCCGTCGTCCCAAGTAAGTTCAGAAGCTGTTCCGAAGATGCCACCAAAATTAATCTGTAGTTCACCTGTACTACCACTAGGATTCGTTTGGGGATATACTATCAAAACTTCGCCTCCCCGTATACGATTGTTAATATTTTTCTTCGAAACTTACGAGCCGGTTCTTCAAGATACTTCGCTTGTTGTTCTTCGCCTCTTCTAAACATACCACCGGCTTTCGTACCGCTGTGTTTACCGACCGCTGCTGTGATTTCAGTGGCATGTTTCACATTGAAGTCTTGGCCGTGGGTCTTTTCTAAGTCTTCGTGTACTACTGCCGCGTACAGCGCGGTGTATCCAACGACTACGTCCGCCTTGGTCCCAGTTCCTCCCACGTTGCGACAAAAAGCCGTATTTTTCAAATTACCGAGTTGAACCGGTACTATGTCCATACTCTTACCCTGTAGAAATAGTCCGCCTCTCTTCAGACCTCGACCGACGTCGCCGCCGATCTTCGCCCTGGCGCTCGACATCTTCTTGAGAATACTTTGCATACCTTTTACTTGTTTCAACATATCTATAACCACGCAAGTCTTAAAAACTCTGTCGCCTTAAAATTAGGCGTCTTATCGAATCGTTTAATTTCACACGCTCCGTCGTTTTCTTTCACGTTGACCGGGTCGGTGATGTCAGTCAAAAGTCCCAACATCAAAACGCCGCCCACGCTTACGTCCCTGTCTACGTACACCTTAGACTTTGACGTCATCTTAGTCCCGTCGGCGGCGATGGTCTCCTCGCTGACGTCTTTCCAACGACACTCGATCTCCACCGGATCAGTCACGATCGGAAAGCCTTGGTCATCGAAGGCGTTTCCTCCACTGTCCGTCGAAGCCAACGCCCAATAGACGCAGGTCTGATTCAACATTCTCGTTATGATACTCATATTCCAAAAACCCTAATAATCGCCATGATTATACTGCCGCTAGCGATTCCGCTTCCTACGGCGATACCTACCGATATCCAAAACATTCTAAACATCGTACGACCGTGCGGACAGACTTGGACGTGTATCTTCAAGACTTCTTGCACAATTTCGCGAGCTATTTCTTTACACTCAGCTTTGTCGCCATCGTTTAAAGGCATGCTTACTCCTTTCACTCGGTGCCGAGCCACGTGACACCGACTGGACTCGCGCCTTTCCCTTTCATTTGCGTGTTTAGACTGGCCAATCCACCCGCTGTGTCCAGTCGCATAGCCGTCTGGCCATAGTGTGACGTATCGAATCCCAAGTCGACTTTCGATTGTTTTTTCTCTGTCACGTCGGCCGCCTTCTCAGACTCTGCCCGCATTTCACGCACCGTGTAGAAGTGTGCAGACAGCCATCGCTCGATTAGTTCAAGTCTCGCGGCGTCGTAGTCGTCTGTGCTACAACGCTCGGTCACCAACACGGTCGCGATCTCGATGAACGGACTAAGACTAATAGTCGCATCGACTTCTATGATTCCACCAACGGCTATCGCTGTTGTTCTTGCCATAAACTATGCCTTTCTACTTCGAGCAAGACCGATGTCTTTATACATTAAGGCCTTCACGACCGAGGCGGTGATGTCTTTTTCTTCCATCGCGGCCAATTCTTGCAAGCAGAGCTCTCGACCCTCTTTGTCTGCCCGTCGTTTGTCTTCTTCCTTCTTTCGTTTCCGTAGCTCATTTCCACCCCAAGCGATTGCTATCGGAATAAGAGCATGCAAAAGATTCAAAGGACTTCCAGTCGCACCTTCGGCCGTTTGATACTTGATCTCTTTTACGACAGACAGAGCGGTCTCATTGGATATTTGTGCGATCTGTATAACTCTTAATTTTTCTTGCGCAAAAATCAACGAGTTAGGATCGGACGCTTCTTTTATCCCAACCAAAGCGGTCTCGTACTGTTCGAGAAGAGACTCTTTTTTCTCTAACAAGTTTTCTTCCCACGAGTTCAAGGTCTCTGAACCGGCGACACCGATACCGATCCCGGCTAATATCTCGTTGCATCCTCCAACGAATAGGCACAGGGTGAGCGTGATCGTTAAAATCAATTGTTTCATCGTTCTTTCCTTTCTGTCCAAAATTTATTGACACTTATTTTTAGAAACAGGTCCAAATCGCTGTCATCGGTCACGTTGATTATTTCACGCCCGGAAAAATTTTTCTTCAACGATACGTTCAGCTGCGTGAAACCTATAAGGAACTTTTCAAACGCCCTTTTGCCGGTCTTAGTCTTCGGTTCGTCGTGCCAGTTGACTCTTCCCCGTTCGGACACATGCATGTCGAATCCTAAAAGAAAAATCCTCTTAGCTCCGAGAATGAGCGCGAGGTTGACAGCCGTGGCTCCAGTGCTGTCGTTCCACGCGAGGGCATTTGTGTACAGTCCTTTAGGCTTACGCGGCATGGTCCACAACCAAGGAAGACGCGTGTGAAGAAGCTGCGTCGAGTTCGTAAAAACGACTCCTTCAAATTTCGCGAGTTCTTTTTCATTTTTTCTAAACCAAGGCGCGTCGCCAAACACACAGATCTTACACGTTTCCTTGCCCAGTCTAAAAGCGTCGTTGCAACCGATAGTGAGTTCGTTCTTGAGAAGACTCCAATCAAATTCTCTTAAAGAGTCTCCACCGCCTATGATAAAAACGTCCTCATCTTTCCACTTAATTTCAGGATTCCAACGCGGCATCTTCTTCTTCGCTCTCCGGTTCGACTTTTTCCGATTCAACTTTTGTTCTATCCGACTGCGGTAAAGACGCGAACTGTTCTAAGTTAGCACCTTTACTCGGCATCGGAATATTTGGAGCCACGTACGGAGCCGTCCCTTCAGTGTCCCTGTCTACTCGGTCGAATTTTCCAACGAACAGTTTCACTAAATCTTGATCCGATTCTATGACGTCGCCGGCTTCGTATATCCTCGGCTTACCGTCTTTGTCGCGCTCAACATGGCTACCGACTTTTTGTCTTAACTTAAACAACATGTGTGTGTCCTTTCCAATTTCTGATTAGTTTCGCCAAACTACTCGTACAGACTATTGACCGGTGCCGCCGTGAACTATACCGGTGCGATTATTAAAGTCTGCACGAACCTGAGGAACCATGATCGCCATGACCTTGAAGTTCTTCTGCATTCCACCCTTAGTATCCCACTGAAGCGTGGTGATGTCCATCCCGATGACCATCCGGATGATGTCTGTGGTCATCTGGACCAAAATCACGTCGTACCCGGTCAGAAAGTCCAGAGTCTTGATGTCATTTATTCCGCTGACCGCCTTGACTCGTTCACGAAGAGTCCGGTCGGACTGCGCCTTAAAATCGCTGTCAAGATGCGCGTCCCAGGCCGGAGCGACGTATAACATCCACGGACCGTAGTGAAAGGCTGCCCGACTCTGCGTCCTCATGGCGATCACTTCGTTCAAGAAAGTCGTACCAGTCCATCCAGCCGCGGTAGGCGACGTGAGCGTCTGTGTAAGTCTTGGTGCAAAGTTGGTAAGACCAGAAATGAGTCCACCGCCGTACGTGTATCTGGAAATGATTCCCAGCGTAATCTTCTCAATCGCCTCAGCCACCTTGCGAGCAGCGAGACTGGAAGAAGTCGTATCGAGAGGAGAGGCTCCGTTTCTCGACGTAAGCAGCTGCCGGGCGCTGAATTGAAAATCCTTGTGAGTGATCGGCAACGGCAGATGTCCCAGCTCATACTCAGGACGGTCGTCGGGACTTTCGGCTGTTCCGTCCATGCTGATAATCGCCTCGTTCACGTCGCCTTGCGTCTCGGTCTCTAAGACTGTCTTACCCATTCCCTGCGGAATAGTGAACGTGAGACCGGCTGCTTTCAAGTCTTCAACGAGTCGCAGTCTTTCCTTGGCCGCCTTGACTATCACGTCGTCGAGAAGCTTCCACTCATCCTTGCGAAGCGTGGCCGCGTTTGCGACTGGAACGGCCTGGACCAACCCAGACTTAGTCGTGTGGGTGATGTACGAAGCTCCATCAGTTCCGACGTACGGCCGCAGGACGTTCGGATCGCCGTTAGCAGCGAGCAGCCTGTCACAAGGGTCGCCGCTGAGTGCGCCGTTCTTGATATACTTCTGTAACAAATTCATCTGTGATTCCTTTCAAAAAACTTTTAACGATGATCGATTTACTTTTACGTTCCACAACCGACGCCGACACGTTGCTTTTACGTTCCGCAACCTACTCCGACGCGAACCCTCATCAACACGTTATCGTCAGCGCTTCCAGACAGATCGAGCTCTTCCATGGCGACCGCGACCACGTAGTCGTTCTCTCCGCCGCTCACCAACCCTGCCAAGCGTATCAGGGTGCCGTCGCCCGCGCTCACGAGGTGATCTCCGATCGCGACGACTTGACCGTCTTGTATCAGGGCGCGACACTCGCTGCCGAGTCTCGGAAGGATGCACATGACCGGATTGTCCACGGTGTACACGTCAGCGACCGTCTTACCCTGTAAGGCGTCTTCTTCCGCGAACAGCGCTTCACACCTGCCGCCTTCGACGTCGTGCATCTCGACGCCCCCACTCGGCATTAACTTAATCAACATCCCGGGATAGATGCCGGCCTCGTCCGCGTTGTACTCTTCGTGAGTAAACGGACCCTTTGAATGGATTCGATTTCCCATTAGTCATTCCCTTTCATAAAGATAAAATTAAAATTTTCGTTCAATTCTGGTTCAAGCTCGCTGGCTTCAACTACCCACGACTGCCGGTATCACCAGCGGCTCTTCCTTGTTGTTTGTCAACTCGACGCCGAGCGCATCGAAATTCATCACGGGCTCGTCCTCGTCGTCTTTATCGCTTACTGTCAAGGCCACGAGTTGCTTTAGCTCGTCATTGTCCTTCGCTCGGAGTTGTTCCTCGGTGAACTGATTCTTAGAGTTGTCGAAAAGACGCTTAACGAGCGTGTTCGTTATCGCGTTGTACGTCGCTACACCGCTTCGCAAGACGTTTCGAATCGCTTGCGGAACGATCGGATCGTCGATGAACTCGTCCACTGTCTTCGACTTGTTCCCAGTCGCGGCGATCTCGTCGGCCTTTTTCTTCTCGGCCACCTTCTTCTCGGCCGCCTTCTTCTCAGCCTCAGCATTCTTCTTGGCTTCTTCCACAGCGTTCTCGACGGCCTTCTCAGCGGCCAGCTTCTCTGAGTCAGTCATTTTCACCAGAACTGACTCTTCCATCACCGTCAAAGTATCACGGTCGGCCTCGAGCCAACTGTTACTGTTGCTCTTGATCAGAGCGTCTATGATTTTTTCTTTCTTCATCTCAAGTTCCTTTCTTTTTACTTCGTTATTTTCGTTTCCGACGAACTTACCGTCTTTAGTACGATACTCAGTGACTCGAACGACTTCTTCGAACGAGTCTACTATTTGCAACACGTTGTCCACGATCGTGTAGCTTCCCTTGAACAGCTTACCATCTTTTGAGAAGACGAAAAAGTCGTCATACACGTCCTCCACCCACCCGTCGTACGTGTTTTCATTTTTATACTTCTCCTGCAACCAACTGTTCAAGAGCGAGCGAATGTTACCGTGTGACATGTCGTTGCCTACTATATTGATTTTATCGGGTACGGCGTTCAGTCGCAAGAATCCGGCCCCGTCCTCTATCGAACAGGCTCCCTTCAAGTCTGGAAGCAGGGCGAGATGATCTGGCCGATAGTTACGAGCGATCGTTTCATACTCTTCGCCGTTCCATTCACCGTTCTCTGCCTTGTTGTCTGTGAACAAGCCCGCAGATAGCTCCATCATCTCGTTCTTTTCGACAGCTTGCATGATTCGCTCGTCTATCTTGTCCGATCTCTCTTCGTCCAACCACGCTTCGGCTTTTAGTGCCGTTATTCTTTTCTTTTCGCCGTTTATCGTAGTCGTGATGTTTCCCACGCGGGCGTTCATTATTAGACCCACTTGACGGTTGGTGAGTATATCGGGATCACAGGCACTGATACCCGACTGTGGATGATACACTATCACTGGCTTGTGATTCCACACCTGAGGCGTCTTGCTGAGCTCGTCCTTCGGATAGAACAGCGGTCCTTGGTCACCTGCGTGAACCCCCTCGGTAAGCATCACCATGGGCGCGACGAGATACTTCCTGCCGTTCATCTCATCGTACCGAGTATCTCCCACGAAATTTGCAACTATTTTTTGAATCTTCATATCCATACTCCTTCTTGCTCTTTTGGTATCGTGTCCTCTTCATATTCGACTATCTCAGGGTTTAGATGAGCGATCGCGTCGAGCGCTACGCCGTCCAATCCGATCACCTTTTTGTCGTACTCGCTCGTCCGATACGCATCGCTGATCACCACTTCGTCCGTGTCGAACGAATCGTTTAACATCTTTCGGACTTCGTCGTCGTCGCACTTCCATCGCTCACCGCTGAACGTCGCCTCTATGTCATAGAATTTGACTGTTATCATCCTATCGGTATCCCTTTGAGTTGCGAGACTATCATGTTAAACCATTCAGGGTCTTTGGTCGCGGCTTTATACGGATTCGCCCACAGATGTTCTAAACCCACCGAAGCGACTTCAGGTGTAAGTCCATCACTATGGATCTTACCAGCGTACTTGTCGTATCTCGCCCATTTGTCTTTTTTACCTCGCACGTTTCTAAAAAGGTCTACTACTTTTTCACCAGCGGTACGATTTCTAAACAACTTATTCTGGGCCGACATGAAACCCTTGAGTTGATTTTGGAGATGATGACCAAACTCATGCGCAAACACCTGCTTTGAGTTCACGAACATCTTTATTCGTCCTAGATCTCTATTATAGCTGCCCAGCAGGGCAGAATCTTTTCTAGATTTTTTCAAAAGTACTCGTCGAACTCTTCCAACGACGGCTTCGCGCTTTTTTGGTATCCAACTCGCCATTTCGTCAACGACGCTTAAATATTTCTTGACGAGTTTCGCGTCTCCAACGACCTTTATTTCCCCCACCATGCTGTCGACCTCGTCGAGCAACCTGCGTTGGGCTTCTCTCGAAACTGTTATCGCTTTTCTGGCCGCTTTGAGTTCTTTGTCGACCGTTTTTATCTTAGCCCACATAGCTTCAGATTCTGAAGTACCTCGTACGTATTTAGCACGACGAATACCTCTTACAGTAATCGTACTAATATAATCGTTCCACAGCTTCTTCGATTCGTAGGCGAGATCGTCCACGTAGCTTTGACCGCCTGCCGTCTTAGCCGCCTTGACCTGCTGTATGATATATTGTCGATAGTCTTCGGCCGTCGCGAACTTGGTCCCACCCGTGGCGGCAGGCGCCGGCGTCGGTGCCGCGCGCTTAGGTGCTTTTATCTTAGGCACCTTCACCGTCACCGGCTTGCCGCCGAACTTGGCCAAACGGTCTCGGACCGCCTGTAGTGTTTTTTTAGACTCCATCAGGGCCGGTCGAAGACTCTTGTCCCCGCCCTTGTATGCCTTTCGAAGCGCCGCAGTCTTTGTCCGCAGTCTGCCCTCTGTTTCTAACAGGGCCTTGACTTCGGGCGTCTCTGGAAGAGCTTCGGGAATTCTGTACCCGAGTTCTTCCTCCGCTTTTTTCTTCTTCGCCTTCTTCTCAGCGGGTTTCCACGAACATCTGCAGTTCGGATGCAACGGGATAAGTCCTCTGGCTTCGTCAACCGTCATCGTCTGGCCTTCCATGTCCAAGCACGCTGCACAGGCTGTTCCGTCGGCGACGCTCCACTCAGCTACCACGTTTAGCTCCTCGACGCCGAGCCTGTCGAACGAGTCCAGTTGTCCTTCGGCATGGGCGTGAATGACCTCGGTCCTCGCGATCACGTTGGCCCGCTTTCTCGTGATACCCTCCACGACCTTAGTCATCTCTCTGGCGATGGTCACCGGTCCTTGACCCTTGGCCACCCCGTCGGCTAAGGCCCGTCCCATCTGTTGACTCATCGCAGCCGTGACGCCTCGAAGCTCCTCGAACGTTCTCGTGTTCAACAAGGCTAGTTTACTTAACGCCTCGGGAGCATGAAACGCCTCCTGCAAGAACTGCGACTGGGTACCCTCGTAGAAGTCTGTTCGGACCTTGTTCACGTCCACGTACGCCCGCTGTACGCCTTTTTTGTACGAGGACTCTACGTACTTCGCAGTCCAAGGATCCCCTCGCGCGTCCACGGACAGTATCTCAGAGTCTATCTGTTGCTGCAACCAGTTGTGATAAGCTGTGACTTTTTGAGAGTCAGTATGAAAGCGCCACGCTTGCGCCTCCTGCATGACGAGAACCCTTGGATTAAGTCCAAGGACGTCATCTTGCACCAAGAGCTTCCACGCGGCCCGACTGACCTGTTTGAATCTACGAGTCATCTCAGACATGAATCGCCGACGTATCATCGTCGTCCGGGTCGGATCCAACTTCAACAGATTGTTTGCTGACGTTATCATGCTCTTATGAGCTTAGTTCTTAAACCTCGCGTCGGTTCTCCACGTAGTCGTTTTTTAATGCGTTCGAACATCTTCTGGTATTTGATGGTCATGTTGCTTTGACCGACCCCATAGATGTCGCCGATCTCTTTGAACGTCAATCCCCAATAGAATCTGAGTCGCAACAGTTCTTTCTCATCGGACGAACACGACTCAAGAATCTCAGAAACCCTTTCGACCGTGTCGTCGTTAATGCTGAGGCGCTCTTCCCTTCTGAAGGGCAAGATTCGCATCGTCTTGTCCGGTTCCTTCACGAAGACCGGAACGTTCAACGCGTCGAAACACACGCCAGTGATTCGCGACACAGCGAACCGATACATCTTGATGAGGATCCTTTCATACTCTCTTGAGACGTCCTCATGGTACCTCGCACACTGATACCACCCGACGTTCACCAGCTCGTCCACGTCCAAGTTCCAATTCTCGAATTTCCGTATGATGCGCCACGCGGCGTGATACAAAAACTTGTGATGCTTGTCGGAATAGTAACACGACCGGTCAGTGCGCACCTTGTCGCGCCTATCCGGTAAGTCTTCGAGAGCCACTCCTAAAGCAGCCGCTTTCGCCTTCCTCTCGTGTCGCCAGATTGTCACAGGATGTGGCATGTCAATTCCTTATTATCGAGTGTGTACCTATCACCTTCGCCTTAAAATGTTTATACACGAGAATCTTCACGCTGCTCTCGTCGAACTCTTTACACGAAAAAACGTCGATGTAGCATCGACCGAGCACGTCGAGGGTATGAATCACGACGCTGCTCGTTAGTATGAACTGGATTCCGATCTTCTTCCTGAACACGCCGCCGCCGCTGGTTCCTTTCGCATGGGGCTCAGTCTGTCGCTCTTCCTCCGGTACGTCTAGGTCGTCCCAGAAATAGAGGTCTTCCCGGTCCATGTCCATCGTATCGCAAAGGGCCTCCATAAAATCTTCGATATTTTTTCTATGAAAGGTCTGCGACTCACAGCCCGAACAGTCGAGCAACAGCTGCGGACCGTACGCCCCGGCATAAATTTCGTTACCATCGAGATCGTGAGTCACAGTGATCATTCTAAGTCATCCTCATTTACCGAGTCGTCGACCCATTCCGCGGCCTCGGCGAGAAAAGTTTCAGCCTGTTCGTCTGTGAAATGCATCACCTCGGTCAAGAACTGTCGCGGCGGTATCAGTTCATAGGCGCCAGCCTGTACATATTTTGCGATCGCCTCGGTCTTGTCCTTGATGATCACAGCCTCGTCCTTCGGGTCCTGCTCATCGAGACTCGCCCACTTGACTTCATACGCCTTAGGCGCTGGTAAAATTCCAAAAAGAATCAACTTGTCTATGAACTGTTGCAAAATCTCCGGCGTACAGTGATCCTCTTGTCTCTTCCTCACGCGGCGATTCCACACCTTAGAGTCCTGTGAACCGGCGAGCTTCGCCTCTTCGCTGCCGAGCAGCAGCCTGTAAGGAATCCCAAGAGCGATCCCTATCGTTTTTAACAAGATCTCAAAGTGCGCCTTGGGACTCGCTACTTGTACTTGCAAAGACTTCGTCGTGACGCCCTGAACGGCGAGAAAGCGCTGCAAACGGTTGGAATAGTTCTCAAACTCCTCCCTGATGCCTTTTTTCTCTTCATCAGACAAGGGCGTCGTTCTTTCAGGATTGATCTCGAACGCGAGGCCCGGAAAACCGCCTCTATAAAACATCTCGGCGCTTCCACCTATCATCTTTTTCATATCGAGCAGATAGTTGTAGACGGTCTTCATCCGAGGCGTACCGAACGTCTCACTCGTTTGTAGATTCTCTGCCACGTGTATCACGCGGGTCCAATGTATCTCTAACTCGCCGGTCAAGGCTTCACCGTCGAGATTCTCTGTTTTTAGAGTGTATATAGTCGGTTTACCGAACCGGGGCGACGACACGTCTGTCTCCGTCGCTTTGATACCGATGACGCTCTCACTGAGTGGCTTAAGATACATGAGCTTGTGCTTAGCCCCGTCGACCGGTTCGTGAAGCTTCTTGCCGTCGCCCAACCCTATCAACAACAGGCCAAAACGACCTATGCCGCTCAAGACGTCGAGTCTGTGTAGATACTTAAACACTTTGAACTCTTTACTTAAGTCTTTCCAAGCCTTCTCGAACTTCGTCTCTTTCGCGTCCTCGTCCTCGACGATCTCAGGCGTCACGTTCCAACACTCCTCTGGCATCAGCTTTACCACACGGGTAGCGAACCCTGCTCGGTCGAACATAGCTTGGTAATCGGACGTCGTGATCGCCGCAGGGTAGCCGCACTCCGTGTCTATGTTGCGGGTCTCATCCAAGATCTGCTGCAAGAGCTCGCGTCTCATCGTGAAGACGTTCTGTAACAGCTTGGTCTCATTCGTCGTGATTTTTTTAGAACTTTCCATGGTCTTTTTGCGTCACGTACTAAAACGCTCCCACTGTTATCTCACCCTTCGCCAGCTTGTTGAACGCCCCGCTCGAGCCGTCTACTTGGTCCTTGTACTTCGAGGCCGGAAAATATCTCAACTCGTCCACGCAGTCCTTGTTCCAATTCGCGTGCACCATGTACACGTTGCCGGCGTTGACTTGGTCAGCGAACGGCCCGGCTCTCACCGTCTTGTTACCGGAGCCTGAACCGACCTTGTCCGCTTGGATTCTCCAACCGGCGAGATTCTTCACCGTGTAGCTTGCTTGGTCCTTGCCACCGCTACCCGGCTCTTGTTCTATCCAGATAAAGACCGCTTTGCCGTCTATCACGGCCGTGTTTTTTATCGTTCTCTCCCGCTCTTCCATCGCCCATTGGCCGCGAACGACGTCGAGGATCCAAAACCGCTTGTCTAAGTCTAAGCCCATCAACACGCCGGCCGTGAAGGCTCCTCCGCCGTGTGTGCCGGCCTTGTCCCAGTACCGGACTCGCGCCTTCCATTTAGACGGCGCCGTGTCTATCGTGATTCTACCCGGCTTGAACATCGCGCCGCCGCGAGGCACCGGCGATTGCTGAAACTGGCCCGCGTAACCGAACTCACGAAGCGCCTTGAAATTTTCTCTAAGAACGTCTTTCGACAACCGTTTCGGGTCCATCAGTCCGTCGACATAGAACTTTCGCAGCTCTGGAGGCTTGACGTTCTTACCGTCCTCGGCCTCAGCGGGCAGACAGATGTGTTTCACGTTCTCATACGTGTCCAGCATGTGCTGCGTCGGGTCGTTCTGGTGAAGACGCTGCATTATCAATATCGTGGGCGTAATCTCCTTGTCTACTTTACGGGTGAACAGCGTCTCACTCATCACGCGATTGGCCTTCTCCAACTCAACCTCGCTCACGGCCCTCTCTGGATTCAACGGATCGTCGATCCCTATGAAGTGCGCGTGCATACCCGTGACCGTCCCTTGCACGCCGAAGCTGTATCTACTTCCACCCTTCGTGTTCACGAAATGAGACTTGGCCGATTGGTCGCGTCTCAACACGATCTCAGGAAAGGCCCGTCGATACTTCTCACACGTGACCACGTCCTTGTTTTTACGAGACAAGTCCATGGCCAGCGGAGCGGTGTAGCTGCCTCCAAGAAATCTCGACGAGGGCATCCGTGTCCACGTCCACGAGGGAAACATTATAGAACTCAGCGTAGACTTAGTCGATCCCGGCGGTTCGTTGATTATTAGATCATAGTCTTTCGGTAATCCTCTGAATACTCGTTCTGCCATGATCTGTAATTCGTTAGCGAGATACGGAATGTGCCAATTCCATATCGGTTTTTCAGCGATCACGTCGCTCCAGAACTCTTTGACGAACTCGAAGAGCGACTCCCTGCTTATCGAGGCTATCAGTTCATACTCGTCGTACTGCACGCTCGAGCCCGCCCTCGACGCGGCGAGCAACTGCTTTCGTTCTTCGAGAGCGAGTCCAAGAGCATCGAGTGGAGTCAAAAACTCGTGCTCGAGAACCCGCGTCTCAACCGCCGACACCTGTTTCGCGTCGTATTCCAAATTTTCGATCACGCATCTGTCGAACTCCGCCCCCTTGAGCTCACCCGGCATCGCGAAGGTCAAGTGATCGATTCTCACCTTGGGATATATTGCGAACTTGTTTCGTAAGACTTGCTTGGCGCTTTCAGGAAACTGGCTCAACCACAGGCCGCGATTCGACTCCATCAACCAACACAGCAGGGCGTCACGGGCCACGTTCCGCTCATCGTTCTGCACCTTAAGAAACGGGCGCTCGTCGAACACCGTTCTCAAGTGGTCTGGGCAATCTATATTTAACGTGACTGGCATTATGTTTCGCCTGCTATCTCCAACGGCTTGTTTCCAAGACTCACCTTGATCGTCGGATTGAGTTTGTCATTCAACGGCAGTCGCACCCGCTCGTCGATGGCCTTCGAGATGGCCTCAGCGAGTCCCAGGTGCTCCGTGCCGCACACGTCGTTTATCGCTAACACTATCTGCATCACTATCAGGTTCACTACCTTGAGACTGACCTTGTCGCCCGCCTCTTTCTCAAGCTTCGACGCCGCGAGCACCAGATCTTTTACGTTGTCCATCGCTGTGCCGAGCGTCGATATAATCAACGCCTTCGTCTCATCGGTCAGCTTCGTCTCGTCGTCGAACATAGGCCGGGCAAGCTTCAACGCCTCGCACGCGTTCGCCCTCGCGATAGCGAGTTCCTCGTACAGACTCACTTGCTCGTCGTGCGGCTTCTCAAGCAACTCTTCGACCCGTTCTCTCAGCTTGGGTCCCAAATATTTCGAATAGAACGAAGGCAATCTTCTCTTTCCCGTCTTACAGTATAGGGCCGCCGCCCGTCGACCGCCGTGAAACTGACAATAACCGCTGCCTCTTAATGCCCATCTTCTACACCTGACTCTCGTCCTCTGTGAGTTTGCCTGACATTGGTTCTTGTGGCCTTCTGGCGGCGCGCCTCCCGACATCTCAGTATCCTATGATTCCAGTCCAGCCCTTTGAATCAGTTTCTCGGCCACCGCAAACCCGGTAATCAGCGACCTCGACTTGAATCTACACTCGCTTCCACCCCCACGGCTGGACGTTTTTTCGCTAAGCGAAACTTTATAAATGGGCGGGTTTCTTCTTCTTAAAGTGGGCATGACGGATCCTTTGATACAATATATACTAACCCTTTGATAGATAGGTAAAAATTATATCAAGATCCTAAGGGCATGTACATCAAAAAACGATATTGGTTTTATACCGAAGTGTTTAACTCGTCGCCCCATGCGTCCCAACCCTCGTGTCTTTCACGAGCAAACAATTCTATTCGTGGGACGTCTCCCATCAATTCGACTATTCGTCGCCGGACTTCGTCGGGCTTCTGGCTGTGACTTTTTCGCTTGGCTTCGACAAGCTGTCTGATTTTTCGTGAGACCACGAACGCGTGCGACCGACCTTTCGCCCCAAGCAGACACAACTCGGTGCTCTTGTTCGTCCAGTTTCCCATGACGAATACTGGCTTATTTTTCGTCGTCTTCTTGAACCAAACAAATCCTACAGTCTTGTATTTGAATCCCCACGCCTTCATGACTCTCAA
>SDBT01010606.1_pt1 | contig 14869 bp, 14 predicted proteins | sample 2277101 | NCBI WGS metagenome assembly SDBT01 (sample SAMN10404973, study PRJNA504765) | marine sediment metagenome | isolation source: marine sediment core GS10_PC15, 103 cmbsf | place: Arctic Ocean: Southern Knipovich Ridge | collected 2010 | reverse complement strand
GGGCTACATTGTCCCCTGAGCTTCACACCCGGCCGTTACCAGCCACGCATGTCAGGGTAAGAAACTATTGGCACTACAATAGGTCAACTCTTCGGTTGACAATTAAATGAGTGACTTCATGTCTCACATCAATACTACTACCATAAGGGATCCCAATCAGAAAGCCGAAATATTGAACAATTCGTTGAGTATCTTACAGTAAATGCCTACCTGAAACCGACCTCATAATTTTGCAAGTCGCTTGCCTTCTTCCTCTGCAAATATTTACAAAAGATATGTTGGAACCCATCCCAAAGTTATGTATACTATCTCCAGAATTTATAAGAAGATTAAATTGAGATAATATGATATGTTGGAATTACTTCTTCACCCCTATGATATGAGTGAAATAATTTCACTTACTCAGATGAAAGAAGGGATTATTTGAAAGAGAGTAATATAGGGATTCATTGTAAAGACGATGGAAGGTGGTGATATTAATAGGCAGGTTTTAGTGAAAAGAAGAGTGTTTTTTAAAGAGAATATCTTTTAAGCAATAATTTGCAAGAAAGGATGTGGAATTATGAAAAAAATATTAGCACCAAGATATCTAATGCTTATTATCCTTGGAGTATCATTATGCTTGCCTCACTCCCTTTATGCTTTTCCTAACCACCATTTTACTTGTCCCTTCAAAGGAATTATAATGGCTGTTTTAGGAATTACCGATGATCAGATGGCATCATTCGATGAACTCAAAGCCGAAACGCGAGCTGAAATCGAACCACTTACTGAAGAAATGAGAGAATTAGACAGTCAAGTGTCGGAAATTCTATTAGCTGAAGAAATAAATACAGATGAGGCTAAAGAAAAGCTTGTACAAATAGCTGATTTGAAGTGCCAGATTTCATCTATTGGTGCCAATGCAGGATTAGAAGGAGTTCAGATTTTAACACCGGAACAAAGGTTTACTATCCTGATATTTGTTGAAGATTTTCTTGAAGTATTAGAACGGATTGCTGATTTTCCCAGGTGGGATAAAATCAAAGAGCATTTTGAAGAATACATAAAACCAATTTTAGCTGGTAAGCTTTCAAAAAGACATGGAATTGATCTTACCGCTGATCAAATGGATGAATTCAATGAACTCAAAGCCGAAACGAGAGCTGAAATTAAACCACTTTCTGAAGAAATGAGGGAATTAGGCAGGCAAATACCAGAAATTTTATTGGTTGAGGCAATAAACACAGTTGATGCCAAAGAAAAGCTTGAACAAATGGTTGGGTTGAAGTGCCAAATTTCATCTATTGCTGCCAATGCTAAATTAAAAAGGGCTCAGATTTTAACTCCTGAGCAGAGACAAATCATTAAGGAAAAAATAGGCGAATGGAGGAACCATCATCCATGGTCAGCGAATCTGGGGTTCTAAAAGCAGTGACCACCATCCCACAGGTTCATCAAGAGTGATAGGTTAGATTTTGCCAATATTTTAAAAACAATAGAATAGATTCTCCTTCTAAGAAAGGTGTTTTATACCCTGCCATAAACTGTACATAACAAGAGCCAAATTAGAGTTAATAAGGAGATTGCAATGGATAATATACAAATTGAGGTCAAAGACAATAAAGCAGTTATCATTATAGACCTAAGCAAAGATTTTGGTCCGAGCAAATCAGGAAAAACAATTGTGGTAGCAACGAGTCGTGGGAACGTCCCTATCCCTGGCGCTGAAAATATTCGACTTGGGTTAAATTGCTATAAATATCCAGAGGAGAATAAATAAAAAATCATCACGGCGCTTAACAAAGGGGAGAGTGAAATATGGACTGGAAAGTTTATTTAGTAAAATGTGCCGACAATTCATTGTACTGCGGGATTACAAATGATATAATCGGCCGTATTACAAAACATAATAATGGGAAAGGCGCAAAATATACACAATCACGCCTGCCGGTTGAATTAATGGCAGCCAGCAAAGAATGGTCAAAAAGCGATGCTCTCACGCTTGAACATCACATTAAACAGCAGCCTGCCGGGGAGAAAATAGATGCGTTAAAACTAAGCACATAGGATCATAATTATCAACACTTCGTTGAGTATGTCACAGTAAAATATCACTGAAGCGGACTGTTTTTTCTTGCAAGTAGTGTTAACAAAATGGGTGTAGCAATCAACCGCAACATGTTGTGCCAATGTTCCACATAATGAAGCCCACTAACATTCTCAAATTCCGCCCTGGGATGATGATTTTAGCGACCCTGACTATCCGTTTGAAGCCTATATGTAAAAAAGGCCCTTCAGGGACGACAGGTGGGGTTTACATAAAAATACCTTATCAGACAAAAATTTTTCAGTTTCTCTCTCTAAAACTGTATATCCTTAACCGTCTTGCCAAACATTTAAAATCACCCAGAGTGTGCACTGCCATATCATGATGAGGTTTTTTTATTGACTCACAAACGGTAATTTTCTATACTGTTCAAGTCTGAAAGCAACTTCTTATCAAACAGCAGTATGCCGACAAGGTCGTCACCCATGATCCCGGCGTCAAGGCATTTACGCTCTTTTTCGGTAAAGAAGAGGGGATGGGCCGGACCCAAGAAATATTCTTTGATCAGTAGGGACCCTGCGCTTGCACCGCCCCTGCTGCTCAAGCCCAAGGTGTCTGACGTTTACTCATATACAATTTTAATTAAGGTGTTATGTTTTACCAACTGCGCAATCGCTGTCTGAAAAACATCTGCAGGGGAGTCCTGATGTTTGCGGCTTTTTGTATCGGTGGCTGCAGCCAAACGGCGCAGCCACCCGAAGACGTTTCCGGGCGTCCACCTGAGACAGCGGATGTTTCCCGGCCGAAAACCTTAATTGTCCAGTCGGTTACGATAAACGACGGTATTGAGGCCGTCGGCATTGTCCAAGCGGTTCAAGAGGTTGAGGTCAGCAGCGAAATCAGCGGCAAAGTCACCAATATCCACTGTGCGGTGGGTGATGCGGTCGCCAAAGGAGATCTTCTTCTGGAACTGGATGATGAGATGCGCAGCATTGTCCTGGTAAAAAAAAGGGCCCTGCTGCAAAAAGCAAAGGCCAATTTTGCTACTGAAGAGCGCGATGCCGGCAAAGCCGGTGACCTCTTTGAGCAAAAAATTATCTCCGATTCCGAATATGACGGTTCCAACCTGAACTTGATCAGCGCTGAAGCGGACTTGCGCTTGGCTGAAGCGGATTTGGCCGAAGCGCGGAAAAACCTTCGCGACACAAAAATTTGTGCGCCTTTTAGCGGCCTGATTGCCGCCAAAGCGGTTGAAGTGGGAAGAATTATTGCGAGCGGGCAAACGCTTTTTTTGCTGGTCGATAACAGCCGGGTCAAGCTGACCGGGCGCCTTTCCGAGTTTGATGTGACCCGTATTGCACAGGGTGCGCCAACAAAAATGGTCATCGACAGCTTGCGGGAAGAATATTTTTCCGGAACGGTCGGCACTATAGCCCCCAGCGCCGATGGCGAGGCCCACATGTTTCCGGTTGAGGTGATTGTCGACAATCCCGACGGCCGCCTGCTGCCCGGCATGGTCGGCCGTATTGAAATCAGGCCGGCTGCTCCCAGGGAAGTTGTCACGGTCCCGGTAAACGCCGTCAGTACCATCGGAGGCCGGACCTATGTGACCCTGTTGCGCAATGGACGTCGCGAACAGCAGCGCATTGTAACCGGCGACCTAATAAACGATGCGACAGTGATAGAAAAAGGGCTCAAAGCCGGTGATGAAATTGTGCTGGAGGGCTTTTAAAAGGCGGCTATGTCCATATCCATTCCCGGTTTCTCCATCAAACAGCCCGTTTTTGTCAACTTGCTGATGCTGCTTGTCATCGGTGCCGGGTTGGTTGCCCTTATGCGCATGTCCAAGGAGGAGTGGCCTCAGGTTCCGGTCCCCACTATCACCATTAACACCATCTATCAGGGGGCGGCCCCCAACGAAATAGAGCAGTTTATCACCAAGCCGATTGAAGAAGAGCTTTTGGACCTTGACGACGTGGATAATATCGATTCGTTTTCCATGGAAGGCCGGTCCTATATCAATGTCAATTTTGACGCTGAAATCGAAAATATTGATAGCAAGGTGACAGAGGTCGAAAACGCCGTCAGCCGGGTCAGCGGCCTTCCGGCGGATGCGGAGGACCCTCTGGTTGAACGTTTCATGACTCCCATTTCCCTGATCGATATCGGTCTGGTGGGTGGCAATAATGAACACACCCTTCTCAAAATTGCCGAGGAGATGCAATATGATCTGAAAAAGGTAACCGGTGTCAAGGATGTCAGCATGACCGGCAATCGTGAACGCCAGATTTGGGTGGAAGTCGATCCGGACCGGCTGGAAATGTACAATCTGACCTTGGGCGACATCATGCGGGCCATTGAGGGCAAGAACCTGAACCTGCCTGGAGGCACCCTCAAACGGGGCCCGTTTGAGTTTATTCTGCGCCCGGTGGGGCAGCTCCGGACCCCTGAAGAAGTCGGCGGGATTGTGGTAAGAGAAAACGAGCAGGGTGGTCATATCTATCTGCGCGACATTGCCGGTGTCAGTGATACTTTCGAGGAGCCGACCATGATCGTGCGCATCAACGGCCGGCGTGGGATCAGCCTGGTCGTTACCCAGACAGAAACGAGCAATATGCTCGATATTGTCCCCAAGGTTAAGCGCGTGGCCCTCAGCTATCGCAAACGCCTGACGGACGGTGCCGAACTCCTTCTGACCAATGACAACTCGCGCCACCTCCTCAAACGCCTGAACATTCTCAATACCAGTGGCATGTCCGGGTTTTTCCTGGTCCTCATCACCCTTTTTCTCTTTATCGGTACCCGCCCGGCGCTGATGACCGCCCTGGGGATCCCGGTTGCGCTTTGCGGCTGTATCCTGCTTATGCAGCTGGCGTCCATTTCAATCAACTCACTCTCTCTCTTTGCCATGATCATTGTGCTCGGGATGATCGTGGATGATGCCATCGTGGTCACTGAAAATATCTACCGCTATATCGAAGAAGGTGTTCCGGTGGCACAAGCCGCTTTGCGCGGCGCCAACGAAGTCTTTTGGCCGATCATGGCGGCCGTCAGCACGACCATGGCCGCCTTTTTGCCCATGTTGATGATGACCGGCCCCCTGGGAAAGGTCATGAGCGTGATTCCCATGGTCGTTGTTTTTGCCCTGGTGGCTTCGGTGTGGGAAGCCTTTCTGATCCTGCCTTCGCATATTACTGAATTTGGCCGCCCGTCGGGAAAACGGCGCTATCGGGGTGCTGAAAGCAGTTGGTTCAAGGTCCTGATGGACGGTTATACCGCTTTGTTGCGGCGTGTGATTGCCATGCGTTATCGTGCGGTGGCCATGCTCTTTGCCTTTGCCGCGTTGGTCCTGGCCTTCGCCCTTGGAACCCTCAATTTTGTCCTCTTTCCCAATCCGGATTTCGACTGGTTGATTCTTAAGGTCAACGGCGACGCCAGTTTTCGAATCGAAAAGACCGAGGAGCTGGCCGTGGCCGCGGAAGGGTGTACCTACCAGCTCAATGACGGTGAGCTGTTGTCGGTCAAGAGTACTGTCGGCATGCATCGCATGTCCATCCTTCCGGAATTCGGTAGCAACCTGGTTGAAGTCTCCATCCGTTTAAGCGATTATCTGGACCGCGTGCGCAGCGGTCCCCAGATTGTGGCTGATTTGCGCGAGCGGCTCAGCAAACTGCCCCAGGCGGAGGCATATACCCTTGAGGTGCAGCGCCTGGGTCCGCCCTTGGGCCGGCCGGTGGACGTTAAAGTGCTGGGCGATAATTTTAATATCTTAAGGCGCATTGCCGCTCAGGTCATGGACGAACTTGGCCGCATCAAGGGTGTTACTGACATTGAAAGTGATTATCGGCCCGGCAAACAGGAGCTGCGGGTGGTGGTGGACGAAGCCAAAGCGGCTCTGTATAACCTGACCGTGGACATGATCGCCATCACCGTGCAGCGCGCTTTCATGGGCGGCGTTGCCACTAAATTCAGGGGCCTTGACGACGAAATCGACATTATTGTCAAGCTGGACGCCGACACGCGCCGTGATCCGAACGCCATTCGCGAACTCAAGATTCGCAACCGCTCCGGTGCGTTGGTCCCCCTAAAAAACGTTGCCGCCATTGTTTTTGCCCGTGGTCAGGCTAAAATCAGACGCTATGAGCAAAAACGGGCGATTACGATCAATGCCGAGATCAGCCAAGGGGTCAGTACGTCACGGATTGTCAACCTCGAACTTGAAAAACGTATGGAAAATTTCATGAATCAGCACCCCGAATACCGGCTCGATTTGGGTGGTGAATTTGAGGAGACCGGGAAATCACTTGTCTCCCTGTTCCAGGCTTTCGGGCTTGCAGTTTTCCTGATCTACATGATCCTGGCGACCATGTTTCGATCATTTATCCAGCCCCTGATGCTGATGATTGCGATTCCCTTTGCCGTGATAGGGGTTTTTGTGGGCCTGATCGTCATGCGCTACCCCATGGGGATGATGTCGTTCCTCGGGATTATTGCTTTGGCCGGAATCGTTGTCAACGATTCCATTGTGCTGATTGATTTTATTAACCGCCATATGGCGCAAGAGGCCGATCCCGCCGGACGGTTGGAGCGGCTTATCGCGGCCTGCCGGCTGCGGCTGCGGCCGGTATTGTTGACCTCCATCACAACCATCGTAGGTCTGCTGCCCATTGCCCTGGGAATTTTCGGTCGCGAATTTATGATGACCCCCATGGCGATCTCGATTGTCTGGGGCCTCTGCCTTTCCAGCACCCTGACACTGTTTATCATCCCCTGCTTTTACCTGATCATAGAAGACGCCAAAGGCTTTTTCCTAAGAGGGAAAAGGCCCCAGAATGATTAAATAGTGCTTGACTGAAAACTCGTTTTTTCGCTTTAAAATTCTAAATCCTAAACAATAACGAAAATAAAAAGCATGTCGGGCTGTGGGAAGTCAAGAGCAGGCCCCGCCGGAAGAACAACAGATTGATTGCACGGGGTCTGCAATCATAAAAACATAACACTACGTTGAGTATCTTACAGTGAACACCTATCTGAAAACGACCTCAAAATTTTGCAAGTGGTATCAACTCATTTGCTCATTTTTGATGCCAAAGATACATTGTGGCCAGAGCCCTTCTAGGGAATCTTTTTTTAATTTATTACCTCCCCGTTTTGCTGCTGGGGTCTATAGTTCTTATATGTCGTCTCTGTTCACTAAAGAAAAAACACGAGTTCTATTTACCAAGAACCAGCACCAACCATCACGCTAAAAAATGCTGCTTGTGCCTCCGTTGGAACGGATAATCCCATTTTTTCAAACATGAGATGTTCTGCCTTCGCATTATTGAATATCATCATTTGCTGCATAGGCTTGCAATCAAATGAACTCTTATCCTTTGTCTCTTCTATAAGCTGTTTATAGGAAAGCCACGCATAATCTCTGAGTCGTCTGATCATATCAGAAGCTAATACTTTTGATTCAGCCAACCATACTGATCCCCAAAAATCAGGCAAAGTATCCCTTTTAATATCCCTATAAGTAATACCATCCCCCTTTGCTTTTTCACGTACACCGTCAAAAAACAATTCTGTTTGTTCAGGATCTGCCTGTGGAAGATGTATTGCCACCCGGGTTGTTATCTCTTCTCTTTCAGCTGTAAGTGGGCTAACATTGGTTATCCCGGCATCTACAAAAAGAAAAGGATAGCGCCGGTCTTCACAAGGCGCAGTGTTCCTACCAGGCGGACGAAAGCCCCTGTAACTTTATTCTGGGTATTTTTATAGACCTCAACCAACCTTATCCCTAAACTATTACTCTCAAATTGTGAAATTATATTGGTTGAAAACGTCTCTTCCAGTTCACCTTGCACTATAAAATATCAACCTTTTGTGAGTCCCTCAATAGGGGGTAATGGATGGGTAAAGGTTCTATCAAGCCTGTTGTCAGATGGCTGTAAGTAGTTCATTACAAAATCCTTTTCATTCATGTAACAACCTCCTCTAAATTAGGATGAAGCGTTTTAGTAACATCTTTTAAACCGTTATTTGAAAGATACCGCACACCTTATCGCAACTGAAAGAAAAGTCAATCCATTCCTCACTTTCCATTCTCCTTTACCCATGGGTTGTTCTGTGGTATAGGAGATAGTATGAGAAAGGGCCAAGGTGAAAAATTGTCTTCAAAATATTCATTCTAACCTATTACTTAACATAGTCTAGATAGGAAGGTGTTGAAAATAGATTTAGAAAACGTGGCATTGATTATCGTAGATATGCAAAATGATTTTATTCACGAAAAGGGTGCTATGAGAATATTATCAAAGGAAATGGGTGTTCCGGAAAGTTCCTTAGATCTATCGAAAGCACCAATTCCAAATATCAAGAAGCTCGTTGAATATTTTCGCAAGGATTGTAAGAATATTATCTATGTTTATATAGCGTGGGAAGCTGATTATTCTGATGTTGCCATTCCATCAAGTAAAATGCCTTCTAAAGTCAAAGAAATGGGTGCTTTGGTGAGAGGGAGCTGGGGCTCACAAATTATCGAGGAGTTAACTCCTAATGATCGCAACCATATGGTAATGAAAAAGGGATATGGTGGTTTCTTTCAGACTTCCCTAGATCGAATGCTTCGTAACCTAGGTATCAAAACCTTAGTGATAAGCGGAATACATACCAACATTTGTGTAGAAACAACTATCCGTGAAGCCGTTGCTTATGGCTATGATATAATTTTAGTGAGTGACGCAACATCAAGTTTCGATGAAGATGGGCATCAGGCAACATTAAAAGTTATTGCTAGTGGATTTGGCGAAGTGATGAGTACCGAGGAAGTCCTAAAACTGTTGGTATAGTAAAAAAATAATTGAAAGCCTAAACCCTCAACATTACCAAATGTATCTTACAATAAAATTTATCTGAAGGTGACTTTTGCTTTTTGCAAGTAGTGTAAAGAAAATTTCGGCTCTTTACTCATTGCATATACTACCATATATTGTGCCAATTCAAGATATTATTATTGACATAACAAAGGGAACTTCCCTATAATTACTACAATAAAAAGCAAGTTCTATCATAAATATTGTCAATTAAAGAATTCTTAGATATTGAATATATGTGAGTTCAATATACTAAATGTTAGGCTGGTATGAAATGAGCCAAAAAGATTACTGGGAACAAGTCTACGCGACCAAGCCGACCGAGAAACTGGGTTGGTATGAGCCCCATTTGCATACTTCCTTAAGTTGGATTAAGGGGCTCCGTTTGGCCGCCGACGCTCCGATCATCGACGTCGGTGGGGGCGCTGGTCGACGACATGTTTAACGCGGGCTATCGATCAATCACAATCCTCGATATATCGGAGAAAGCTCTGTCCTCGGTTATAGCACAGTTGGGCAAAAAAGCAGAGCTGGTTTCGTGGTTCGATGGCGATATCACCGCGGTTGATTTGCCGACACATTATTATGAATTGTGGCATGATCGAGCAGTGTTTCACTTTCTCACCGCGTTTGAGCAACAGCGGAAATACCGGGGCAACCTTCTAAAGGCGTTAAAGCCGGGTGGACACCTGATTATCGGTTCATTTGCACCAGAAGCGCCGCCCAAGTGCAGTAGTCTGCCGTTACAACGGTACAGTCCGGAACAGTTAGAGAACACGCTAGGTGGGGAGTTTGAATTGAAGCGCCACCACAAAGAATTGCATATTACACCGGGTGGGGTAGAGCAAATTTATCTCTATTGCCATTTCCGTAAAACAGCCTAACAAGCTCATTCAGCCGACTCGCTAACCGCTCGCGGCTGATGGGTAACATTACCCCAATATCTTGTATCCAAACCACTTCCCAATTCTCAGACTTTCAGTGTAACATACTACCATAAATGAGCAATTTCTGCTGCTCTCCATCTACTTCACACTACCGGTTTAGCTATAACGTTCAGTGTAAAAAGGGAAAGGTAGCTGCAATATTGATTGCTGCCGCGTTGCTGGTTCCAATAGGAGCATTTCTGGAATCAGGATTTAGGTTCGGGACATAGGCGATGCCTCCATCCACACGCTTATTTGCCGGAAACGGTTCTATTGAAAGAAAATGTAACAGCCACCTTTGCCGATTCATTGCCTATTTCCAGCACAGGGTAAGCAAGGAAATTGATCGGACCGGAAACCGGACCAGGTTCAACTACAAGGTCACGGCCTCGACTGAATTCGAGGCGGTTGGCCGGATGATGACCGAAGTAGTATGTTGACAGGCTCGAGTATTTGTCGGCTTCGGAGATGTCAACGGGCCACCACTTGCCTTCTGCGTGGAACTCCACCCAGCAGTGATAACCGTCTACCCCACCATCATTACGTGCCGAAGGAATCGCCGCGCCGATGGCAAAACGCGCCGGAATGCCAACAGCCCTTGCCAAAGCGATGAAGTAGGCATGGTAATCAGTGCAGTTTCCTGTGCGCACATTGCATGCGTACACAGCATCGCCCCTGCCCCACCCGGGACCGTGTTTTATATAGCTCATACGTTCGATGACATGATCATAAAGGGCCCGTGCTCGAACAAGGTCACCTTTCTTACCTTCAACAATTTCAATGGCTATATTGCGGAAATTGTCATCAATCGGCACCAGATTCTCTTCTTCAAGATACTTTCTCAGGTCGGCATCCTTCGACATGTAGGCTGCCTTCTCAATGCGCTGCACTTGATAGCGAATATCGACAGTCTTTTCACTGTCCTCCGGACCAAGCTCAAAAAAAAGAATCTTGTTATCATGTTCGCGTTCCTGCAGTATGCGGTGCTTACCTGGTACACTGACGATTTTCATCTGGACCTTCTGAAATACATCGGTAGTCGGCAAAGGAAGCCACATACGGGCAGTAGTGGTTATTACGGGAAGCGTCGCCTGGTAATTGAATTCGAATTCGTCACGACCGGTTTTCACCCCTAGCAGTTCTTGTGACGCACCTCCAATTGGGATCCGTTTCCAGACGCCTTTCCGATTCTGCTTCCATGCGTAGAAAGGGATGCCGTTGAACTTGTGAAGGGTAATCTCGGTTACGGTCATCGCACCGGGATCACCGGCAAGGAAGAAATCCACGTCATACACATCACCCTTTGTGTCCACTAGGTCCACGCAGGCAAAATGACTGCGGAGACCAAGATTTGCCAGATATTCAGTATGAACGCGCACCAGCTTAAACAAGTATTCTTTGCCGTCCGAGGAGAACTTGAAATAGCCTCCTCCCGCGCGAGTCTGATCCTCGATGTATTTTTCAATGCCTGCCTGTATATCCGGGGTTACCACGTTAGACACAGAAGCTGTGTTATCTGGACTTTTTGTGCATCCGGCAAGCACTGCACAGACGCAGAAACCCATGGAAATGGTCGTTCGCACATTCATTGGATAATCTTCCCCCGTGCTGGATTCTAAATTGAGCAAGGATCACTTGGGATGTTCAGCGGACGGTTGTTCCGTCTTGGCAGGTTGTTCAGCCTGTTCCTTACATCCTGTAAAGACCAATGAAATTATTACTGCGGCAGACAGTGCAAACAAGACGTTCATGAATCTCTTCATTTTACTCTCCTTTTCTGAATGATTCTTTGAAAAACTCTACTTTGTATCTATAAAATATAGAACAAAGAAGGAGAGAAGTCAAGTTCCTAACCGGGTTTATCGGATTCGATCATAAAAGACGGAACCTTGATAGAAGCAGTAAGTGTCACTCAGGAATTTTCTAAAAAATGGAAGGTTCCAAATGTATGTATCAATTTTGCTCATATGTTATTTTTTACAAGTATCTTAAAGTTTTTTTTGCTCTTTGCAGATACTCTAATATGTAGTGGTGAAGGCTCTGCCTGGATGTTCTGCCGTTTAAACCAATGAATCCTTCATTAACAATTTTAGAGACTTTTGTTCTTGACACGAAGATTCCTTTTGACTAACTTATTCATTCATAAAGAGATGGATTTTTTAGCTAGCATAGGAGGTCGTTATGAAAAAAGCTCTTTCCGATGTAGGATTCCCTGATGAAGGTGAACCACTGTTTCTTAAATAAAGTTTTAGTTTTTTGTCCAATGGTATTTATTCCCTCAGTAGAAATGCCGGGTGTTTTTATAAGAACATTCAGATAAAGAAGTAGTTTAAGTTATGGGTACAAATTCGAAACCAATCACTCGTATCACCTCACTTACCATAGCAATGGGCATTATGTTATCTCCTGAATCCTTAACTTTATTGGGAAATGCTATGGGGAATATCGGTAGTTACTTTTTACTTTGCATCATCTCGGCAATGGTTATTCACTTTTTCACAGCTTTAAGTTATGGAGCCCTACCTGTCATTTATGGAGAACAGGGAGCCGAAGCTCGTTTTTTAAAGGAATCTTTAGGTGTTCTTCCAGCTACGGTTTTCCCCCTCTGCTCACGGATGACCGTTGCCATAGCCTTATCTACCGCCATTCTTGTTACTGCAGGTTATGTATTTAATGAGATTTTTGTTAACTGGTTTCCGAATCTTGGTTTTTCTTTTTGTTTATTGGGCATTCTCCTTATAATGAATCTGTTGAGCCAGAGGATGTCGGAGAGAGCTCAGATACTTTTTGCAGTTGTTACCCTTTTGGGGCTCATTGCTTTAACGGTTGTAGGTTTAGTGGGATTACAATTTTCTCTTCATCTAGTGAGGGGTATTGAGCATTCTCCGTTTGTATCGGCAAAGGTGGCATTGCTCGGCCTACTACCGCTCATTGGTTATGATTTATCAGTGCTAGCACGACATACCAATGATCGATACCCCTCCCAGCTGCTAAAGCCCATGGTGATGGCCATCCTTTTCATCGGAGTTTTATTCATCACATGGAGTATTGTTTCAATTAACTACGTTACTCCGGAAAGATTATCTGAAACTTCAATTCCCCATGCAATTACTGCTCGATTGATCTGGGGACAAAAAGGAAGGGTGCTACTGGGAATAACAGTAATCTCAGGAACATGTTGTGCAGTAAACGCCCTTCTTATTGCCACCTCGCGAATGCTTATTGGTATGGCAAAACAAAATCTCCTTCCCTCTTTTATAGGACTGGCAGAAAAACGAGCACCGGTACCACTTCTTCTCATAACTCTGGCAATAGCCGGTATGATGGGAATGGGGATGGGTGGTGCACCAATACTTGAAGTCTACATGAGAGCTGGTTTGTTGTTTTGGTTGCTACTCTACGCAATTGTCCATCTTGCTCTCATAAGAAATATTCATGCTAAGACGCTCACTTCACAAATTCCTGGGCACCCCGTGGTAAATATCATCTGTTTTGTTATGCTCTGTGTAAGTTTTTGTGGTCTTCTCTGGTTAGACAATGAATCTGACCTCTTATTGGGAGTACTGTTAATCATTCTCATCGTGTTTTCCATGTTAAGCCTTGTTTTGATTTTTTTCAATAGGAGAAGGAGGTGGTTACTCTGATAAAGATAACAACACTTACTATATGGGGGCAAACAAATTTAATAATTCAACAATGGTGAGGAGGACGTGTCATGCATGGTACATTTTATAGTATGTTAAGAATCACAGTAAGTCTCGTTATAATATTTGTTTTTGCACAACCGACTATGGCTGCAGAGGTTCCTAGGATAACCAAGGAAAAGCTTAAATCAGAACTGGGCTCTCCTGATCTCGTTGTAGTTGATGTTCGGGTTGGTAAAGATTGGAAAGCAAGCGAGGTAAAAATCAAAAGTGCAATACGTGGAGATGTAGACAATATAGAATCATGGACAAAAAGCTATTCCAAGGACACTACCTTCGTTATTTATTGTGCGTGACCAAACGAGGCCACAAGTGCCCGTGTGGCACAGAAACTCACAGAAAAAGGATTTAAAAGTGTTTATGCACTCAAAGGAGGGTGGCACGAATGGTTTAGAGCACAATATCCAACAGAGTTCAAGTAGAAAAAGAATTCACCTTTCTTCACAGTGTCAACTCAAGTTAATCCTCGGTCAACTAAAGCATTTAACCATAAATTGTGATTTGTTAAATATGGAAGATATATCATATCAATAGTTCAATTCAAGCTGTGGGTAACTTTGTGCTTTTATCCCCTTAGTGAATGCTGGGGGACTATGATTTTTTGTTGTATTAAGAGACATCATTTAAATACCATACCCCCAACATCTAGTGGTACCGATTTACGTTCCAAAACTTTAACATACTACCATTAACCCCACCAACAAAGAAGGCCAAAAATTCAACACTACTTCATCAAACCTGCGTAAATAATTCTCTGAAAACGACTGTAACTGTTGGCAAGCAATAGAAATGTTATTTGATCCCAGATACCAGCTATCCTATAGAATACTGATAAGTTTTTCGGATACGACACCGTTATCTATTTCAATATAGCGAAACCGATGATCATCTTTGTTATTAAGATCCTGAGGAACCACAAACCCCAACGTGGCAATAACAGCGACATCATTTTCTTTACCCACATGATCTAAATGCTTGTGTCCGGAAAGCGTGAGCTTTAAATTATCATATTTGAAAAGAATGTTCTTTACCTCATCTGCATTGTTCAAGACGTATCTGTGGATGTCATATTTCTGTGTTCCACCCCAGAAGTTTCCATAAGGATGATGGTTAAGAATAATGAAATGACGTTTAGAGTGATTTCTTAATTCATTCTCAGCAAAGGATATTGTCTTTTCAGTATATACACCGTTATCATGCTGTTCAACAGTGCTGTCTAATCCAAGGATTGTATAATTACCCTTTACTAATTTCCAGTTGCTGCCAACGATATGCAGGTCTGACGGAAAAAACATCTTTGCGAAATCACTTCTATTGAGCTGATCCCCTGCCGGCCTCGGGCTCGATTCTTTA
>SDBT01010605.1_pt1 | contig 14869 bp, 10 predicted proteins | sample 2277101 | NCBI WGS metagenome assembly SDBT01 (sample SAMN10404973, study PRJNA504765) | marine sediment metagenome | isolation source: marine sediment core GS10_PC15, 103 cmbsf | place: Arctic Ocean: Southern Knipovich Ridge | collected 2010 | reverse complement strand
AATGTCGTCTAAGACAGCCCATTCGTTAGTATCTAAAGTATCACCGCCGATTATAAAAGAAGTTGCTGTTATGGAGCCTGCTCCGCTTATGTTCCCGCTTGCGATAGTTAGATTGCCGTCTGAAAGGGTGCCGGCAGTAAGAATCCCAGCAAGAGTAACATCATTGTCAAGGTTTAAGGTATTAGTTGACCAACCAATATTGTTCCCAGCGATTATAACATCAGATGGATTCCCTGTTAAATCACCATAGGCAACACTGGATAAATAACCTGCTGCAGTATTTTCTGCTTCTGTCCAGACATTAAAACAACCCTCAACCGCTCCAGAATCGTCTATTCCCAAAAAAGCGTTCCCTGCCGAGCAATTAGTTGGATTAGCGGATAAAGAATCAGCTAAAATAGCGCTATCGGCAGTCGGCCAGTTGCTGCCTATTGCTATTAAAATCTTATCAGCGCTCGGCATAGTAAATATATTGTTGGTATCTCCAGTTGTCGCTATTTCGTTCACATTTATTGAATCGTCTCCTCCGTCATCTCCTATGTCAAAAACAATAGCCGAACCGCCTGCTCCAGTAGCGTCTACTTCCCAAGCAAGCTGTCCTAAATCTGTATCATATTTTAATATGTAATCATCTGTAGGACTGCCTGTAGTAAATGTATAATTTGAGTTAATGGTTAAAGAGCCGAGTGCTGCCGTGTCTGCCGTTATTAGTCCGACATTGCTCAAATTCCCTCCTGTTATTGTGAGAGTGTTGTCGCTGAAACTGCCAGCGGTTATCGCGCCAGCTCCAAGTGTGCCAGTAGTGGCAAGGTTGCCTGAAGCAAAGTTAAAATCGCCAGCGCTGTCAACTATGAGAATGTTGCCGTCTCCGTTAGCGTAGGAAGAGAGCATAAAGTAATCATCTCCTGCGCTGACTACTTCCAACATTGAGTCAGGGTCCGTGTCTCCGATGCCGACATTGCCATCACTATAATATATCTTACTGCCTGCCCCTTCTGACCATAGGCCTCCACCTGCCGCTGCAGCCCAGGCAGGATCAGCTCCTGTTCCTTGAGTGGTTAGAACATAGCCCGAAGTAGTGGGAGCAAGAGCTGATATTGTTCCCTCGTCTGAGAAGTAAAGAACATTTCCCTGGGCAGTGGAAGAGAAGTCCTGGCCAGTGCCTCCGTACTGAGTGGCTATGGCTGTTCCCTGCCAGGTTCCTGAAATTGTCCCTGCGCTAATAGAGCCGTCAACAGAAAGAGACCCAGCAGTATAAACAGCGCCTCCAGAACTAACTGTGAACTTGCCTCTCCCTATGTTTAAATTGTCATAGTTTCCACCTATAGCTACATTGGGTACGCTTAAGTCGGCAAACTGATAGTAACTTCCTCCTCCCGATCCCGAAGGACCCTGAGGACCTCTTGGTCCTGCAGGCCCTGCAGATCCTGTGAGACCTATAGACCCAGAAAGTCCTTGAGAACCTTGAGATCCTTGAGATCCTTGAGGACCAATCAGGCCAGGAGAGCCGGTAAGGCCTATGAGTCCTTCTTGCTTCAGCTTTTCAAGAGCTTGCCAAATCTTTTCTATTTCTTCTTTTGCAATTTCTTCTTTGGGTTCTTCCTCTGCAAAAAAGATTCTCCAGGGTCGAGTGACAAATTGATAAGTTTTCTTAAATGATTGAGAAATATATCTGCCTGTTTGTCGTAAAGCATCAACTATATATTTAATTCCTTTCTGAATAGATTTTGCGATAGTCCGAACATCTTTTGCTATACCTGAGTAAATAATTTTAATGTTTCTTGTAAGGTTCTGGACAAATTCAAAGTTGGAGATTGTGTTTCCGAGGGCTAATGCTTGAGCTTTGACGCTGCTGCTGAGCCGTTGATAATATTCATTGAAAGTTCCTGCAGTATCTTTGGAAATATCTTTAACACTGACTTCATCTATGTAGATGTTTTCGCTTAGGTAAGATATGTCTTCAGAAATATTTTCTAAAGAAGATCTTCCAAAAATTCCAGCTGCGATTATTAAAACAAAAACCAGCGCGAAGGCAAAAGCAAAACGAAGCCTTAGCGCTGGTTCTTTAACTTTTGACAGTCGGAGCTCCGCAAATTCTCTTTCATCAAATTCTCCGATTGGAAGATTTACTAAAGGTGAGATTTCTTTCTTGCTTTCGTCCTGCTCAGCGGAACTTCGGCAAACAGATTCAGCTTCTTTTGATTTTAAAGCTTCCTCAATTTTTTTATTTTTTATATCATTATTGAACCCTTCAACTTGAACCGAATATTCTTCTAACCATTCTCTTTTAGTAACCCAACTCCTCCCGATTTTTACTGCTTTTAATTTCCCCTGGCGTGCTCGCAAACTTAAATATTCCTGCGAGTATTTGCAGTATTTTATTGCTTCTTTTAAAGACACATAATCTTTATTGCGTTTTCCTGTCTCAGTTAAATATTCATTCAACCATTCTTTTTTTGTAGCCCAATCTCTCCCGATTTTTACTGCTTTTAATTTTCCCTGACGCGCTCGCAAGCCAAGATACTCTTGTGAGTAAGAGCAGTATTTTGTTGCCTCTTTCAGAAATATATAATCCTTACCTGACCCCTTTTTGTTTTTATTTGGTCTTTGTCTGTTCATTGGTTTTACCCCGTAGAAGAGTTTGACAACCAGTTTTGAATAACTATAATAACAAAAGAAGACCCACCTCTAAGGTTTTCCAAAACTTTAGTGGGCGAAGAAAATTGCCTTGCCGAGGCCTATTTTCCGAAGGGTCTTCTTTTTTTTGCTGTACAATTAATACAATCTGGTCTCTTTTTTTCCTTCTGTTTCTATTTTATATTGGTATGCCGATATCTACTTTATTGTTGCCGATATACTTGAATACTTTATTAGTTAATTATCGTCGCTTTAAAAAGCACTGTCAAGGAGTAAATTGTGGATAAATACCCGATACATTTTAACAGTGAATCACATCATTCTAATCACGTTGAATTAATGCAGAAAAATATAAAAAAAGACCCAAGATTCCTCTTGGGGCCTGCAAAATGTCCTTATTCTAACAAAAAAAGGCGATCAGTTTAGATCGCCTTTAAGAACTTATCGAACGAGCGAAAAGTGTACAGTCCGTTGTAAAATATTACAATCTACGTCTCGCCAGTTTACGTCTCGTGAACCTATAGTCTCACAAGCATTTTTTTTGGCAAGAATTCCATTATTTTTGTGTAGACTGCCGTATAACCCTTTTCTCATCCGTGAGTAGAACTTGTCCAGTAGAAGAATTTTAAATAACAAAACCCAGATCTTTTTATTTTTTGAACGAATTTGAACTGGTCTGTTTTTTTGAAATTCATTCTTCCACCCCAAGCCTTGCCCAAAGTTCCTTTATATTTCAATAATAGCACATCTAAAATAATTTGTCAAGAGCTTTAATAAAAAAGACCAAAGGTCAAACGCTCTAGCCCCAATTTTTTGCTATCAGATATATAAATTGTTTTAAAGAACTATTTTTTAATTTTAATCCTCTAAAAAAGATTTGTCAACCCCCCCCATTTTTCGTTTAGAGAGCTTTAGTACTTCTTCAGAAAATCTATTATTTTTTCAGCTTGTTTTTGAGAAATATTTATGTGAGTTGGCAGATTTAAAGTTCGCTTGGCTAATTTTTCTGCCTTGGGACAACTTCCTATTTTATATTTCACTTTGTCTAACTTTGTGTCATCAGGAGCAATTGGAGCTGTGTACCAGTCCCCTATTAAAATGTTTTTTTGCCAGGCCTCTTTAATTATTTTATGAGCTGCCGGATGCTTAACTGTGAAACGTAAAAAACTATGTTTTTTTCCTAAAAAATTTAAGGTTTCTTGGGATAAAGTTTTTGGCACTTCAAAAGAACTATTTTTTAACTCGCTGCAATAAAAAGCAGTGAGTTTCCTGCGATGTTCATAAAATTTCTCTAATTTCTTAAATTGCTTCTGGGCAAGCAAAGCTAAAGCGTTCGGCATCCTTTTTGGAAAGTAACAAGGCTTCTTGCCTCGTTTTTCTTTCCAATGGACGGCCTTAGATAAAATACGAAGCCATTGAAATAAAACCAAAAGAATTTTTCCAAACAAAAAATTATAAGTTGGCAGAATTAGAAGGTTCATCAAAACAGGGTGGAAGAGCTGTTGTAAAATCCAACAATGCGATGGGTAAGCAAACTTGTCCTGAGCTTGATGAAGTCTTTCGCCAAGCGAAGGATCATTGGTTACTACCATTCCTCCGTAAACAGAAGAAATTATTTTATCGCGAGAAAAACTGAAAAAAGCAGCCTTGCCAAAAGTCCCAACTTTCTGACTATAATATTCAGCCCCTAAAGAATGAGCGCAATCCTCAATTAAAATTAAATTATTCTGTTTTGCAATTTCTAAAATCTTAACCATTTCAGCTGGTAAGCCAAAAGTATGTTGAACCATTAAAACTCTTGGGGGTTTACCCTGAGCTCGTCGAAGGGTGATCTTTTTCTTTAAATCTTCTATATCAATATTAAAATTGTCTTCATCGCAATCAACATAAACTGGTTTCAGTCCAGACCACAAAATTGGATTAGCTGCTGCATTGCAAGTAAATGCCTGAAGCAGAACCTCGCTTTCCGATTCTAAATTAAGCGACTTCAAAATCGCCATTAAAGAAGATCTGCCGCTGTTAAAAGAAAAAGCATATTTTACTCCAAGATACTCTTTAAATTGATTTTCCAATTCTTCAATCGCTTTACCCCTTTTCCATCTCCAGGGATGGAAAACCAATTTCAAAGCCAGCCAAATGTCATCTTTTTGGGTGTTCGGAGATAAAGATATTGTAATCGGCTTTAATCGTTGACAAAGTTTTAATAACATGATATAATGTAATTGTGATAAACTTAGCTCATTAAAAATTTGATTGAAAGGAAATAAAAGTGAGAAGAAAAAAGAAACAAAAGCATGGTGTTACTGATGGTTTTAATAGACCACCAAGTGTTACTTTAATTACTAAAAGACAGTGGAAATATCTTCAAAGATGTTACCGAATGACTCCTCGAGAAAGACAAATAGCGGAACTTGTGTGCAAAGGTTTAATTAATCAAGAGATTGCCGAAGAATTAAATATCCGTCCAGGTACGGTAAAAACTCATTTACGGAACATTTATCGAAGGGTTCGAGTAAACAAGAAAATTTTAATGCTTTTAAGGTTTATTGAAGATTTAAAAACATTAGCCTCGCAGGCTTTAGGGGTGTCGTAAAATACGACGCCTTTTTTATTTCCGAACAAAGTGAGACAAATCAAATGAATTTATTCATTTTTCAGAAAATCAATCACTTTTTTTGGCACCCTGCCCTCTAAAAGGATTACATCTTCTGTGCCTGAAAACCCTTTTGTCTTTTCTATAATCTCTTTTGGTTTCTCAATAAGCAGGATTGACAGAGAACTGTTCTCTGTTCCCTGTTTTATTTCTTTAAACTTCTCTTTTGTAGTAATTATTGCCAAATCACAAATTTCACCAATCTTTCTTCCAATTTTTTTATGAACTTTTTCCGAAACCTCTCCTAATTCAATCAAACAGGGCATAATAATAATTTTCTTCCCAGAATAAATTTTTAAATAATCCAAATCAGCAATTACCCCGTTTAGGTTCGCCGAATAAGAAGCATCAAGGATAGTTAAACCGTCTTTTTTTAAAAGTTTTACTCCTCCCTGCTCTGGTTTAATTTTTAAACAAGCCCTTGAAATCTCTTCTAAACTCATCCCTAATTCTTTAGCGCAGCAAACAGCTAATAAAATATTTTCTATATGCTGTCTTCCAATTAAATTCACTCTAAAATTAGCTTCTTCCCCGTTTTTTAAACAAACCTTAAAAAAAATCCATTCTTTCTCTACTTTTATATTCTCTGCCCAGATATCAGGATCTAAAATAGCTGAAACAATAGTTCTCTCCAAATTCCCATTACATAATTTCTTGCGAATTTCAGTTTTTTCATAAAGCTCTGAACAATATTTATTGGCTCCATTAAAAATCGCCGTTCCATCTGTCGGTAAACTTTTAATCAGTTCATATTTTGTTTTAATGATGTTCTTCTGGGAACCGTAAAGAGCCAAATGCTGTTCATTTATGCCGATTAAAATACCAATTTTCGGCTTTACAATGTCGCACAATAAGTTAATCCCGCCCTTACCATATGCGCCCATCTCAACAATAAAAATTTTATGTTCTTTTTTCAAGTCATTCAAAATACACTGAGAAATTCCCATTTCTGAATTTTGATGATTTTTAGTTTTTAAAACACTAAACTTTTCAGAAAGTATCGTCGCTAAAAGCTCTTTAGTTGAGGTTTTTCCATAGCTTCCGGTAATACCAATCACCAAAAGGTCTTTGTACTGTTCTCTTTTCTTCTTTGCCTTTTTAATAATTTGGTTTCTCAAAAAAACTGTTAATGGTTGAAAAGCAAGAACAAGCAAAGAAAAAATTATTGGAGATAGAATATCAAAAATAAGAAGACCGAAAGCCAGCCAATAAATGTTTTCAAGATTTAAGAAAAGGACCAAAAGAAACAGAATTTCTAAAAAAATAGCAGCCGGAACTAACACCGCTGTTTTTTTAGTTAAAACCGGTCTCTTTAATCTTTTTTGAAGGATATCTAAAAAAACTTTAAGGGTTTCAATTAAATATAATGTTAAAAGAAGATAGAAAAATACTACCGGCTGAAAGAAAAAAACAACAGCTAAAACAATTTTTACAAGGTTTAACCCATTAAAAATAAGCTGTCTTCCTTTAGCTGTCGTAAAGTGATCTAAAAATCTCTTAACTTGATATTCTTTCAACTGCCAGAGGTAAATATAAAAAAGAGCAATTTTAGTTGTTCTAATTAACCATAAAATGCTTAAAATAACTAATAAATAAATCATGCCTCAATCTTTAAAAATTGTCTTATTGATTCAGATAATTCCTCGGGGGCTTTTGTATTAAGATCATGGCCCACATTAGGGATAATCTTTAGGCGTGAATTCTTTATTTTCTCTTGAATCAAACGCGCTTCCTCTACTTTCTTAACTTTATCATTCTTTCCCCAGATGATTATTGTAGGAATTTGAACTCTGAACAAAACATCTAAAAGGTCCTCTTTAATTATCTTTAAATAAATATCTTTCATAATTCCTTCTGCGTAAGGATAATCCGATTTGCGAACAATAAATTTGTAAAATTCTTTCCGGAAAGATTGATAACCAGGAAGAAAAGAAAAAATCTTAAAAATTTTAGAAATAATATAAAATAGTTTCTTTCTGAGCGCCGCTCTTCTAAAACAAGCTGCGCTGACTAAAAATAATTTGTCTATTTTATCTGGGAATTTCAAGCTGCATTTTACTGCTAAAGCTCCTCCAAAAGAATGACCTAAAAGATAGAATTTTTCTAAATTTAAAAATTTTATAAATTCTGTAACAAATTCGCAATAATCGTCTAAACCCCAAGCCATTGAAGGATTCTGGCTTTTCCCGAAGCCTGGTAAATCAGGAATAATTACTTTTACTCCTCTTTCAGCTAACAACTCCCCTACTTTCTGCCACCTTTCACTATTTGATCCCCAGCCATGCAAAATTAAGAGAGGTTTTCCCTCTCCTATTACTTCGTAGTTAATTTCTAATCCTTTTATTGACGTTTTCATTTAATGGTTTTAAAACCCAAATATTTTTGCAGAGCATCCGGCACTTTTATGCTTCCATCTTTTTGCTGATAATTTTCAATAATAGCAATAAGCATTCTGCCAATAGCGAAAGCTGTACCATTGAGCATATGGACAAAATTCAATTTACCGGCTTTATCCCGATATCTAATATTTAATCTTCTTGCCTGAAAATCAGTACAATTTGAAGTGGAATGAGTTTCTCTATACTGATTTTGGCCAGGCATCCAAGTTTCAATGTCATAGGTAGCAGCTGACGGCCTTGCCAAATCTCCTGTGCAAATTTGTATAACTCGGTAAGGAATTTTTAAAAGCTGCATTAATCTTTCTTCCATTTTCAATAAAAATTGATATTCTGATTGTGATTTTTCTGGCTGGCAAAAACTAAACATTTCTACCTTATAGAACTGGTGAACTCGGATAATTCCTTTGGTATCTTTACCGTAAGAACCAGCTTCTCGGCGGAAACAATATGAGAAACCAAGATATCTTTTAGGCAACTCTTCTTCTTTAAAAATTTCTCCTGCATGCATTGATCCAAGCGATTGCTCCGAAGTTCCAATTAAATATAAATTATCTTTTGAAATAAAATAGGCCTCTTCCTCGTCATGCTGCTCTAAATACCCCATCCCAAAAGCCATTTCTGGTTTTATCATTATTGGTGGATCTATCGGTGAAAATCCCTCTTTAATCAGAACATCCAAAACTAAATTCTTTAAGGCAAACTCAAGCAGAACCGCCTCATTTTTCAAAAAACCAAAACGGGTTCCAGAAATCTTAGCTGCTCTTTTCATATCAATCAAATCAAGTTTTTCAGCAATTTCCAAATAACTCTTTGGCTCAAAAGCAAATTTTGTTTTTTTCCCCACCTGTCGCACAATAACATTATCTTTTTCATCTTTGCCAGCAGGCACATCGTCAAAAGGGATATTTGGTATTTGGTACATCAGTTCATTAAACTTATCCTCAAGCTGTTTCAGGTCTTTTTTAAGCTTATCTCCTTTTTTATCAATCTTTTTCATTTCTGTAATAATCTTTTTCTTATCTTTTGTTTTGGCAATTTCCTTACTTGCTTTATTTTTCTGAGCAAAGATTTTTTCTAATTCTGTTTGAACTTTTCTTTTTTCTTTATCTATTTTCAAAAGTCCTTCAATATCAACCTTGACCTGTCTTTTCTTGCAGGCCTCTTTTACTTTTTTTGGATTTTTACGAATAAATTTAATATCTAACATACTATTTCGGTCGCATCGTGGGAAATAAAATCACTTCCCGTAAACTACGAGAATCAGTTAATAAACTTGTTAATCGGCCAATTCCCATGCCAAAACCAGCAGCTGGCGGCATTCCATATTCTAATGCTTCAACAAAATCCTTATCCATTCTCTGGGCTTCCTCAAAACCCGCCTTCCTAATTTTCTCCTGCTCCTCAAATCTTTTCTTCTGCTCTGTTGGATTATTAAGTTCAGAAAAGGCATTAATCAATTCAACATCAGCTACTACTAATTGGAAATTCGCTGTTTTCTTTGGATTTTTTTTAAGCTGTTTTGCCAAAGGAAAAGCGCCTAAGGGATGGTGGATTACAAAAGTTGGCTGCCAGATTTTTGGACGACAGATTTTTTTGTAAATATCATCAGCAATTTCAGCTTTACCGCCTTCGGAGGTTAATCTTAATTTCTTCGCTTCTTTTTTAAGAGCTTGAAGATTTATTTCATCTAAATCAATCTTTGTATATTTTTTTAGAAGCTGGGTAAATTCAACTCTTGGCCAGGGAGGTTTAAAATTTATTTCTTTACCATTATATTTAACTTTCAAGCTGCCAAATAGTTTCTTAATCAGTTCAGAAAACATCTTTTCTGTAAACTTCATTAAATCTTTATAGTCAGCATAAGCCCAATAAAACTCCAACATAGTAAAGTCGGGATTATGAGATTTATCCATTCCTTCATTCCTGAAACACCTCCCGATTTCATATACTTTTTCAAACCCGCCGATTAAAAGACGCTTTAAATAAAGCTCAGGGGAAATCCTTAAATACAAATCTATATCTAAAGCATTCAAATGGGTTTTAAATGGTCTGGCCTTTGCTCCCCCATAAATTGGCTGTAAAATTGGAGTTTCTACCTCTAAAAATTCTTCTTTTTCTAAAAATTCTCTGATTTCTGTAATAATTTTTGACCTTAATTCAAATTTCTTTTTAACTTCCGGATTAAAAATTAAATCTAAATATCTTTTCCGGTATCTTTCTTCAACATCTTTTAAGCCGTGCCATTTTTCCGGCAAGGGTAAAATGGATTTAGCCAAAATCTTGTAATCAGCAGCTTCAAGAGTTTTTTCGCCTTTTTTAGTTTTAAATAAAACACCCCTGATTTCAACAAAATCTCCTATATCAAAGTTATCCAAGAAAAACTGATATCCTTTCTCTCCCAACTTATCTTTTTTAAATAAAGCTTGGATTTGATCTGTACCGTCCTTAATATTTGAAAAAGCAAGTCCGCCGTGCTGTCTTAATGACATCAATCTGCCTGTTAAAACTAACTCTTTTTTTGAACGAGAAAGCTTGTTAAAATCCTCAAGGGCTTTTGCGCAAGTATGGGTTCTTTTTGTTTGGCCAGGATAAGCTAAAAACCCACGGTTTTCAATTGCCTTGAGCTTCTTGAGCCTATTTTTCCTAATCTCGTTAATTGTACTCATTGGTTTATTTTAACTTATTTTACATTTCAGGTCAAAACAAAAAAACAGCCCTGCCGAGGCAGAACTGTTTTTCTGTAAATATTATTATTGGCTTAAATATTCAACGATGTATTCAGTAATTATTCTGGCGGCGTGCGGTCGGGAAAATTCTTTCGCGCTTTGGCCCATTTCTTTTAATTTGTTTGGTTGAGAAAACAAATATTTTATTCTTTCTAAGACAAAGTGGGGTGTGAAATTTGGCTCCTCAATCACTAAGGCAGCTCCATTTTCAGCAAAAACATAGGCATTTTTTACTTGATGGTTTTGGGCAGCTTCAGGCAAAGGAACTAAAATGCTCGGTTTTCCTACAGCAGCTATCTCAAAAATACTTCCAGCCCCAGCTCTGCTAATAATTAAATCAGCTGCCGAATAAGCATTGGATAATTCTTTTTCGTCTAAAAACGGAAAGGGGTGATAATATTTCAAAAAATTTTCAGTTAGCACAACTTCTGCTTCGTTTCTTATCTGCTTAAAGTTTGCCCGACCAGTTTGGTGAATAACTTCAAAATTTTCTAAAACTCCCGTTAAAACTGCCAACAACCCATCGTTTATCCTCTGGGCGCCTTGCGATCCGCCCAGAATAAGAAGCACTGGCTTTTCTCCTGTTAATTTAAATAGTTTTTCTGCTTCTTCTTTTGAACCCTCAAGAATTTCTCTCCTTATTGGATTGCCAACAGAAATCATTTTTTTGGCGGGGAAAAATTCAGTTTTTTCTACAGAAAAAGATGTAAAAATTTCTAAAGCAAACTTTCCTGCTATTCTGTTAGATAAACCTGGCGAAACATCTGATTCCTGCAAAAAAATCGGAACCAATAACATCCAACCGGAAATAGCAACCGGGATTGAACCATATCCGCCCTTACTAAAAATAAGATCGGGAGAAATTACAAAAACATGATAGAAAGCTTGAAGAATTCCTATGGGAAGTTTAAAAAGAATATCAATGATATTTTGGAAAGAAGGATATCTCCTAATTTTTCCAGCTAAGACTGTTTTTACTTCGACTCTTTCTTGAGAAAAAAGATCTGACGCAAATTTATCTTTAGGGCCAATATAAAAAAACTCAAACTCTCCATAGGGATATTTTCTCCTTATTTCTCTGATAATAGCAATTATTGGAAAAATATGTCCGGCAGTACCACCACCGGTAAATAATATCTTCATCGTTAAGATTTAAGGTTTAAGATTTAAGATTAAAGTTAACTGAAATCTTAAATCTGTAATCTTTTATCTATTTTATCATTTTTTCCTTCTTTTTGAAATGTTTAATAATATCCCCACACCTATCAGTTCCGCAACTAAATGCGAACCGCCGTAGCTAATAAAAGGCAGAGGGATACCGGTTAATGGTAAAATGCCAATCATCGCTCCTATATTGATAAAGGCCTGAACACAAATCCAAGAACTTATACCTATAGCAAAAAGTTGAGAAAATCTATCTTGAGATGTTTTAGAAATCTTAAACCCTCTCCAAAGAAAAGCTAAAAAAAGAAAAATCAAAACCAAAGATCCAATAAATCCCGCCTCTTCAGCGAAAATTGCAAAAATTGAATCTGACATTGTTTGGGGAATAAACCCAAATTTTTGACCGGACATTCCAAGACCTAATCCTAAAATTCCTCCAGACCCCACGGTAATTAGAGTCTGCTTTATTTGATAACCTATTCCCATTGGGTCTTTTATTAATCCCAATAAAACCTGAACTCTCATCATTCGGTAAGGGGCAAACCTTATTAAAGCCAATATTCCTCCCCCGGTAATCGCAAACATCAAAATAGTATGCCAAAAGGGGGTATTTGCTGAAAAATACATTAAAAGAGCGACAAAAACAATCACTCCTAAAGTACTGATATCTGATTGTTTAATTAAAAGAATGGCAATAATGACTAAAATTATGAAAAAAGGAATCAAGATAGATTTCCAATTTTTTTTCAATGATCTTTTTCCGGTTCGACTAACCAGCCAGGCAGAAAGATAAAGAATAAAAGTAAGTTTTAGAAACTCAGACGGCTGAAAAGAAAAGAATCTAAAATTTAGCCAGCGAGACGCCCCTCCTGTAACAATACCCAACTGAGGAACAAAGACCAGAGCCATAAAAACCAAATTTATCAAAATAAACACCCAAGCCCATTTTTTAAAAAATTCTAAACGTATTTTGAAAGCAATAAATCCCAATATAATTCCCACGACTAATCCATGGGTTATCTGGTGAAAAAGATAATAAGTTGTTCTGCCAAACTTTTCCTGTGAAAAAAAAGCTGAAGCACTGGCTAAAACCAAAATCCCTAAAATTATTAAAGCAGCCGCCACAATAGCTAAGCCATAATCGATCCGCCAGCTGGCGGAGAAATGAGATTTTTTGGTTTTCATTTTTTTAATTTATTAACGGTTTTAATAAATTGTTCTCCTCTGTCAAATTCATTTTTAAATAAATTAAAACTAGCCGCTCCCGGAGAGAGCAAAACAACATCGCCCTTTTTAGCTAATTTTGAAGTTTTTCTTACTGCTTGTTTCATAGATTTAACAGAATATATTTTAAAATTTCTCAATTGCTTTTTGAGTTTGTCAGAAGCTGTGCCTGGCAATAAAATAAGATGGGCGATATTTTCCCGGATTTCTTTTGCCAAATTTTTGTAGCTTAGCTTCTTGTCTACTCCTCCAGCAATAAGAATGATTTCTGATTCAGGAAATCTCTCTTTAAAAGTTCTAACAGCTAATATTACTGATTGAGGCGTAGTAGCAGTAGTATCATTAATATATTTTACTCCTTTTTTTATAGCGATAAGCTCTTGCCTGTCAGGAATGCCTTTAAAATTAGAAAGAACTTTTTTAATATCTTTTTTAGAAATTTTAAAAAGTTTAGCGACAGAAATAGCAGCTAAAAGATTGGGGTCTCTAATGCCAAAGATAGGCTTTTTTTTTGAAAAAAAATAAACTTTAGAGGACGCGGATAGGGCTAATTTTTTTGTCTCAGGATTATCATGATTTAAAATTAAAATATCGTTCTTTTTTTGATATTTGAAAATTGATTTTTTAGCATTAATATAATCTCTAAAATTCTTATATCTATTCAAATGGTCTGGAAAAAGAGTAGTAATAACAGCAATATGTGGACTTTTCTTTAAATCCTCAAGCCCAAAACTGGATAGTTCAAGAACAACCTTGCTCTTTTTTGTTATTTTTGAAAGAATCTCTAAGGGAGAAACACCGATATTCCCGGCTAAAATGGTTTTGGGATATTTTTTCTTCAAAAACAAATAAACAAGGGTGGCAACGGTTGACTTGCCTTTAGTGCCGGTGATTCCAATAACCGGATCTTTGCATAAATCAAAAAAAATACCTACATCGGTTTTTATTGGTATATTATGTTTTTTAGCAACTTTAAGATAGAGAGAATTAGCAGGAACTCCAGGGTTTTTAATAATTAAATCAGTATTAATAAAATTTTCGGCTCTGTGGCAGCCGAAAACATATTTAATGGGTAACCCTTTTAATTTTTGGACAGATTCTCTTAATTGTTTTCTATTTCGGATATCAGTTACCAGTACTTTAGCTCTCTGCCGACAAAAAAATTTAGCTACTCCTACTCCCCCACCATGTAATCCTAATCCCATTATGGTCACTTTTTTGTTTTTGAATAATTTTTTCATTTTTAAAAAGGGTCTTCCACTTTTATCTTGATATCTTTTTGGAAACAAAGCCGGCTTATTTTCTCTAAATTATATGGCTCATCGCTGAAGAAAAATTGATGATTTTTACCCTTCTTAATCTGGAAGGCAATTTGAAGATTATCTTTTAAAAATAGCTTGAGTTCCTTTATTAAACTTTCTGCCGGGTTAATAATTTTAATTTTAGGGCCAAGCTCTTCTTTAATTATTTTTTTTAACATCGGATAGTGGGTACAAGCCAAAATTAAAGTATCTATCTCCTTATTTTTAAGTTCTTCCAAATATTCTTCAGCTATTTTTTTTGTCACCTCTTTATCCACCCATCCCTCCTCTACTAAAGAAACAAATAAAGGACAAGGTTTTGAGTAAATCTTTAAAGCTGGTTCTAATTCTAAAAGCTTTTTATTCCAGGAAGCGCTTTTAACGGTTCCCGGCGTTCCTATTAGGCCAACTTTCTTGTTGTTAGTTGCAGCAATGGCCTCGCTTGCTCCAGAGCTTATCATTTCAAAAATCGGTACTCCGCAAAATTGTTTCTTAAGGGATTCAGCGGCCCAAGCAGAAGAAGTATGACAGGCAATAATAATTAATTTAGCCTCTTTCTCAAGAAGCCATTTTGTAATTCTTGACGAATATCTCCGGACAAAATTACCTCCTTTAGTACCATAAGGAAGCCGGGCCGTATCTCCAAAATAAATTACCTGGTATTCTGGAAGATGTTTAAAAACCTCTTTGACAACGGTTAATCCTCCAATACCAGAATCAAAAATTCCAATCATTAGTTTATAATAGCAGAGTCTCCTGCGATTC
>SDBT01010604.1_pt1 | contig 14871 bp, 8 predicted proteins | sample 2277101 | NCBI WGS metagenome assembly SDBT01 (sample SAMN10404973, study PRJNA504765) | marine sediment metagenome | isolation source: marine sediment core GS10_PC15, 103 cmbsf | place: Arctic Ocean: Southern Knipovich Ridge | collected 2010 | reverse complement strand
TCGGGCGCCACCGCTCCGGTCACGATCGCGGGCACGGTAACCATCGCCGTAGCCGAGCTGATCGCCGGTTGGATCCTGGGCTATGTCGTCGACCCGGACCTTCCCGCCGGCGGCATTGTCGCCTCCGGCTCGCTTGATATGCGCACCACCGCGACGCTCTTCGGCAGTCCTGAAGCGCTCTTACAGGACATCACCACCGTACAGGTCTGTCAGCGGCTCTATGGGATCAGGATTAGCGCCGCCACCGGCTATGTCGACTGCAAACGCCCGGGGCTCGAAGCCGTCTTTCAAAAGATGTTCCCGCTGATCGCCACCCCCTTCCACAACGGGCGCCGAGTCAGCAGGGACGGACTGCTCTCGGCCGGCCAGGACTACTCGCCGGTCCAACACCTGCTCGATACCGAGATTGACGAAGCACTGGAACGTTTTGAAGCCAGATTTGACGTCAATGACGAGACGATTGCACTTGAACTGATTGAGCAGACCATCCGCGCAGGCACGGTCAACTTCCTGGACAAAGAGCACACACTGAAACACTATAAGGCGGAGCAGTGGTACCCGCGTTGGTTCGACCGCGACTTCTGGCGGGGGCAGGAGGCCGAGTGCAAGTCTGAACACGAGATGCTGACGCGAATCGACCGACGCATCAAAGACGCGATCGCCCGCTACCAAGCGCCTGCTATCGATCCCGCCAGGATCAAGGAACTGAAGGCCATCCTTGGCTCCTTTGAGAAGAGCCTGGATGGATAAATCGTCAGTCGGATCGGTCAGATCGGACGAATCAGGCAACCTGCTTTGGAGGGACAATGAACTCCCTGGCAATTAGATCTGACCACGTCATCGTCATCCCGGCCGAGGCGTCGCCGCCGGTACGCACCGCCGCGATTGAACTGCAAGACCACTTTCGCCAAATCGCCGGGCTCGAGTTGCCCGTTGTCACTGCGGCTGACGCCGGCTCTGACAAGGAGATCCTGCTTGGGGCCAGTGACCGGTTGGCCGCCGCCGCGCCGGATGTCGACGTCGCCGCGATGGGCGAGGAGGAGTACCTTCTCCGCACCGATGCCTCTCGCCTGATCATTGTTGGCGGGGAGCCGCGCGGCACGCTCTACGGCGTCTATGCCCTGCTGCGCGACCACCTTGGCTGCCGCTGGTTCACCCCCGAACTCAGCCACATCCCGAACCGGGAGCTGATTTCGCTTGGACCGCTGGACGTGCGCTATCTGCCGCCATTGGAGTATAGGACCCACTTTTTGAGCGGAACCATTGAAGACCCGGTCTGGTGCGCCCGGAACCAACTCAATGGCTTCTGCAACGCTGCGCTCCCGGAATACGGCGGCCAGATCAGGCATTGGCAGTTCGGCCACAGCTTCCACGACCTCCTGCCGCCTGAGAAGTACTATGACGAGCACCCCGAGTACTTCGCTTTGGTCCGGGGTAAGCGGCTGAAGCATCTCACCCAGCCCTGCTGCACCAGCGAAGACGTTATCCGCGTGGTCACGGAGAATCTGCGGCAGCGGATTCTCGAGAACATTGAGAATGGAAAGGAACACCCTGAGCAAGAGGATCAGGTTTTCTACCTGGCCCAGAACGACTGGGGCAACAACTGCACCTGTCCAAAATGTAATCAGCTAATGGAGAACGAGGAAGCCGCCATCGCGCCGCTGCTGTATCTGTGCAATCGCGTGGTCGAGGAATTGGACCAGGAGTTTCCCGCCAAGTCAATGATGACGATTGCCTATCGCTTCAGCCGCAAGCCGCCGAGAACGATGCAGGCGCATCCGAAACTGATCGTGCAGCTTTGCAGTATCGAGTGCTGTTTTTCACATCCTCTCGCCACCTGCGACTGCGAGGACAGCGTCAGCTTCCGCGAGCATCTCGCGGGCTGGCAGCGCGTGGCCAAGCGCATCTGGGTCTGGGATTACACGGCCATATTCCATCAGCCATTCCTGCCCGAGCCGAATATCCGTATTCTCGGCGAGAACATCAAATACTTCGTTGATCACGGCGTTAGCGGCATCTTCGAGCAGGACACCGGCAACCGTGAGTTCGCGTGGCTGCGGAGCTACCTGATGGCCCGGTTTCTGTGGGACCCGAGTTTGGACCGGGATGAAACCATCAACGAGTTCCTCGAGGCCTACTACGACGCCGCGGCCGACCCTCTCCGCAGCTACATTGACTTGGTCGAAGACCGGGCGGCGCGCGACAATGTCCACGTGCGCTACAAGTTCGGTTCATGCCCGGACTGCCTGTCCGACGATATTCTGGCCGCCGCCGATAAGCTGTGGGACGAGGCGGAGGCGGCCGTAGCCGGCGATTCCGTCCTGCTCGAGCGTGTTCGGGACGAGCGGATGCATCTGTTGTACGCCCAGGTCGAGCGCGAACGGCAAAACACGCTCTTTTCATCCTGCCGGGTTGAAGGCGACCGCTACAAGTTTCAAAAACCGGCGGAGTTGCTGGATAAGACCAGGAGACTGGTCGAATGGTCGAAGAAACATGGGCGGGCGCTGAACGGCTTCGGCCTGGCCGGCGATGATTATGCCGAGTTGGTCGCCAGCGAGGAAGTGGTGTTGGCGAACGGTGACCTTGAACTCGTGGTCAGACCGCGTCTCGGCGCCCGCATCACCTCGATGCGCGCCAAGCCCGGCGGCCCAAACCTGTTCTACACCCCGGCGCCAGCCAGCGCCGACTTTCCAGCCTTGGCCGGCTACCGCGAGCGCTGGCTCTCGGCCACCAAAGGCATTGATGAATCGCATTCCGTGGTGTTCAGCGTGGGTGAGGCTACCGCCGACGAGTCACACGCCTGTTCTCAGGATGAGGAAATGGAGTTTGCCCAGGTAATGAACTCGCACGGTTTCCTTGAATATCCGCTGCAGTTCGAGCAGTTCATCCGGCTCCCGGCGGCTGGGACCCGATTCAGGATCGACACTTTATTGGCTAATCGCGGCAGCTTCCACAAGGACAGCGCCATGGAATTCTTCTGGCCGCTGAACCTGGGAGACGTCAGCGAGGTCACGGTCCGGTTTCCGGCAAAGGGCGAGGATGGCGACTTGAGCATCCCGGCGATGGGCCTGGAGTTCACGGCAGCAGATGTGGCGGCAGGCTTGGTTCTTGCGAACCGCCGGACTGGTCTCGGCGTGGGCTATAGACCCAAAGCCGAGGGTATCGAAAAGGTGAGGGTGACCGTTGGGCCCAGCGCCTCCCGGATTGACCTGGCAATGTACACCGCCGCCTTCGACCTGGTGCCCGGCGGCAGCCTCTGGGTCTACCAGGAACTCGAACTACTGCGTGGAATTGACTGAAGCGGCCCGTGAAGCCGGGCCGGTCATTCGACTGGGCAGGCTTCGGGCGTTTGCGGGAAGAGGCGGCCGATGGCCGTTTTTTCGACCCAGCCTTCGTTACGGCCGAGGCGGACCCGGACCCAGTCCCGGCGTTCCTCGACAATCCGTACTTCACTGCCGGGCTGCAGAAGATTGCCCGCCGTGCCGACAACCTGCGGCAGCCGATGAAGCGAAGTAGATTTTACCACCAAGGCCAAGTCCGGCCGGTAGCTGTTTGCGCGCTGGCCCTGCCACGCGCCGAGACAGATAAGCAGGGCCAGGAACGGCAGGATCAGCAGCGGATGCCATTTCCGGCCGCACCAGCGGCACCCCGCCAGGAGCAGCCAGCCGCACAGCCAGGCCAGCCCGGCGAGCGTCAACCATTCATCCGGCCGCAACAGGTCCCGGACCCCGGCCAGGATTTTGTCTTTCCGGCTCACGCCCAGCTTTTCCCAAGTCAGTTTCCGGTTTGCGGCGATCCCTTTGTCCCGCGGCGCCAGCCGCCGCGCCCGCTCGAAGCAAAGCAACGCTTTGCCGTAGTTCTCCTGCATGTAGGCGCAGTTGCCCAAGTTGTAGTACAGGTTCGCGTTTGCTTTGCCCGGATGACGCTGAAGCTCCTGCCGGTATACATAGGCGGCCTCGGCGAATTTGCCTTGCTCGTAGTTCGCGGCAGCGTCCAGGTATGGCTCATCTTTGCTCAGGCCGAAAAGCGGCAGCGCCAACCCGGCGATCAGCGCCAGCGCGCCCAGCGCCTCGAGCTTTTTCAGCAGGCCGTCCCGGTCAAGGGCCCGGCCCGGCCCCGGCGTGAACGCGCTGTGCTCGGCGGCCTCGAGCAACTCGAGCAGTTCGGGATCATCCAGCTTTTCGGCAAGCGTGGTCAGCGTGGTGCCCGGCGGCAGGTCACAGCGAGCGCGCAGATACGGCAGGACCTGCGCGGATACCAGTTCCGGCACTTCCTCTGGTTGGGCCTTTTGCAGTTCACGCAGCACCTTGGCCAGGTCTTTGCGCAAACGACGGCGTTCAGCGTTCAATTGGCCCGTTTTCAGCCGCCAGACAAGCACATAACCCAGCGGCCCGAAAAGCAGCAGGCAAAACCACAGCAGCGCCGCGTTCCGCCACAGCGGCAGCCGCAGCCAGGCCGATGGCCGCGAGCGCATGTAGCCCAGCGCATTATCCGGTGCTTTCGCCTTCATTGCCGTTGGCGGCCGGGAACCGTTCCCCGGACCTGGGCGCTGGTGCTCGCCGGGCAACACCTCGAGTTCCGGCCGGAAGGAATCGATTTGCCAAGCATCCCGCGCCAGCGAAAAGGCCGCCAGCTTCAGCTCAGGCAGACGGCTCGCCACATGTTTCGGCACCAGCACCCACTGGATGCTGCCCGTGCCCTTGGCCGGAGCGCGTTCTACCTTAGGGTCGTAGACATTGAAGCCGGGCAGGTCCAGCTTCAGCGGTCGCAGATTCTCGAAATTACCCTTGCCCTTTATCTTTAGCAGCAGCGTAAGATCTTCGCCAGCACGCACCTGTTGCTTGTCCAGCGTTAGTTTCACGTCGAACTCACCGATTAGACCCAGGTCATGTGCTTCCGGGTCGGTCAGCTTCGGCAGCGGCACGACCTTGATGGCCGGGATGTTCTTCTCGAGCGGCTGCCAGACGACCTTGGCGCGCTCATGGAAAAACTCCAGAAACGGGTCGCGCGACCGTTTTTTCGAGCGCACAACAACCGGCACGGCGTGGGTGAGGTCGCCCATGACTCGACCCGACTCGATGGGCAGCACGACCACTTTGTAGCTGACCGTGTAATAGCGCGCGCCGGAGCTGACCGAACTGCCCTCCTTGAGCCGGAACCTGCGGTTATAAGGATTCTGCCCGGGATACTCGCGGAAACTGACATTGGTCAACTCGAGCTTCGGGCAAAGCCGCTGCCCGAAGTGCTCCTTATCGATCTCCAGCTTTTGGGCGATATGCAGCTTGCACTCCAACTCCAGCGCCTGGCCTGGATAGAGCCACGCCGGCGCTTCCGGCTTACCGTCGTAAGCTAAAGAGTAGAATAAATCTCTCGCGCCCAGGCCCGACCTCAGCGCTTTCAGGAGCATTGGCTTGAGCGTGTGTGTCCGGCCGCCGACATTCACCTGCAGCGCCGGCAGCTTGATTTCCCCCTGCCTCCTTACCCGAAACGAGTAGGAGGCCGTGTAGCTTTCCGACTTCTCGAAATTGATTATCTTTATCTTATGCCCGGTCGCGGGATTCTTGCTCAACCAGACCAGCCCCGGAATCTTCGGCAGCGACTTCAGCCGGGGCGAAGCCGTGTCCGACGCAAGGACGAGCTGGCCCCTTTCACCGACCAGGATCGGGTTCGGGTCCAGCCGGGCAGTCAGCTTGGCCTTGGCCCCGCCGGCGGCGAGACCAAGGGCCAGAATCAAGCTGTGGCGCAATGCGTTCACCAGTCTTTATCAACCTCGCGATAGCGTCTTAGCCGCTTCTGTTCTTCCTTAAATGCCTTCTGCAAATCCCGTTCTTTAGACTTCATCGCCTCGAGCACCGCCAAATCCCCGGCCAGTTCCTTGTCCGTTTTCTTTTCCGCCTGCCGCTGCGAGGGCAGAGCTGGTTTCTGTTGCCTGCGGCTATCCGGCTTGCCGCCGAGGACTTTCAAGGCTTGGGCCAGATGTTGTTCCGCCCTGGCGCCGGCCTCCCGCCGGGCTGGCTCATTCTCTGCCTTCAAGGCCTGCCGTTGGGCCTGCAAAGCCCGCTCCAGTTCCCGGGCAGCGGCCTTCGGCGGTTTTTGCCGGCCCTGCTTCGCGGCGGCTTTGCTCAGCTTGTCCGCGGCGTCCCGCGCCTTCCGGGTGTGGTCGCGGGCCTGTTTCTGTTTTTCCTTGTCTTTCGAGTCAGCCTGGCGGTTGGCCGCCTGCTGACGTTCGAGCGCCTGCTTTGTCTGTTCCCGGGCCTCTTTTTCCAGCTTGTCCTTTTCCTGTTTAAGCTTCAGGAGCCGCTGTGCTTCACGCAAATGGCGCTGCGCCAGCGCATAGTTCTTTGCCAGACCCGGGAATTCCGGTTTCAAGCGCATTGCCTCCCGGTAGTGCAACAGGGCCATTTTTAGATTGGCGACCGCCGCCGCCGGGTTTTGCGCCAACTCCGCCAATGCCCGCTTATGCAGCATCACGCCCAGATTCTGATAGGCCGAGCCGCGTACTGCTTGCGAACCGCCGATGTCCAACGCCCAGTCGTAATGCCGTTCCGCCTCGTTAACCTTCTCGAGTTCCTGGAGTTTGCGTCCCAGATTATACTCGAGCCGGGCGAGCTCGCGCGGCGTTTTCGCGGCCTCGAGTTTCGCCTGAAGTTCCGCCACGGCCGGGTCGGGTTTATCCTTTGCCGGCGCCTTGTCCTCGGCGGCCAGCCCTGCGCCCGGCAGCAGCAAGCCGAGTAGAATCAAAGAAACTACCCCGGAAAGCGCGCCGTTGGCGTGGTTGCGGCGGCGTTCGCCCAGGCAAAGCCGCAGCAGGAGGAACAACACGGCCAGAAACAAGGGCCACTGGTAGCGTTCAAGCGGCCGCCCAAAAAGCCGTTTCCCGGCTAATTCCTGGGGTATCAACGCCCGGATTCTTTCCGCCACGGCGTCAATCCCGTCATTAACCGGGGTTGACCGCAGGTAAACTCCGGGACCCGCCCCCGCCACTTTTTTCAGCGCGGCCTCGTTCAGCCGGGTCCGGACGCGTTTGCCTTTCTCCATTACAAAGCTCTTGTCCGGGAGCTGGATAAAGCTGCCCATCACCGGATCGCCCAGACCCACGACATGGATTGGTATCCGGCGCTCGCGGAAGCGGCTCAACGCCTCGGCCGGGTGTCCCTGCAGCTCCTCGCCGTCGCTCAACAGCACCACCGCCAGGTGTTTGCCGGCCGCGGCTTTGAAGCCGGCCAGCGCCTCGGTCAAGGCCATTTCCAGGTTGGTCCCGCCAACGGGGATCGTGTTGGTATCCATGTCTTCGAGGACGAGGAAAAAGCTGTCCCGGCTTTCCGTCAGCGGGCACTGCAGATAGGCCACGCCGGCAAAGGCGGTCAAGCCGAAACGGTCGCCTGGCAGGGCCTCGACCAGCTTGCGGATGAACCACTTGGCGTGTTCCAGCCGCGACGGCGCCACATCCTTGGCCAACATGCTGCGGGAGACATCCAGCAGCACCAGCACGTCCCGGCCGCGAACCGGGCGCAGTACCGTTTCAGTGCCTAATTGCGGGCGCATCGCAGCCACGCCCAAGCACAACAGTGCCGCCGCGAAACAGCAAAGCCGCCAGAACCGCCGCCGCGGGTCCGCCGAACGGCTGAGGCGGGCACGCAGTTCCGGCTCCGGAATCACCGCACTCAGCCATCGCCGGCGCAGGTGTACACCGGCGGCCACGCCCAACGCCAGCAGCGGCGCCAGCCACAGCCCGTGCCAGAGCAGTTCCGGGTTATTGAAACTCATACCGCATTAGACCAATCGAATCTTCCCCGGTTTCACGCCTGGGCAAAAAATGTCCGCCAAACCGCGGTTTTTCTTTATGATAACTTTATAAATACTGTAGCACCGGAAAGAGAAAAAGCAAATCGAAACGCCAGCGCCCTCCGCCCTTTACATGAGCTTGAACTTGGGGAGGTCCTGGATGTCGATGAGGCCGATGGCGTTGCCGTCCTGGTCAACGACGGGGATGTCATCAATCTTACGCTCTTCAAAGAGTTTGAGGGCAGCAATGGCCATCTCGCTGTCGCCGAGAGTGATGGGCTTGGCGGTCATGACCTCGCGGATGGGACTATTCATGACCTCGAGGCCTTTGTTCTGGATGTTGCGGCGGAAGTCGCCATCGGTAAAAATCCCGAGCAGTTGGCCATCCTTGGCGGCAATCAGGACGGAGCCCGAGCGGAACTTGGTCATCTCCAGCAGGGCGTCGTGGACGGTGGTTTCCGGGCCGACAATCGGGGTGCGATCCTTAGCACGCATAATGTCGCGGACACACAGGGTAACGGTCCGGCCAATGGCGCCGGCGGGGTGGAGCTTGGAATAGTGGTCTTTGCTGAATTTCTGCGCGGCCATCTGGGCTTCCATCAGGACGATTGCGAGGGCATCGCCGAAGGCTAGCATGGCCGTGGTGGAGGTGGTCGGCGCCAGGTTGAACGGGCAGGCTTCGGCGGGTACGCTTAATTGGACGAACAGATCGCTGAACTTGGCCAGGCTGGACTCGGGGTCGGAACTAACCGCCACGACGGGGATTTTAAAGCGTTTGGCCGAGGGCAGTAACTGGAGTAGTTCCTCGGTTTCGCCGCTGTAGCTGAGGGCCAGAAGCAGGTCCTTTCCGCCGAGAATCCCCAGGTCGCCGTGCATGGCCTCGACCGGGTGCAGGAAGACCGCCCGCGAGCCGGTGCTGGCCAGAGTAGCGGCGATCTTGTGGCCGACATGACCGCTCTTGCCCACGCCGGTGAGCACAATCTTAGCATCCTGCCCCAGCGTTTCCAGACAAAGCCCCACCAACTTCTCGAAGCTGGCCCCAAGTTCGTCCCGGACCTGGCGCAGCCCCTCGATCTCATTTTGAATGACCGACCGGGCTTTTTCCAGATAATCCATCCTTCCCTGCTCCTTGGCACATTTAAATCGGCGTTTCCAGAGCTATTATACCTGTGCCCGGAAAATAGTCAACGGCAAATGACCCGTTCGGAAAGAGCATGTTTACGATCACGCTGATTCTTTACAATATTGCGTTCCCACTCCTGTTTGTCCTTTATTTCCCCTTTTACCTGCGTCACCTGATGAAGCGCGGCGAGTTCGCGCACGGTTTTCTCGAGCGCTTCGGTCTTTACTCGGGGATGAAGAAAAAGCAATTGCGGGCGTTGTCCAGTCCCATCTGGGTTCATGCGGTAAGCGTGGGCGAGACCGTGGCGGCGCTGAGCTTTATCAACGAATGGCGGCAGCGCGAACCCGCCCGCCACTTCGTTCTCTCGACCACTACCAGCACCGGCCAGCAAATCGCCCGCGACCAGGCGCCCGCAGGCGTCGTCCCGATTTATTCTCCCTTGGACTTCCTGCCAAGTGTCAGCCGGGCATTGAGCCTGGTCAAGCCGGCGCAACTGGTGATCTTCGAGGTCGAGCTCTGGCCGAACATTATCCGCGCCGCCGCCCGGAGGCAGATTCCCGTGTCGCTGGTCAACTGCCGGATGTCCGATCATTCCGCCGCCGGCTTTGCCCGGCACCGCTGGTTCTTCCGTCACGTCCTCGGTAGCTTAAGCTGCATTGCGGTCCAAACCCAAGAGGATGCCCGGCGGGTGGAAAAGGTGCTTGGCAAGAGCGATAAAATCAGCATCTACGGCAACTTCAAGTTTGACCAAGTGTCTGACCAGGCGGGCGGGGACGTCAACGACTTGCTCGGGCGGGTCTTCCCTGAAACGGGAAAAGACCGGCTGATCTTTATCGCCGCCAGCACCCACGCGGGAGAGGAAGAGATCATGGCCCGCGCCACCGTGGCGTTGCAGCAGGATTACCAGAATTTCCGGATGATCCTCGTTCCGCGCCACCACGAGCGTACCCCGGAGGTCGAAGCGACCCTGAAGGCCGCGAATTTGGATTACGCCCTGCTGACGGAACTTCGCGAAAGCCGCGACTCCGAACCCAAACCCGTGCTGGTGGTCAACACCACCGGCGAACTGCTGAATTTCCTGGCGGTTTCCGACATCTGCTTCATTGGCAAGAGCCTCGGCAAACGCAAGAAACAGCAGGGCGGGCACAATCTTATCGAGCCCGCCATCTTCGGCAAGCCGATCATCTTCGGCAAACACATGCAGAATTTCCGCGACGTGGTCAGGATTTTCAAGGCCAACAACGCCGCTCTCGAAGTGGCCAACGAAGAGGAATTCCTCGAAAAACTCCGCGGGCTCGTGGACAATGAACCGGAACGCCAACGCCTGGGCCGCGCCTCCCGCGAAACCGTCGAGCAGCAGCGCGGCGCCATCGCCAAAACCATCGCTCTTTTGCAATCGGGTTAAAAGTTTTTGCTCAATGCCGGGTCCGGCCTTGACATTTATGAATAATGCAGCTACAGTAGAACTTGATAGAGTATGATATGCTTTGGAAGCACATAGGCCATACTGTACGCCTCAAGCCGCTTGTTCAACCCGAGTAGCGCAACGGAGGAAAACAGACTTATGAGCACGGCAGCCGCGGATATTGACAAAGCCGCCGCGAAGGCGGGGGCTCTGGTGGCGAACATCGAGAAGGTTATCATCGGCAAACACGCGGTGGTGGTCCAGGCGGTGACGGCGCTGCTTTCCGAGGGCCATATTCTGCTCGAAGACGTGCCGGGTATCGGCAAGACCATGCTGGCGCGGGCGGTGGCGACCTCGATTGCGGGCGAATACAAGCGTATCCAGTTCACCGCCGACCTGCTGCCCTCGGACATTACCGGCGTCAACATCTACCGGCAGCAGGATGGCCAGTTCAGCTTCCGCAAAGGCCCGGTGTTCTGCAACGTGCTTTTGGGAGACGAGATCAACCGCGCCACCCCGCGGACGCAGTCAAGCCTGCTCGAGGCCATGGAGGAAGAACAGACTACGGTTGACGGCGTGCGCTACGAACTCGAGAAACCTTTTCTTGTCCTCGCCACCCAGAACCCGATCGAGCTGGAAGGCACTTACCCCCTGCCGTTCGCCCAGATGGACCGCTTTCTCGTGCGGCTGCGGCTGGGCTACCTCGATGCCGCCGGCGAACGGGAAATGATCGAGAGCCGGATCACACGCTCGCCGATAGATGAGCTCGAGCCGGTCATCTCCTGCGCGGAACTGGTGGAACTCCAGCAGCAGGTTCGCAACATCAAGATTACCGGGGATTTGCTGGACTATATCGTGGCGCTGGTGCAGGCCTCCCGCAAGGTGCAGCAATTCGAGTATGGCGCCAGCCCCCGCGCTTCTTTGGACCTGATGCGATATGGTCAGGCTGCCGCCCTGCTCAACGGCCGCGACTATGTTCTGCCCGACGACATCAAGGGGGCCGCCCCGCCGGTCCTCACGCACCGGGTCATCGTCAGGCACGGGACGCGCCGGGGCACGCTTAACACCAGCGAATACATCCACAAACTGGTCGAATCGGTGGACGTGCCGGTTTAGGGCCGTTCGCCTTGAATTATGTTACCCGGTCATTCGACCGGGCAGGCTTGGGACAGGCGCAGCCATGATTCCGTATCCGTCGGTGATGGGCAGTTTGTTCATACTGCTGGGTTTTGCCCTGTATGTGGTCAGCATGCAGTCGGTTTCCGGCCTGCTGCTTTTGGTTTTGGGGGTACTTTTCGGCGCCTACGTGATCAACGCTTACCAGGCCGTGCAAAGTTGCCGGCATCTGCGTTTTCAGCCGCCGCCGGTCATTACCTGCACGGAAGGCGAAGCGCTCGAGGGCGCCTGGAAAATTCAGAACAGCTCCACCACGGTCATCGGCCACGCCACGGTTGCAAGTCATTTCGGCGAGTTATTCCGGGTCGGCGCCATCCTGCCTGGCAATGGCGTGCACATAATCCCGGAACTCAGCTTGCCCGAGCGCGGGGTCTATCCCTTACGAAGCTTGAAGGTTGTTTCCACCTATCCATTCGGCCTGATCAAGTGTGAACGGCTGCTGCGGCTTGACGGCGAAATTGTGGTCTACCCGGCGGTCTACGACTGCGAACCGCCTCTGGCGGCAGGCTTCGAACCCATGGTCGGCGGCCGGTTCAAGGGCCGCAATCGTTCCGCCGCGGGTGACAGTTTTCACGGGGTCCGGCCCCTTCTGCCCAGCGACCCGGTCAAACTGATCCACTGGCCAAGTTCGTCAAAGGGGCTGGGCGTGATGGTCCGTGAATTCGACGAGGAACTGTCCGGCCGGGTCGGCTTGATTATGGACAGCACCCCCGCCGGGACTGCGGGCGGCGAGAAACTGCTCGATTGGGCCGCCCGGGCCGCGGGGTCTCTTGTGCTGGCCGCTCTCGAGGCCGGACACCAGGTCGAGTTTATCCGCCTCGGCGACCGTGAAGCCCTGTCCCTGCCTCCTTTCGGCGACGGCGAATTGGCGTTGGCCGCGCTGGCCCGGCTCGAGCCTCGGAAGCACGCCCGGAACACGGGCACTCTCGAGCAGGCGGTGGCCCGGCTCCCGCTCAAGGCCAGCGTCTGCCTGGTGTTGACCGGGCTGAATGACGAAGTCGTTGAGCTGGTCCACAAACAACTGCTCCCGGCCCGGCGCAAAGTGGCGGTTTGCCTGCCCGCAACCTGCCGGCAGGCGGCGGAGGAACTTTCCGTGCCGGTCGCCTTCTTCGGAGCCAGAGAAATGACCTGAGAAGGAAGTACAAACCGATGAGACGGCCCGAAGGGCCTATGCTCGCCCCGCACCTCAATGCCCGCCGGGCATTCAGGTGCGGGGCGAGAGCGAAGCGTCAACAAGGAATACCGAAGGCAAAAGCGAGGAACTTCATCATTCTGAGTTCCTTGTTCATCATTCTGAGTTCTAATGAAAAATAAGCTGCACATGCTGATCCTGCTGGGGCTGGTCTGCGCGGGCCTCAGCTATGAATTCGAGCATCCTCTGATGCCACTGGCTTATGGTGCGGTCGGGGTGCTTTGCCTGCTGTTCCGCCGGGAAAAGCGGGTGCTCCCCCGCTATCTCGAGGAACTACTCTTTTTCGGCGCAATCCTCGCGGCGTATCATTTCGGTCGCCACTACGGCCCGAACCGCTTGATATTCATTGCCAATGCCCTGGTGGTCTACCAGGTTTTCCGCCTGCTTTGGCCCACCAATGTCCGCGAGCAAAAGTTTTCCCTGGCTATCTGCATCGTCCACCTGGCGGTGGGGTCACTGGTCGTCGTTGACTGGAAATTCGTGCTGATATTGGCCCTGGCGATTTACCTGATTCCAGGCGCGATGTGCCAGATCGAGAGCGGCAAATACCGCCGGGGGGTCCCCGGTGGCCAGCCAATACCCCAGAGCAAACTCCAGCTTGCGGCCCTGGCGCTCCTGATGATCTTCTTCTTCCTGGCCTTCCCGCGGGTTGGCGTGATGCAACAGTTCAGCATGGCGGGTCTGGGCATGGCCGGGCGGCTCGACCGCCGGCTTGACCTCACCAGGACCGCCGGCGGCAGCAGTGACCGGCTGATCTTCCGTGTCGAGGGCCGGAACATGGGCTATCTGCGCACACACTGCCTGGACCAGTTCGATGGCCGGTACTGGACCGCCAGCCAGTGGTTGGCCCATCGCGATCCGAGCCGCACCCTCGATGAGCCGATTTCCACCAAGTTGTCGTACCGGTCCGTCAAGGTCGTTGCCAGCAATCTGCTGGACACGGCTCTGCCCACTGACGGCCGGGTGAGGCGCCTCGAACTGCCTCTATACCAGCATTTCTACGTGGCCGACCACGGCGGGGTCCGCACGGCCCGCGCTTACAGGTATAACCTTACGTACAAGTACTGGACCAGCTTCGAGCACACGCCGCAACCTTTTCGGCGAAGGAGTCACTACTACCGTTTCCTTGATCTGTCGCGGTTCACGCCGTCAGATCGGCTGCGGCAATGGCTGGACAACGTTATTGCCGGCGAGGCGGACCCGGTTCAGATCGCCCGGAAACTCGAGGCCCATTTTTACGCCAACGAGTTCACCTACGAACTCGGCGTCCCGAGGCTGAACCGTCTAGCGCCTCTGGATGACTTCATCTTCAATGAGAAACGGGGCCACTGCGAACGCTACGCCGCCGCCTTGGCCGTGCTGCTGCGGATGAAGAATATCCCCAGCCGCGTCGTGCTCGGCTTCGTTCCGCAGGAGTACAACGAGTTCGGCGGCTTCTACAATATCCGCCTCAAACACGCCCATGCCTGGACCGAAGCCTGGTTCCCCGGCCAGGGCTGGCTCGAGCTTGATGCCACGCCGGCCGCCGCCCGCGCCCTCGAGCGCCGGAACCTGGCATTCACCCTCTACGAGTGGCTCGAATACACTTGGTACTCGAAGGTGGTCGAGTTCGACGTCCACGACCAGAACCAACTGCTAGACCTCGTCACCCGCAATACCAGCCTGGCGGCAGGCTGGCTTTGGCGGCATATCTCGGCTCTGCTCGGGGTCTTCTTCCTGGCCGCGCTTATCCTGCTCCTCACCCGGCTGAACTGGCGTGCGTTCCTGGCCAGGCGCCGCACGCCTACCCGTCAGCAAACCGTGTCCGAGGCAAAACACTTCTACGGCCGGATGCTCCGGCTGCTGGCCAAACGCCGCTACCGGCGTCAGCGCTCACAGACCCCGCACGAGTTCCTGGGTCGGCTCGAGGCCGAAACGCACCCCGAACTTGAAGCCGTCCGCTTTGTCACCGAGGAATTTTGCGGTATTCGTTATGGTAACGCTCAAATGACCACCGAGGCCCGCGCCCGGATTCAGCAGGCCATCAGCCGCATTGCCGCCTGCCGGACACGCCGGACCGAATAACTCAAACACCTCGAGACCCAGCCGCCAATGAGCCTTTTCACGTTCCAGGAACTGCAGCAGCTTAGCGGCGGCCAGTGGCTTGCCCCGCCAATGTGGGAGCGGCAGACGGGCCGCAGGCCCTATGCG
>SDBT01010603.1_pt1 | contig 14871 bp, 14 predicted proteins | sample 2277101 | NCBI WGS metagenome assembly SDBT01 (sample SAMN10404973, study PRJNA504765) | marine sediment metagenome | isolation source: marine sediment core GS10_PC15, 103 cmbsf | place: Arctic Ocean: Southern Knipovich Ridge | collected 2010 | reverse complement strand
TTTTATCAGGAAAATAGAAAATGAATTCTTAGGGAAATTAACTCGTTTATACTTATCCAACAAATCTGATTCAACTTACACACTCTATTGTGATTCGCGTAATGAGCTTGAGAAGACAAAACAAGCATTTAGCTATCTAGGCATTTCAAGTAATCGCTACTTTCCCAGTTATTGTGATATTCAAAAAGGCAACTCGTGGGGGCAATTTGGTATAAGAGAAACTCAAGCACGGGATGCTATCATCGAGCTCCTCGGGATGGCTAGCAGTATTTGGATTGCACAAAATAATTCTGCATCATCATTTTCGCTTGTAGCGTCAATAATCGGAAAAGTTCCAATAGTAACTCGGCAACCAACACATCGTTTTTGGAGAAAAATACGGGCTGTCCTAGGCAACTATCCGTATGATGTAGATACTTAATCTGTTGCGAAAGAGTAACATGTCGAGGAGTAGGATTTGAATATCCAGACTGAGGACAAAACCTGACATCTATCTTATTGGAGCCAAAGTGCTATGAGTAGAATCTATATATTATACAGCTTTCCGCTCATAATGGCGCGAGAATTGATGGTCATTATTCAGGGGTCACTATAATGGAATCGATAAGACGAACTGTACGGTCGGTGTTAAACAAAGTCCATTGGCTCAGGCGACCGCTACAAAAGATTCTATGGCAGCACAGAGCACAACGGGCTTATCAACACAGATCGCTGGTTATACCACGTTTATTAGAAAAATATGGTGTAAAAGCTTCAAAAAACAGTGGTCCAAAACACATTATATTCATTGTGGTGGATGCTCTGCGCAAGGACCATCTTTCTTTATATGGCTACGAACGCGAGACCACACCATTTCTGAAGTCTCTAAGTAAAAACGCGGCTGTTTTTGAAAATGCTGTGACGCCGAGTCCTTGGACCTTTCCAGCAGTGGCTTCGCTATTGACAGGACTTTATCCACATAACCATGGAGGCACTTATCCGGAAGATAACGCTATAAATTATGATAGGGAACTTCCTAACAAGGTACGTCAGGATATACTCACTTTACCGGATTTGTTAGGCATCTTGGGTTTCGAGTCGTATTTTATCGCAGCGATAACCCCAGCGGCAATGGCCACCACTGGGTGGTTCAAGCATTCATCGGTCTGCCTTGCTGGCTCAGACTATCATCTGAAAGGATTATTAAGATGGCTCAAAAAAAACAGGCCAAAGAGATCCTTCATTTATTTTCACATAGGAGATTTGCATGTCCCGATTAACATTCCTGTACGTTATAGGCACACCTTTGGTAGAACAGCTAATATCCCCAAGCTGGAGCAGTGGCAGTTTCAGAGAGATGCCCAGTTGGGAGAACCAGCTTTTGAGCAATATAGGCAGAACCGTGGCAAACTCTATGACTGCGCTTTGCGTTTTGTCGATGCTCAGCTTGCTATATTTTTTAAGTTCTTGAAGAGAAAGCAACTTCTAGATTCAAGCTTAATTTTCATCACTGCTGACCACGGAGAGGAATTCTGGGACCACGTAGAAGTGGAGCGGCAACTGTTTTACGACCCTCGTGGTATTGCTGGGATTTCGCACGGCCACAATCTCTTCCAAGAGCTTATTAACGTGCCATTGATATGTATTGGTTCAGGAGTAGCTCCCGGCCGCTACAGCCATGATGTGTCACTGGTTGACCTCGCACCGACTGTCCTAGAACTTTGTGGGATTGGACATAAACTTGCACTTGATGGACGCAATCTTTTTGATTGCTCGGACGAAAGGTTTTTAATTAGTGAAGCAATTAATTACGGCCACGAAAAGAAGGCGATCCTCCAAAATAACTGGAAACTTATCGAGAGTCAGGGGGATGGTGTAAGCCTGTTGTTTGATTTGTCTAAAGACCCAAAAGAAAAGCACAACTTGGCCAAAACTAATCCTGAGAAGCTGAAGGAGCTCAAAACCCTGTTGCCCAAGACACAAGTAAAAGGTGATGCATTGAAAGTTGACAGAGACATCGAGGAACAATTGCGACACTTAGGGTATATGTAAGGATTTTGTTCGCGCTATGGCCATCGGCGGGCCAATAAATGACCCGAGAGGAAAAATGGGTAGGTTGAGTGTATTATACAGCTTTCCGATTAGAGTAGGCACGTCCGGTAACGGTATGACGGCATGGCATCAGGTGGCAGGGTTAGTGGGTCAAGGTGTTCAAGTGCATCTGTACACAGGGAGTTGTGAAAAACCATTGGATGGTTTAAGCACCTTGAAAGAGACTCTGAAGCCATTGAGGGCCAAGGTGCCAATAAGGTTACTAGGGATGGATAGAGCAGCGGCACTGCACGATAAAATTGTTGCCAGAGCACTTAGAAGACTTGATAAGAAAATAGACATTGTACACTGCTGGCCGTCCGGGTCATTAGAGACATTAAAAACGGCAGGAGAATTGGGTATCAAAACCGTTCTTGAACGCCCCAGCTCACATACACGTTATGTTTATGAAGCTGTCGGCAACGAGTGCGAAAAACTAGGCATGAAGCTGCCAAAAACCCATTACACTGCCTTTGACAACAAGCGGTTATCGCGGGAAGAACACGAATTTGAACTGGCAGACAAATTGTTATGTCCCTCTGAATGGGTCGTAAAGACTTTTCTTAGTCAGGGGACGACTAAGAAGAAAATTGCCAGACATCAATATGGCTTTGATCGTAATAAATTCGGTTCGCCGTCTACCGACAATAGGCATAACGATGAGACTTTTAGAATGATATTTGTCGGCAGCGGTGAACCAAGAAAGGGATTGCACTATGCCCTCGATGCATGGTTGGCCTCAAAAGCATGTAAGAAAGGCGGTTTTTACATCTGCGGTTCGTATGTTCAAGGCTATAGAGAGGTGCTGGCTAGTAAGCTGGCTCATTCCAGCATTAAAGAACTGGGCTTTCAAAATGACGTTAATTCCTTATTACAAAAATGCCACGCACTCATTCTCCCATCAATTTCCGAGGGCAGTGCTATCGTAACATATGAGGCACGGGCCTGCGGCTGTGTTCTACTGGTATCCGAAGCTACCGGTGCGGTCTGTGAGCATATGAAAGATGGTTTAGTTCACAAACCCGGCGATACTGATACTTTGCGAGATCATATTGATTTATTGGCATCGGACAAGAATTTGCGCAATCGTCTGCAAGTCAATAGCTTAGCAGGCGCAGCCAGTTTGACTTGGGCGGAGGCCGCAAAAAGGCTGGTAAAAGTTTATCAAGAATGCCTTTCAGAAAAGAAACTGATATGACCAAGACCAACCAGGAGCAGTACAATCCCGCTATTTGCTGCAATTGTGGTTCGAAAAGATCTGCCGAAATAGCTTCAGGGCCAGTCATTCAATTGGTAGTGTGCACCGAATGCGGCCTTATGCGTCAGGGATTCTCGTCAGGAACACAGACGCGGCCGTTTGTTTCATATGCAGGCGGTAAGGAGCGGTTCTTCCAACAGCGCAAAGATAAAGAGGCCGTGCAGGTTGTCGACTTCCTGAAGATTATGCCACAACTGGAAAAGTTCTTGCCTGAGAACGGTCGTCTGTTGGAGATTGGCTGTGCGATGGGCACGCTTCTGAACGAAATCCGAAAACTCGGATGGAAGGTAGTCGGTATCGAGCCGGAAGCATGGACCTGCGAGCTGGCACGCAATAAATATAAGCTTGACGTTATCAACTCAACGTTCCAAGAGGCCAAGTTAGAGGATTCCTCGTTCGATGTCGTTCTTTTACTACACGTGATCGAACATCTACCCAATCCTAACAAAGGACTATCACAGATCGCCAGATTGGTCCGTCCCGGTGGGTTCCTTGTTCTGGAAACACCTCGGTTTGATACATTGTGGTTCAGACTATTAAAGGGCCGGGAAAGGAGCGTTATCCAAGGACATTACCATTACTTCACGCAGGAGACGATACAGGGGCTAGCCTGCAAGTCTGGATTCAAGGTGGTTCAGCTCGATTTAGTTGGGCGGACTGTCACGCTGGACCGACTCTGCTTTTACGCCGCGAAGTTTCTAGACTCAGACCGTACAACGAGTATTCTGACTTCCCTTTCGAAGAGATTGCGTCTAAACAAAGTGTCCATACACATCAATCTTCGGGACATGATGAGGTTGTATCTGCGCAAGGTTGGCTGAGACCGCTACCGCTTGAGATCTGGGAACTGTAACCAAAGCCTGGCCTATGGGGAGTCATCCCGGTTCACAGCTTGCTGCTGAGCAGAACCCTGATGCCGTTACCAGGAAATGTGTATCTAACGTAGTTGAGTGATATACGGTGTGTTTCCCATAAAAAGTTAAGATCAAATTTGTGGATTCTTTAAGTTTATGTTCCTGTTAGCTACGACAACAATTTGTGTCGCTGTATTTCTTTATATCGGTGTACCCTTGATTTATGGGCATTGGCTGAGATTGTTACTTAAGCTCAGAACTGCGAAGCTTAGAAGTCTTGTTTTGACATTTGATGGTGGACCCAGCAATAGATCAACACGAGCCATTCTGGAGTTGCTTGCTGAAAACAACACCAAGGCAACATTTTTCCTGTTGGGTAAACATATTTCAGGCCAGGAAGACATTGTTAGGCAAATAGCAGAGCAAGGGCACGAAATCTGTTCACATGGTTACGATCATTTGCACTACTGGAAAGTCAGTTGTCTGCGAGCATTGGACGACATCAGGCGTGGATGGCGAGCTATCGATATGGCCTTAGGTACTGAACGCCATACTTATCCATTTAGGCCACCTTATGGGAGACTCAGCATAGTGTGTCTGCTATACCTCTTGATTCGCAGAGTACCGATTATTTATTGGACACTTGATGTCGGGGATACGTGGCCTGTAAATAAGCAAGACATCGGAAGAATAGCACTGGCAAAGAAAGCTGGAGGAGCAGTATTTTTGGCTCACGATTTTGAACGTGCCGATGTCAGGCGGCATTATTTTGTTCTTGAATCACTTCGAACAGCCCTCTTGATGGCCAAAGAAACTGGTATGCATGTGGTTACGGTTTCGGAGTTTCTGCGTAATCGCAAGCGATAGGAGAAGCCGATGGATGTATAGATAATCATAGTTAACTGGAATGCGAGAGAACCGCTTCGCAACCATATGACTATCGCCTCGAGCCGTTTTTTACTTTGAACATTGATGTTTTTGAATTTGGAGATTGTTTCGAATTTCTGGTTTCATGCTTCGAATTTCAATGAAAAAAGTACATTTTCTGGTACAAGCTGGGCTGTGGTGTCCGGTGACTCAAATAATACCACTCATTTGAACATATGAAATTATTTCAAGAATGACGCTGCTTTTTATGGAGGCTGTTTTGGATCGCTTGGAAGAGACAATCAAATTTATTTGTGCGGCATTATATTTTATTTATTTGAACCTTTCAAATAAGAAACCTCGCCGGGTTGTTATATATTATCACAGCGTAAAAAAGCAAGCTGTTCAAGGATTCCAGAAGCAGATGAAATATTTAGCCAACAGATGCACTGTGGTGAAGCCACTAAATATAAAAACAGCACAAGCGAATGGAACTAACCCGGTGGTCGCCATAACATTTGATGATGCCTTTGTAAGCGTAATGGAAAATGCGGTACCGATTTTAAAAATGTATAATTTACCGGCTGGTATTTTCGTTCCAACCGATAGTTTGGGACAACCACCTCGTTGGGAGATTCCAGATGGTTGGCCTGACAAAAATGAAATCGTTATGAGCGAAGAACAGGTTTCGAAACTTGATAAAGATGGTTTTGAGATACTTTCGCACACTGTTTCGCATCCGTTCCTCACCAAAATAAATGGTGACAGCGTCAAAGCTGAGCTCGTACAATCCAAGCGGACTCTGGAAAGCATTGTGGGACATGAAGTTGTAGGGGTAAGTTATCCGCACGGTGCTAAGGATGATAGAGTTTGTCAAGCCTGCCGCAATGCCGGTTATAAGCTGGGTTTTACAATAGAGCCGCGTTCCGTCAATGGAGCCATAGATAGTATGCAAATCGGGCGCTTTACCATGTCACCTAAGGACAGTTTGATAAAATTAAAGCTTAAAGTAAATGGTGCGTACCAGGTGGAGAATTTTCTGCGTTGGCTGAAACGCTTGGTTGTGAAAAACTTACTAAGTGGAGTTTCGGTAAAATGGCGCTTGAAACAATAATTGATAACATCACCAAAGCAGAATGGCGGCGCTATGCACATGACTTTGCGGATTACAGTATATACCAGACATGGGCGTACCAGGAAGTACGTGCAGCAATGGCACAGCAGCAGATCAGCCGTTTCGTTATCAAAGATAACACCAGCCAGGTGGTGACCATGGGTCAAGTACGTATTAGGTATGCCAAACCGCTTGGCCTTAAGATAGGTTATGTTCAGTGGGGTCCACTGACTCGGGGAAGGGATGGCACAATGAAGTGCACGGTTGAAGCGTTGAGACAAGTTATAGCAACTTATTTAGATAATAAGCTAAATGTCTTGCGGGTTGTTCCTAACGCTCGAGATGATGATGAATCGGGAAGAAAACTTGTTAATATACTTGGGGCGAGTGGGTTCAAGAAAGTTCCGGGTTACCAGCCTTATCACACTTTCATGGTATCGTTAAGTGAAAGCAAAGAGGAAATACTTTCGCGGATCCACCGGGATTGTCGTCGGGTTCTCAGGAAAGTAGGAAAGTTGGACATTGATGTTAAAGAAGGAACTGATGAAGAAAGTTTCAATATCCTCGAATCTCTTCATATCCAAACGAAGCGGCGGAAGGGTTTTAAAGTGCTGGATTCGCAGGAGTTTTCAAGAACGCAGCAGATGCTGAGCGAAGATGAAAAGGCGAAAGTTTTAATTGCATACTATGAAAATGAACCGGTAACCGGTCATGCCACCACCCATTTCGGTGATATGGCGATACCAATTGTTACCGCTAGCAATGAAAAAGGGCTAAAATATGGTACTTCATATCTGCTCTGGTGGAAGGCGTATCAGCAGGCCAAAGATTTGCGGATGAAATACTATGACTTGGGAGGGTGCGACGAAAAGAAAACTCCCAAAATGTATTTGTTCAAGAAAAGGATGGGGGGGAGTGAGGTTCACTATATAGGAGCCTATGAAGTTTGTACGGGACAGATGATTAGAAGTATCTGGCGCGAGGCGGAAAAAGCATATAATTTTATCAAGAAGTAATTTTTTAAATTTCAGCTTATAGAAGCTGTCAGTATTTCCAGATGGTTTTTAACTGTAAAATAAATTGGCAATAGGTCGCTTAAATATGCCCAGTTATGTATTCCAAAAAACTGAGGATGGCAAACAAGAACATGCATAATACGATAGAATGAAAATAGTAAAAGAATATGCTTAAATTGTAAATAGAAGAGGGCTTTCAAACGTATTGGACATTGACAAGATTAATGTTGAAATTCAGCAGCGCGCTATGGGAATATAGACTTGGTATCAACAGCCGGGGTATTTCAAAAACCCCCGGTTCCCACGACTATGCAACAGTATCGTATCTTGAAATCATGGCAATTATGCGCAGTTTGTCTCTAAAGTCCTCAGACGTTTTTGTTGACCTTGGCTGTGGAAAAGGCCGAGTTTTATGTTGTGCCTCACGATTCAAAGTCCAAGAGATTATTGGTGTGGAAATAAATAAGGATCTTTGTGATATTGCTGAACGCAATGCCAGAAAGCTACGTGGTAAGAAAAGTCATATCAAGATAATTAATGTTTCTGCAAAGGATTTTGATTACCGGAGAGGAACAGTATATTATCTTTTTAATCCTTTCGATGTTTCGGCACTAAGTAGTGTACTTACAAAAATGGAACAATCCGTACGATTGCATCCTCGAAAAATTAGGATTGTTTACGTAAATCCGGTAGATGAATTCCTTTTGACTAAAAGTAGTTGGTTGGAAATGTACGATAGATGGAACGTGGGAGAAAAATTTGCATTAATGAATAATGTGGTTTTTTGGCGAGCGAAAGATTAAAAAACACTGCATGATTCTTAATCCCCGGCATCAAATTATTGTCTCCCTCGCTTTTTTTCTTGTAATCAAATCTGTTTTTTTGCTTTTGGCACATTTTTCAGAATAATTGTATAGGTCAAGAAAAGTAAGAAGGATTATGGACATATCGATAATTATTGTTAATTGGAACACACAGGAACTTTTATATGATTGCTTAGAATCTATTTATGCTCATACTGGAAATTTAACATCTGAGGTAATAGTAGTTGATAATGCTTCATCTGATGATTCTGTGGAAATGGTAAAGAATAACTTTCCTGATGTAATTCTTATAGAGAATGAGTCAAATCGAGGCTTTGCCGTTGCAAACAATCAGGGAATGACCATTGCTAATGGGAGATACGTTTTACTGCTCAACAGTGATACGGTAATATTTGATAATGCTCTTAACAAGGCGGTTTCTTTTGCAGATGCACATTCGGAAGCTGGTGTTGTGGGATGTCGAGTACTGAATTCTGACGGCACATTGGAGTCGTCATGTTTTATGTTTCCGTCTATATTGAATATGATTTTATCTAGTACATGTCTACATAGAATTTTTCCAAGGAGTAGGTTTTTTGGCCGAGAAAGAATGTCTTGGTATGACTGGTCCAATGTGTGCAAGGTAGACGCTGTCGCTGGTTGTTTTATGCTGGTGAGAAGAGAAGCGATTGAGCAAGTGGGACTAATGGATGAACGTTTTTTTATGTATGGAGAGGATACAGACTGGTGCAGGCGATTTCATGCAGCAGGCTGGGATGTCGTGTTCTATCCAGGGGCTGAGGTCATTCACGTTGGCGGCGCGAGTTCTTCAAAGGACCCTGTTAAATTTTATCTCGAAATGTTAAAAGCAGATATGCAGTACTGGAGAAAGCATCATGGCAAATTTGGGAAAGCTGGCTATATAATAATTATTCTGTTTCGGGAGGTGTTGAGGGTGATTGCAAGAGTACTCCAGTACGCCTTTCGCCCATCACGGAGAGAAACCGCATGCTTCAAACTGCGATGCAGTACAGCTTGTATTCGATGGATTTTCCATTTTAAAAAAGCTTTCTTTGAACTTGATGGAGGGACTACGTGAAAACAGATTATGTTTTGATAACCCCTGTCTATAACGAAGCAGCATTTATTGAATTAGTGGGAGAGTCTGTGATATCACAGACCATACTTCCCAAAAAATGGGTAGTTGTTGATGACGGTTCAACAGACGGAACCGAAAAAATCATCAGAAAGTGTGAGCTACAGCATGATTTTATAATGTGTCATCGAGTCCAAAGACCAAATACAGAAAGCCGCTACGCTCGCCGAGCACAGGCCTTCTTAGTGGGGTACGAGCAGATCAAAACCTTGGGATTTAATTTCATTGGCGGTCTCGACGCAGATATCTCTTTAGAACCAACCTATTACGAATGCATTCTTGAAGAATTTGACAAAAACCCACAACTAGGGATTGCCTCCGGAGTTTATGTAGACAAGATTGGCAATCGGCTTCAACGAGTTCCAATTGATATGAATCACACCCCTGGCGCGATTCAGATGTTTAGACGCGAATGTTATGAGGCAATTGGCGGATACATACCACAAAAATACGGAGGAGATGATTCCTGCGCAGAGATTATGGCTCGAATGAATGGATGGCAGACGAGGTCCTTTCCTCAGTATGAGGTGGTTCACCATCGTCCTGTCGGTACAGCCGATGGGAAGTCCGTTTTGCGGGCAAAATTCGAGCAGGGACTGACGGAATATGGAGTCGCGACACATCCTGTGTTTATGCTGGCTAAATCCTTTCGTCGCGCTTTTCTGGAAAAACCGTATTTTGCAGCAAGCCTAGTAAGGTTAGCTGGATTCGTGTATGGATATTGGCTAAGAGAAGAAAGAAAAATACCCCCGGAAGCTATACGATTTGTCCGGAGGGAACAGATTAGAAGATTGGTCTCTTATGTATGCAGCCCATAGCTGAGCCGGGTCCTTGAAGAGTAGGATTGTATCGTAGAAATCTCACACTTTTTTCAGAGGATATCTGCTTTATAAGAATATGTTCATGTAGAGATTTCGTGGTAAATAAATGTTCTCAATTCTAGATGAACGAGTGTAAGTTAATGCTAAAAGGTGGTGTAATTGGATTCGGTAGGATGGGGCTGACCCATTATTCGATTTTGAACACACATCCCAATGTGCAGTTTGTTGCAGTTTGTGATTCATCAAAGTTCATACTCAAAAACCTCAAGAGATACACATCTTTGAAGCTGTTTAACAATTACCGGAAGATGCTTAATGAAACGGAGATGGACTTTATAATTGTGGCGACAGCGACGGTATCCCATACGCAGATTGTCAAAGCCGCGATAGAAAGAGGTCTTCACGTGTTCGTGGAGAAGCCGTTCTCATTGACTGTAGAGGAGGGAAGAGACTTGATAGCAATGCTTGATGGCAAAAGGTTGGTCAACCAGGTTGGATATTTTCTGCGCTTCAATGAAATATTCCGGGCGGTCAAGAAGCTGATTAGCGAGGGCCTTATCGGAGAAGTAGTCCACTACAAGAACGAAATGTATGGCCGTACGGTATTATGGGCTTCAAAATCCAGTTGGCGAAGTAAAGAGGAAATGGGGGGTGGTTGTATGCTGGATTTTGCTTCCCACTGTATTGACTTAGCAGATTATCTTTTCGGCAAAGTGGAAAAAGTGTCGGGAAGTGTTTTGAAGCGTGTATACTCAGCAACCGTTGAAGATGCTGTTTACACCACGTTAGAACATCAAAACGGCGCAAGTGGGAGCATAATGGCGAATTGGAGCGATGAATCTTACCGCAGACCCTTTAATCTGATCGAGATCTTTGGGACGAAAGGGAAAATTATTGCCAATCGACAGGAATACCGGCTTTACTTGCGCGAAGCGACCAACGGGAGCCATCTCGAGAAGGGTTGGAATATTTACTACCTGCCAAAGCTGGAGAAAAGTGTACGTTTTTCAGTACGAGGCAGTGAATTTACGAATCAACTCGATCACTTCATTGAGTGTATAAAGCAGAAGAAAGCGAAGACTGGTTGTACCTTCGCAGATGCCTTACGGACCGACTTTGTCATTGATAAGATTAAAAAAGATTTCGCAGCAAGGAATAGTTAAAAGTGGACCGAATTATTTTGGGTGACAATCAGTTCTTTGGTGTTAGTCACATGTCCGAAGAGAGGGGCATGGCCAGAGCTAGGAAATTCCAAGACATCAATGCTATCATAGACATATTGGATACGGCCTACCAATGTGGTATTCATGCCTTCACTTTTAGCACCCACGATAGAGTCCAGCAAATATGTGATTACTTCCGAGCCAATTCTCAAAAGTATGCTGATCTGCGGCTCTATCCTGTGCTGCCGTATGCCCACAAATATGCGCACCTGGTAAATGAAAAAGGGATCATTGGCGCCATAAAGGAGGTAGTTGTTTCCAACAGCACCGCTGGGCAGATAGCCAGCATGATGGCCCGGGGTGGAACGGTGGTGTTGAGGCAAGACCCGACAGAAATCATGAAACTTTTGGTTGACGCAGAGATGAAAATGTTCCGAGGCCTAAGCGTGAAGGTTATATTTTTGCAGAATATTGTTACAGATTTACTTCTGGGCCTTGGGTGGGCAGATGTATTTAGCGATTATGTAACATACATCGAGCACAAATACAAGGTTCGGGCAGGTTTCATGACACTGAATATGCCGAGACTAGTTGATTTCCTGTTGGGATGCGGTATCAAAGATCCAGTCGTTTGCTCTGCGATAAACAAGATTGGCTTCCAGATGAACCCAGACATCGCTTCCTATGAGGAAACGCTGCAAACCAAGCCTTTCCAAGCACTAGCGATGTCCATCATGGCTGCTGGTTCTGTGTTACCGAGGGAAGCGATTGAATATGTAGCGAGTCTCACGAACATAAAGTCGATATTATTTGGCGCCTCTACTAATGTACACGTTCAGCAGACCACAAAACTGCTTGAAGAATACTTCGAAAACGTTGTGTAATGTTTAAAAGCAGGTATATTTTTTTTCAAGTATCCGCGTATGGGCCACATCGTAGAAATAAACGATAAGAAAGCACGTGATTACCCATTTTTGGGATAGGTTGATGGAACCCTTTTCTAGTGCCTGTTGAGTATATTTTTTCAGCAACCGAATGGAACAATGTGAGGGGGTCTAAACTAAGAGTCAAAAAGATCAAACATATTACCTTTGTTACAGATTATGGAAGCATATGGTTTACTAAGAGTTTAGGGACTATGGCCGATTATACCACCCAAAGTTTGGGAAAGTACCTTGTTCGAACCATTAAAGGAGCGGTAACAGCGTATGAATAGGAATATTGCGGTGAAAAAGCAAGGGGGACTGCGGATCTGTGTAGGGGCTTCGGCGGGGGGACATATGAACGAGCTGTTAAAACTGCTGGAGATGTCTCAAAGTTGGCCTCATCATCCATCGTTTTATATCACCACCTTGGAAACCTTAGCCGGGAAACTCGGTCAGAAGGGGCCGGTCTATATCATTGGTGAATGCAATCGTCAGCACCCCCTGAAGGCTTTAGGAGTTCTTATGAGAAGTCTAAAGATCATGATTAAGGAACATCCGGATGTCGTAATAACTACTGGCTCTTTGCCGCTGGCTTTAGTTTGTTTGACTGCAAAGCTAATCGGTGCCAAGACTGTTTGGATTGACAGTATCGCGAATATTGAGCGTTTTTCTCTAAGTGGACGAATGATGCTACCTTTTGTAGACCTGTTCCTGACTCAATGGCCTGAACTTGCCCAGGGACAGAGAAATGTCGAATATGCAGGAGCGATAATATGATTCTTTTGACCGTAGGTACGTATCCCCTTCCATTTGAAAGACTGGTGAAAGGAATCGATACTGCGATCATGAAGGGACTAATTGAAGAGGAAGTTTTTGCTCAGATTGGCCTGTGTAACTACAGACCCCAAAATATGGAATATGTGGAGATGTTGCAAAAGGAATCCTTTGATTCCTGTTTCCAGAAAGCATCCGTTGTGATCAGCCATGCAGGAATGGGTACAATAAGGATGGCTTTGGATAACAAAAAGCCACTCCTTGTTATGCCACGATTGAAAAAATATGGTGAAGTTGTAAACGACCACCAGGTAGCTACTGCTAAGAAGTTTGAGGAGCTTGCCCATATATTAGTGGCATATGGTGTTGACGATTTGCCTGATGGCATTCGCAAACTGAAAAACTTTGTTCCTCGAAGAAGACAAGCCAACCCTGAGGCGGTGGCTAATAGAATTCTTTGTTTTCTGAATGGTTTAAGTGAAGGCAGCTAACCTCAAGCCTACGACTAGCGTTGGATAAAGTAAATGTGTACCAAGCAGCTTATCAAGGTTGTTATACTTGTTGGTAGTCGTGATTTCGGGCGATGTCCAGTAGCATCTCGCTTACCTACGGCCCTGTGGCCAGTGACTGGGAAACCTGCGCTTGAACATCTGCTGGTTCATTTGGCGAATCAGGGGATAAAACAGGTAGCAATCTGCTCCAACGGTGAGGGTTCGTTGCTGGCAGAATCGATTCACGCCGATAGTCGCTTGGAGCTGAGATTTTTAGACGAACAGTTACCTGTAGGTACTGCCGGATGTATTCGCGATGCCGCCAGTGGCGAAACAGACGGATTACTCTTGGTATTGCCAGCCAGTATAGTGTGTCCCCCGAAAATTGATGTGCTGATAAAAGCTCACCGGGATGGCAAGTCTGATTTAACCGTGATGTTAAATCCGAGATATGGAATCAGCAACATGTTGGGCCAAGCAGCTGGCATCTTCATCGGTAAACCTAGTCTCGTGGAATATATCCCAAAAGAAGGCTACTCTGATATCAAGGAAGGCTTAATCTCTGAAATGCTACATGCAGGCAAAGCTATCCATTTGGCCATATTATCAAGTAACCCCGGAAATTTCCGAGATCGGCAAGGATATCTATGTGCCATCAGTGATTACCTTGAGAATACAAAAAGAATAGACGGGGATTTGAAGCTCTGCAAGCATGATTCCTATGTTATCTGGAAGGGACATAATGTAAGTATTGAGCCAGGGGCGCGAATTTATGGGCGGGTAGTTATTCTAGACAATACTCAGATTGCCCCGGGCGCAGTTGTTTTCGGACCGGCTATACTCGGACGCAATGTCAGTATCGGCAGAGATAGCATTGTGATCAACAGTGTGCTTTGGGACGGCGCAAAAGTAGGCCCAAATTGTGAAATTCAGAGATGCGTGTTCGATTACGGTGCAGTTGTGCGAAGTAATACTGTTGTGGAAGAAAAATCCATACCATTTAAACCAGAGGGAATGTTAGAAAGTTCGATCACCAGAGTATTGAAAGGTGCGAAAAATAATGTAAGCAGATTAAGGTCGGCATTACAACCTCGGTTTGATCAGATAAATAAAAAATTGCCAAATTTAATACAATCGCACAAAAGAAACATTTTGCCATGGTTTGTGGTCAGCTTTGTTTTAATTGCTTTTCTATGGTCTTATTGGCCCGGTATTGTAGATGTTTGGGATATATGGCAAAGAAGTGATGAATACTCCCATGGGCTTTTGGTTCCTTTCCTGGTTGTTTATATTTTGTGGTCGAGGCGCAAAGAAATTTCTCAATGCCACATAAAACCTTCTATTTGGGGCATGTTTGCCTTTCTGGCTGCCCAGGCAGTCAGGATCTTCGGGTTGTTCTTTATGTATAGTTCTGCAGAAAGGTTATCTATTGTTCTAAGTATTGCTGCATTGGTGCTGCTTCTGTTTGGCTGGCAGTTTTTTCGAAAGGTAGCTACGGTATTACTGTTTCTATCCTTAATGCTGCCTTGGCCAAATCGGTTTCAAGCTGCTGTGGCGA
>SDBT01010602.1_pt1 | contig 14871 bp, 9 predicted proteins | sample 2277101 | NCBI WGS metagenome assembly SDBT01 (sample SAMN10404973, study PRJNA504765) | marine sediment metagenome | isolation source: marine sediment core GS10_PC15, 103 cmbsf | place: Arctic Ocean: Southern Knipovich Ridge | collected 2010 | reverse complement strand
CAGGTGGGCTTTATAGGAGGAAAGAACTGGCTCTTTGTCAGAGTCGAGACCGACGAAGGCATTCACGGGTGGGGTGAGGCCTACACCCAGGTCGACCGAGACCGCAACATCGAGCAGCACGTGCATGAACTGGCACGATACCTCGTGGATCGGGATCCCTTCAACATAAAGCACTTCACCTCAATGGTGTACGACGATTTTGCGGCGCGCAGAGGATCGATGGATCTCTGCTGTGCATTGAGCGGAATCGAGCAGGCCCTCTGGGATATCGTTGGGAAAAAACTGGGCGTTCCTGTGTACAACCTGCTCGGGGGAGCCTGCCGTGCACGCATAAGAGTTTACGCCAACGGATGGTCTGCCGGGGCCAAAACGCCCGAGATGCTGGCGGAGCAGGCCAAGGCGACTGTGGCCCGCGGTTTCACAGCCCTCAAGTTCGATCCCTTTCCAGGACCCTGGCGCCTCTACATCGACCGGGAGCAGGAGCGAGTTGCCGTGGAGAACCTGCACGCGGTCCGCGATGCCGTGGGAGCCGAGGTGGACGTCCTGGTGGAGGTGCATCGAAGGCTGGCTCCTATGCACGCGATCCGTGTCTCCCGCATGATGGAAGAGTTCAAACCCTTCTGGTACGAAGAACCTGTACCTTCGGAGAACCTCTCGGCGCTGGCAGAGGTGCGTCAGAAGATCGGGATTCCTGTTGTCACTGGCGAGGCTCTTTACACCAAGGCTGCTTTTCGTGAGGTCTTCGAAAGAAGGGCCGCGGATATCATCAATCCCGATGTGTGCAACTGTGGCGGTATCCTGGAGCTCAAGGAGATAGCTGCCATGGCGGAGCCCAGCTACGTGGCCGTGGCTCCTCACAACTATAACAGCACCACAGTCGGTCTGGCCGCTACACTTCAGGTCTCGGCCGTCCTGTCCAATTTCATCATTACAGAGTACTTCGTGAACTTCGAAGAGACGGGGCGTGAGATCGCAGTCCGCCCCTTCGAGGTCAAAGAGGGTTACATTGCCCTGCCGCAATCGCCAGGTCTGGGCCTGGAGCTGGATGAGAAGAAACTAGCAGAGCGCTCTTACAGGCAGTATGCCAAGCGCTCTCTGCGCCGTTTTCACGAGGAGTGAGAAACAATGGATCAATTTAGACTGGATGGCAAACGCGCCCTTATAACAGGGGGAAGCCGGGGAATTGGCTTTGGTATCGCCAAGGCGATGACCGCCGCAGGCGCCCAGACCGTATTGGTGGCCCGGGACCCGAAGAGGCTCGATGCGGCACGCAAGGATCTGGAGGGGATGGGAGGCCGCGTCCGGACCTACCCCTTTGACCTGCTCCGCACAGAGGAGATCGATGCCCTCTATGCCAAAATTGTTGAGGACACCGGGGGAATCGATATCCTGGTCAACAACGCCGGCGGCACCCGTCGAAACCCTGCGGAGAAACAGACCCTGGAGGACTGGAACTTCGTGCTCAACTTAAACCTCACGTCCCTCTTCGTTCTCTCAAGAGCCTTCGGCCAGGAACGTCTCAAAAGTAAACGCAAGGGTAAGATCATCAACATCGCCTCTCTGATGAGCGAGACCGTGCGGAAGGACAACACCCCCTACGCCGCATCCAAGGGAGGTGTCCGTCAGCTGACCAAGGCCCTGGCCATCGACTGGGCACCCAATGGAATCAACGTGAATGCTATTGGCCCCGGCTTCATCAGAACGGAGCTGACCCAGCCTCTGTGGGAGGATCCGGAGTTCGACAGATGGGTCAAGGGAAGGACCCCCATGGGGCGATGGGGGGAGCCGGAGGACCTGGGAAACACGGCGGTCTTTCTGGCCTCCCCGGCCTCGGACTTTGTGACGGGTCAGATCATCTACGTCGAAGGCGGCTGGCTGAGCACATTCTAGAACAGCTGATCGCCTTCTAGACCGTCTGGAGCGGATAACGACCGGTCTCGAGAGCGGTATCGTAGAGGGCAACGATCTTCTCAGCCGTTACGTCGTACTGGATGTTGTGCACGGGGGCGAAGACGAACCCGCCGCCAGGGGCCAGATCTCTGATCCGCTGTTTGGCTTCGTCGATGACCTCTTCAACGGTGCCAAAGGGTAGTACCCTCTGAGTGTCACACCCACCGCCCCAGAAGGTGATCCGTTCGCCGAACTCCCTCTTGAGCTTCCTGCTATCCATGTCTCTGGCCGAGACCTGAACCGGGTTTAAGGCATCGACACCAATCTCGATCAGGTCCGGAATGATCTCGTAGATCGAACCGCAGGCATGCAACAGAACCTTGGCGTCGGAGTGCTCCTTGATATAACGGTAGAGCTTCTCCTGCCTGGGTTTGATGAACTCCCGGTAGTGATCGGGCGATATGATCAGCCCCTTCTCCGAGCCCATGTCGTCTGATATACGAACTACGTGCACGTACCTGCCAACGGCGTCAAGAGCGTTTCGGGCCAGCCCCATGGCATATTCGAGCATCCTGTCGAGGAAGGAATTCAGGAAATCCGGGTCTGCGATAAAATCTGTGTAGAACTGGATGTGCCCCCTGATCCAGGACGGTACCCCGAAGATGGCCTCACCGAAACCGTTGAGCACAATGGCGCCGTCTGTGTTATCGTAAAGCTCACGGGCTTCTTCGGCCAGCCCTTCCACCCGCCTGGGATCCGAGGGGTCGGGCCAGTCGTATCGATCGAGGTCCTCGATAGTCGCCCGGGTCAGAGGACTTTCGTACATGTCGTAGTAGTGGTCCCCGGCGGAAGCCTTCCACTTGACCCCCCACTCGTCGACCAAACCACCACCGGGCAGCTTATGCCACGGTTTTACCGGTTTGAGGAAGAGCTGCCTGGTATCGACACCGAACCTCTTGAGCACATGATCTTCGATCCTCACAACCTGCTGCATGTTGTCGATGAGCTCATAGTCCCTGTCGGGCAGGCCCAGATGCTCCTTGAGACGTACATAAGCCTCCCGGTGAATCGACGTCACAGGGGTTCCCATGTCGATTGGCACTCTGTCCGCTTCCTGGTGGTTCAAAGCCCGTAAGAGACGTTCCCTGGATGTCAAAACAACCTCCCCCTCTCACTATACATTATAACTGCGATCAATAAAGTACCCCGGGGGATTCTTTAATCATGATCAAAGAAATATTATAATTTTCATCGGTTATTCATATCTATATTGATTAATCCCTTACCAGTTTGCTATAATTAACAGGTGACTGCCATTTTAGGATTTCGTTTCAAAAACGTGGGACTGTATTTCTTCAGCCTCATAATCCTCTACCTTGCGGCAGCGTATTTTGGCGGCTTCTTCTTCTCCCTCTTCTACTTCTTCCTGATCCTTCCTATCGCCACAATCGGCACAACGATCATTGCTCAGACAGGAATGAGCTGCGACCAGAAGTTCGATGTTGAATACCCGATCAAGGGCCAATCCATAAATTACCATTTATACGTGACAAACAGAAGTGTCTTTCCTCTTGCACGTGTCAACGTGAGGTTCAAGACATTTCGATCAGATCTGAACATCCTGCTCGACGGGTTCTCCACCTTTCTGAAACCGCACTCGAGAGTAAAGAGAACATTCCAGCTGCACTTCGAGTTTAGGGGAGTTTACAACGTCGGGCTGGAAAACTTTGAAGTCGAAGACGCTCTGGGTTTCATCGTCATACGCAAACCCGTCACCTACCGTACCATCTACATTTACCCGCGGATCAATCTACTTACGAGTTTCGACCTGAGCCGGGAAGGATTTCGGGGATCCGGTGTGTACACCGCCGACTCAGGAGATCCGGATTACGCCCTCTTCACCCAGTTGGGGGAATACAGGCACGGGGAGTCCATCCGACATATCTACTGGAAAAAATTCATCACCCTCGGAATCCCCTTCATAAAGGAGTTCGAGCACACCGCCACCTTCAGCATGAGCATCTACCTCGATACACGGGTCTACAGAAACGGCTCTGACGGCTCGTACAAAGCCCTCTACGTCGAAGACACGTCGGTGGAAATTCTGGTCACGCTGGTCAAACATTTCCTCGACCGCGGCATCCCTGTGAGTATAAACGCACCGGGTCTGGTTACCTACAGATACCTGGCAGCTGCACCGACACACTTCGAGTCCTTCTACAAGTCAACGGTGGAGCTTAACTTTCAGGAAACCATCAGCCCGGCGGCCCTCTTCAAAGCCGATACATCCGAGCTCGTCTCCAGCAAAAACGCCCTGGTTATGATAACCCATCAGCCCGATAAGACAATTGTCTCGCTCATGGAAGAGATGAGCAGAAGGAGCCTTCGCTCCATCCTCATTGTCAACCAGTCAGGCTTGACCCAAAAAGAGAAAAGCCGGAATTCGGCCTACTTCGAAGACCTGTCCAGGAGAGGTGGCCGGGTGGTGGTAGTGGATAACGCCGACACCATTTTGGAAGATCTCGGGAGATGATCCCATGAAATACAAACCGATTGAGATCGAGGAGAGAGCGTTACCGGCTGAGAAGAGAATCCTCGGTGTAGCTCTGCTCTCCTTTTTCTTTTCCATTCTCTTTCCTATTGTATTTGGAATCATACTGAAGTCCTCCGTATCGTTTATGGTTTTTGTCTTCATTCTAGGCATAAAGACTTTTCTCTATACGGGATCCCACACATCCGCCTATCACAAACAGACCTTCAAGATTCTCTCCCGGCTTTCGACACTGATCTATGCGGCCTTCCTGCTCATCTACATGCTGATTACACCTTATTCGGCCTATCGATTGTGGTTGGAAAGCTTCGCTTACGGCGACTCCCAAGGCGCTGTATCCAATATGATCGCACTTCTAATCGGATTCTTCTCCTCCCTGCTCTCGTCCACCTTTTTCTACGTGGATTTCGTCTGGCCCTTCCTGGGAATGGCTCTGGTGAGCACGATCCTCTTCACCTTCATCTTCAAGACGACCTTCACGTTCTTTCTCGTCGTCCTGGCGGTGCTCCTGTGCATCGCCTACTCGATCATCAAACGGGATCATCATTCGTACCGTCTGCGGATGGTCGGCCATCTATCGCTACTCATCCTGATCAGCGTCATCGCAACCAGCGTGCTCTCTGTCAACAAGACACCGGGGGGTAACCTCTTTGTAGACCACAGGATCTATCCCTTTCTAAGAAGAACGGCGGTCGACCTTTTCCCCAGAATTCCGCTTCCGGAAGCTGTTCCCGGATACGGCTTCAGCTTCAACGAGACCAGGCGGTTGGGCGGACGGCCCCTGCTATCGACCAAACCGCTCTTTCAGGTCGCTTATCCCAAGAGGGGAAAAATCTATTTGAAAACACGTACCTACGACACGTACAATGGTACCAATTGGTCGTGGTCCCAGCCGTCAGCCAGGATCGAAAACAGTGAGGTGCTCGTATCCTCCAAAATAAGAAACTCGAATGAGATCTACCTCAAGCTGATGACGGAGTTCTATTCTCTCCTGCCCCACACTTTGGAGACCAGGAGGGTGCGTTTCAAGGAGAAGACTCCGAACATAGAGAGGGGAAACTGGGATACCGGTATCTCTCTCCTCCATCCCCTGAAAAAGGAACAGGAGTTCTACCTTCAGGTTGCATCGACGAGCGCCAACATCCAGAGAAATATACAACCCATCGCTGAAGGGGCCTATCTTCAGGTGCCGGAGGACCTTCCTGAATCGGTACAGTTTCTGGCAACCCAGTTACGGCAGGGCACGGAGGATATTAAAACCATCCTTCGACGGATCGTTAAATACCTGGCCTTCAACTATTCGTACACCCTCGAGATGGAGGAGGACTACGGCTCCTATGAGGATGATTTTGTGGCGGACTTTCTCTTCGGCGAGCTTCAGGGATACTGCGTGCACTTTGCTACGAGCTTCATCCTCCTGGCGCGATTGAACGGTATCCCAACCCGCTACGTCACCGGATTTCTCGTCGAGCACAACGATCCCGGAAAAGCGACGGTCGTGACGGGTACCAACTCTCACGCCTGGCCGGAGGTCTGGCTGGGTGGAGAAGGGTGGACCGCCTGGGAAGCGACTCCGGCGGTCGTTCCTGAGATCTTTCCGGGGCCCGAGGATCAATGGCTCTTCGACATCATAGCCAGCCTCAACCCGGCAGGTGATCTGGACGGCCCCTTTGCATCCAGCGATCGTTTGGATCTAATCACAGCCGGACAGGAAGATGAGGACCGGTCGTACCTGCTTCGCCTCCTGTGGCTCGCTCTCATACCCATCGCGCTGGCTGCCTTTTTAGTGGTACGCCGGCCCATCTACCAGTTCGCCATCATGCGGAAGAGAAACAGGGACTCCTTTCTCTACCTCACCTCGAGAATCGTCTCCAATCTGGAAAAAGTAGGGATCGAAGGTCCCCAGAGAGCCGGCTGGAACGGCTGGGGTGCGGATGTGAAGAGCAAATTTCCCGCTACATCGAGATACACGTCGCGGATTACTCGGTTATTAAACACCACGATTTTCGGACGATACCGGACAGGAACGAAGGATGTCGAGTATCTCAAGCTCTACTACAAGCGACTCAGAAACCTGAATCACAAGCCGAAGAACCCTGCTTCGAGTTGAAGCTACTGCTTCGAATTGTAGCTACTCCAACGGCGTGCTGGGAGGGGGCTTGCGTCGAACCGTAAAGGCCTGTTTGGTCACCTGCACACCGGCCCGGGAACGCTTCTTGGCCTCCTGGTAAAAAATCGCCTGACTTCTCCGCTTCTTTGAGCCCTTGGACTGACCTACTCTCCTGTAGGTCCCATCCCTTCTCAAAACATGGGCGTTTTGATTGTCGCTGAAAAAGACATCCAGGATCTCTTTGACCCGCGTTCTGAGATTATTCTGCTCAACGGGAAACATAAGCTCCACCCGCCGCTCCAGATTTCTGGGCATCCAATCTGCGCTGGAAAGGTAGATCTCTTCACTTCCGCCGTTTTGAAAGTAATAGATCCTGCTATGCTCGAGGAAGCGATCCACGATGCTCACCACGGTGATGTTCTCGCTCTGACCCTTTATGCCGGGCCGAAGCATGCAGATACTCCGTACGTTCAAAAGGATCTTCACTCCGGAACGGGACGCTTTGTAGAGGGCCTTGATGATGTCGGTATCCGACAGGGAGTTGAGTTTGCACATAATAAGGCCAGGATTGTTGGGTCCGCTGCGATTGGCCTCCCGTTCGATGAGGCTTAAGATCCGATCCTTCATGGTCACCGGCGCCAGAGAGAGCTTTCTGAGGTCCGGAGGGTCCGAATACCCGCTTATGGTGTTAAAGAACTGGGCCACTTCGAATGTGATCTCGTCCCTGGAGGTCATGAGCCCCAGATCGGTGTAGAGCTTTGCCGTTGTGTCGTTGTAGTTGCCCGTTCCGAGATGCAGATAGCTCTTCTTGCCATCGGCCTCTTGCCTGACAACAAGCATGGCCTTGGCATGGACCTTGAGACCGGTAATTCCGTAAATCACAATGACACCCATCTGTTCGAGCTGTTGGGCCCAGCCTATGTTGCGTTTCTCGTCGAAACGGGCCTTGAGCTCGACAAAGACCGTTACCTGCTTTCCGTTCTCCGCAGCCCTGGCCAGAGCTTTGACTACGGGTGAGTCACCACTGGTGCGGTAGAGGGTCATCTTAATAGCCATGACATCGGGATCAACGGCAGCCTCTGAGATAAACCTTATGACGGGATCGAAGGATTCGTAGGGATGATGAAGCAGAATGTCCTCCCGTCGAAGGGCATCCCAGATGGTGTCGCTCGCCTGGAAACCGGGCGAAGGGTAGGACTGCCACGGGGTATACCGTAATTCTTCGAAGCCGGGAATAAAGGTGAGATCCATGAAATCTTTCAAATCCAGAGGACCCGGAATCTCGAAAACATCCTGCGGATCGATGTTCAGAGTGCTGATCAGCAACTTTTTCAAACGCTCGCTGGACCCGCTTATTTCGAGGCGAACAGGTGTGCTGTGGCGCCGATCTATCAGGAGCTCCCCCATAGCCGTCAGCAAATCTTCATCCAGGGATTCATCGACACTCAGATCAGCGTCGCGGGTGACGCGGAAGATAAGGTACTCCTTTATGTTGTACCCGGGAAAGAGCAGGGGAGCATTGTGGACGACTATATCCTCGACCAGACTGAACGAGGAGCTCCCCCCCGCCTCCGAGACCCAGACAAAACGTTCGATGCCCTCTGGAATCCGCACTACCGCTGTCAGCCTGTCGTCACCCGTCGAATCCGCTGCCACAAGGGGATTCTTCCTTGTCCCTCCTTCGAGCAGAAAGGCGACGTGGAGTTGCAGGTTGCCGGTACCGTGCAGACTCTCGTCACTCTCGACTCGTACAGGGGTCAGAACAGGGAGGATCTCCCGCTGGAAAAAACGGCGTACAAAGTCAACCCGAGCCTCTCCGTAGTTGGTCGGGTGTGCAAACTCTATCCCCTTCCGGGCGAGGGAAGGCAGTATATCCTCCAGAAGACACTGGTACTGAATCTGAACCAGCTCCCTGACCCGCCGGTCAATTCTCCGCATCTGCTCTTCGGAACTCATGCCGGAGGGACAGTCGCTGGGTCGACCGCTTTTTATCTGTTTTTTGACAGAGGCCACCCTGACCATGAAAAACTCGTCCAAGTTGGAGCTTACGATGGTGAGGAACTTCAGCCTTTCGAGAAGCGGATTTTTCTCCTGTAATGCCTCATCCAGAACACGGGCGTTGAACTCGATCCAGCTCAGCTCTCTATTGAAAAAACTCGCCTTTACTTTTTTCGCCATCCCCCCGTCTATCTCCCTACAACAGTACGACCTTCAGGCCGAACACCTCTTCCATCATATTGACCTTGCTGGCCAGTCCGTAACGTTCGATCGAGATGTCACCCGTGTGGGAATTGTGGATCAAAAGCTCATCGCCCTTTATCTCCACTTTCAGCTTCTCGATCCGCTGCATATGTCCTTTGTCCAAAGCATCGGCGACTCTTAGCATAGCAGCCAGTTTGGAGACAACGATCCTTCTCTCTCTCGGAAGAGAGATGTAGTCGATGTGAGAGGTGGTTGGAAGGGCCTTGCGATGGTATCTGACGACATTGGATACGATACTGATCTCTTCCCTGTGCATACCGAAAATGTCCGAGTTCGACACGATGTACTGTCCATGTTTGTGATGGCCCGATGAGCGGACATAGGTGCCTATGTCGTGAACCAATCCGGCCACCTCGAGAAGAAGCCTGCAGAAGCGGTCCAATCCATGGGATTCCTGCAGCTGGTCGAATAGAGAGAGGGCCAGGTTCGTGACGTGGCGAGCGTGGGCCTCGTCAAAGTGATACTTCCTTCCGAGACTCGCGGCCGATGCCACAACCTGGGAATTGAACTCTTCCTGGATCTTCGGATCCGGTTCGAGGGCGAGACTCAACAGTAATCCCTCCCGGATACTCACATCGGGCACAATGAGGCGGGTAGCCGAAGTCTTATCCATAAACGACTGATAGACGAGAAGCGCCAGGGCCAAACCCTCTGCCTCGTTATACGGGATTTGAAATTTGTGTGCGCAGTCGTCGACGGAGAGACCTTTGATCTCATCGACAAACCCGTCGAAATCCTGTTTTTCAATGATCCGGAAGTGCTTTCCCCCCTCCTCTCCGGCGAATCTCGCTGCCAGGCGTGGGTTACCACCGACAGCGACAAAGTTGCGGATCCGCTTCATCTTGAACTCTGTGTCGATAATATCCCCGGCTGCCCGGATGTTATCGCTCAGGAACTGATTCAGATAATCCGTCGATCCGAAAATGGACCGGATCTGCTGCTCGAGCCTCACCGTACCTATGCTCATACTGTGAGCAGCAACAATCTTTCCCCGCTCGAGCAGCATGATCTCGGTGCTTCCGCCTCCCACCTCGATAATAATGGTGTGCAGCCGGCCAAAGTGCAGGTGAGCATCCCTGAGGGCATACCTGACCGCGACATAGGTCAGCCGGTTCTCTTCGATTCCCTCGATCGTGTTGATCAGAAAACCAGTCTGCAGCTCGACTCGGTCTGTAAATGTGTCCCTGTTCCTCGCCTCACGCAGGGCGCTGGTAGCCACCACATGAACGTTCTCTCTACCGATATGCCACCCCTGAAGAACCTCTACAAAGCCGCTCAAAATCTGGAGGGATTGACTTATGGTGGCCCTGCCGATATTGCCTTTGATAAAAACATCCTGTCCCAGAGCGACGGGCCTTGAGGCTTTATCCAGCATCTTCCACTCGCCGTCGGGATGAATTTCTGCGATAACGAGGCGTATGGCTGTTGAGCCGATATCGATAACGGCGACGATACTGTTTTCACCCAAATTGATACCCTAAAGAGACAAATGTACGGGCCGGCAACGTAAAATATCTCATTGGAAACATAGTAATGTCGTCAAATTCTCGGTGGCTGAGTGTATGAGCTGCTGAGTGGAAGCGCTCAGGGATTTGCGTAACTCTGCCAGAGCCCGCAGAGAGCCGCCCTGAGTCTCTCCCCCAGCGCCTCGCCCCCCACTGTTGTGATATCATCGCTGTTGTCCAACACGGCATAGGGCACACGCACCTCGCCGATTTGCATGTATCTCGGATCAGCCGCCGTGATTTCCGTCCAGTCGCTTTTTTTATACAGCCTCTCGAGCTTGTCATCGGGAAGGGCATGCTCGAGGATGCTGTCGGGCTTCTGCGGGTTGAATCGCTTTCTGTTCTTACGCAGAGACTCTTTGTAGCTCACATCAACATACAAAACAGCAGCCCGACCCAAGAGCTCGGCGCTGAATAGGCTCAAAGCCTCTCCGAATCCCCCATGCTCGGCTCCTCTGGAGAACTCGATGATTGCCGTGTTGTCCTCTTCGAAGTCCGGATCATCCCTGAGAATCTTCCGGTACTCCAGCTCCAGTCTTCGAATCAGGAGATTCCACAGATAGGGGAACTTGAAGTAGCCCTCCTCGTCAGTGTGCAATCGAGGCTTACCCATCTGAGCGAGGATTCGATCCTCCTCGAACCACGACCAAAGCATGGGAAAATCATCGATCTCTTCGAATCCTCCGATGTAGAGCTCCGACCTCCTGGTCTCAGGCGGCCGGCTCTTCAAATAGTTGATGATTTCACTTTTACCTGCGGCCGGTCTTCCAAGAAGAATAAGAATGGGAAACTGGCGTGACCGCAACTCTTATCTCGTTTTACCTTTCTTCTGATGCTTCTTCTTTTTCGGTCTCGTCTTGCCGAATGAATGCCTGAAGATCTTTCCACGCTTCGATTTTCTGTCACCTCTACCCATTGTTCCTCCATTGTGTATCTCTCGTTTCAGTCGCGCCTATGTTACTACAGATCCATAACTTTGTTTAGTCGTTTCACGCCCTACCCGTCTCCATCTCCTCCCGGGGGGGATTGAAGTATCCCAGTTTGATCGATGGAAAGCGCTCTCGTATCCTGGCAACCCAATGCCTCACCCCTGTGGGCTTCGCAATCCTTGCAGGCCCCGCAATCCTTGCAGGCCCCGCAACCACCTGATCTGAAGCCGTATCTTCGAGACCCAACCGGCGCATATACCAGTCAGGATCGATGTTCAGGTTCCGAGTTTGAATCATATCAACCGGGACCTTCTTCAGAAAGCTCTCGAGGGCACGGAACTCCTGCGGGTGATCGGTGAAACCTGGAAAGACAAAGTAGTTGAGAGAGATCCACAGGCCAAAGCGCCTGGCTATCAGGAGTGACTCGATAACATCGCTAAAGCTGTAGCCTTTTGGATTGTAGTAGAGGTTGTAGTAGAGCTCCTGAGCCGAGTTCAGGCTCACCCGGATACTGTCCAATCCGGCCCGGCACAGCCGTTCCACCACATCGGGGAGGCTTGCGTTGGTATTCAGATTGATCACACCCCGCTCGGTTCTCGATCGGATCAGCGCTATGCTCTCTTCGATCACATCCCCCACCATAAGGGGTTCTCCCTCACACCCCTGCCCGAAGCTCACAACGGCACGGGGAGCTTTGTTGAGGTGATCGACACCGATCTGAGCGATCTCGTCCGGTGTGGGGACAAAGGCAATTCGGTCCTGGGATGCGGAAACACCTGAATCCTCAGGTTGGGCGGACAGGCAGCCCACGCAACGGGCGTTACAGAGAGGACTCGTCGGAAGCGGACACTCCCACCGTTCCATCACCATATTGCGTGCTGCAGGGCAGGCATAGCGGAAGACACAGTTTTCTATCAGGTGTCCTACCAGTCGGTTATCGGAATAGCGCTTTGCCATCTTTCGGGCGTTCCTCTCGATGGTACGCCGATCCATATGCCTGAGATCCTGACGTTCATCCGCGTCGATGCGCGTCCCGGTTACATAGAAGACTCCATCCCTCCATCCCACAGCCGTATAGGCGTACAGGGACAGCAAATTGCCGTCTGGTGGCCGGGACTCAGGTGGGCGGCTGTGCCCGGCCGTGGGTAGAAGTGGGCGGCTGTGCCCGGCCGAAGGGAGGCGCGACCGGCCGAAGGCGCACCTGTAATACTGTAGATACGCCGGAGCCATGAAGGCAGCTGCAGCGTAAACGGGATTGTCCCGATAGGTCCACACCTCTACAAACTCGCCGCGTTTTGGATCGTATCCGACCGCCCCGCGGCCGGGGAGCTCGAGCAGATCACTTCCGTCAGGCAGAGGAATCAGATCCTCCGGCTCAGGCAGAATCGCACGGTTCAGAGACATGCCTGCCATGAGATAGTCGGGTATCTCGAAGACGTTTCCACAGCCATCGCTAACGACCAGGTAGGGTAGTTTCATGCTACTCCATAACGAACAGAACTTTGACTGAGGAAAGCTTTCCTCGAGAGAGCTCCGCGAAGATCTGAGGGGCTTTTGCGAGCGGCAGAGAGTGGGTGATCAGGGGCTCCATCTTCAGTTTGCCGTGCTCGACATATTCGATGGTAGTCGTCCACTCGTTCCCGGGGAAGGGAGCGGAAAAGGAGTTCCAGGAACCGTACAGAGTCAACTCACATCGCAGGATACGCTCAAAGCTCTCCGGTGGGAGAACTACCTCTCGGCGGGCGGTTCCCAGGTAGAGAACCCGGCCCTGTTTTCGGGCGATTCTCAAACACTGCTCCTGCGTCTCACTCACCCCGGCGGTCTCTATGCAGACCCAGGGCCCTTTCCCTCCTGCAAGCGCCTGAATCGTCTCAACGGGATCGACTCGCGAAGCATCAACAGTCTCATCTGCACCCAACCGGCGGGCCAGGGTGAGCTTCTTCTCATCGATATCGGCGGCTATCACCTCTGTGGCCCCCTGAATTCTGGCAAATTGCAGAGCCAGAAGACCCAGGGTACCGCATCCTAACACGGCGACAGAATCACCTGCTTCGATCCCGACCCGTCGGATTCCGTGAAAGACAACAGCCGCGGGTTCCACAACGGCTCCCTGTGCAAAGGGAACACCATCCGGCAAGGCAATGAGATTTCTGATGGGGACTTTCACGAACTCGGCGAAGGCTCCATCGGTTCGCGAGCCGAGGTAACTGTAGCTGTCGCACTGACCGAAGTGACCCCCCTGGCACGATTCACATCGAAAACAAGGCAAGAGCGGACTCACAACGACACGATCCCCTTTGGCCCAGTAACTTGTCGCATCCCCGCCGTGGCCCACCTTTTCTACAACGCCGCAGAACTCGTGACCCGGAATCATGGGGAAAGTGTAGGTACCCTTTTTCATGATTCGATCCGGATCGGATCCGCAAATCCCCACAGCCTTCACTCGAACGAGAGCCTCGTCCTTTCCGATATCCGGTATGGGAACCCGCTCTAGACGCAGATCTCCCGGAGCATGAAGAACCGCTGCCTCCATGAGACTATTCATGGGCCGCTGCCTCCTGTGATGTTGGATAGTTTTATCATCGATACTTTAACATCTTCGATATTAGTACATTTTACACTCTGTGTTGACACCCCACAATTCTGTCTATTCGACTTACTTTGAAAAACCCAATAAACCGGGACGTCAAACCCCTGCATTACGGATGGGTGATCGCAGCCATGGCCGCCCCGGGCGGTGCTGCAGGCGCCCTCTTCCTGCTCCTATCACGAAGCGTCCGATAGGTTCGCTGATCCGTGATCCGCGGTGAGAGTCTGGGTACCGTGCCAGGTTCTGCCTGGCTCAAGACGAACGGGAGAGGCGACCGCGCCGGCCTCCACACATACCATTCCCTGAAACTCCTCGTCTCCGAAGTCCTGCATTCGCCGCGCCTTGTCGACCCAGGGATTCCAGACGATGGCATCGGGAAATCCGATCTTCCGAATCCTTATGCATCTTCCGCTCACCTCGTCGACCACAGACACCTCATCAGGAGTCGACAGATAGATCCGATCCACCTCGCCCTCAAAAATTACCCTCTCTCCGGATTCTTTAAACTTCTGTCTCTCCTTCAGGCTATCCAGGTATTTCGAATCCTTCAGCCCGGCGATATGAGCCGCCCCTATGTCGGAGAGGGCGAAATAGGTGTGCAGGGCAGCGGTGAATTCAAAGGCCTCGGTGTCACTGTTCGTGACCCGCAGCTCCGTTCGCAGTCTCTCGGTCAGCGAAACCACGAGCTCCGCGCTGAAGGCGTGATTCCACACCTCTCTGGTTGCATCGCTGTCGTTCAGCGCCAAAACCACCTCGACCTCACCTGAATCCACAACTCGAGTGGATGCGATCTCCCACAGGCTGGTGCGGGCAAAACCGTGCTGGGGTAGATTGCCTGAGCCAAACTGAGGGAAAACCAGGGGGATTCCGCCTCGAATCGGCTTTCCGTCGGCAAAGCGGGACTGCTCACTCAGAAAGAGGATTTCCTCTCCCGCGCTTCGCCAGGACGTCACATGAGCACCGTTGAGGTAAATCTCGGCGGTGTTCCTCTCGTCGCGGATGAGCTGCAACTTTTGCATCCCGTTTCTACCCGG
>SDBT01010601.1_pt1 | contig 14872 bp, 20 predicted proteins | sample 2277101 | NCBI WGS metagenome assembly SDBT01 (sample SAMN10404973, study PRJNA504765) | marine sediment metagenome | isolation source: marine sediment core GS10_PC15, 103 cmbsf | place: Arctic Ocean: Southern Knipovich Ridge | collected 2010 | reverse complement strand
ACGACGGTTGAACTCTGCGTGACGGGCGCCTTGCGGGCTTGCGCGGGGGAGTGCGAGAGGGGTCCCGATGCTCCCGAGTGAACACGGACTGGCCCGTGACAGGGCCGCGCACTTCGGGTTGCTCTGGCACGTGTTCGCGGACCAGTGTGCGACGCACCTGTCAAGCCTAGACCCACACACGGACCGGCTACCTATCGTCCGCTGGTACAACCGATGGCAGACCGCGCTCCGGCGCGGCCGGCTGGCCCAACTAAAGGCTAGGTACCACGCGGGTGCCGCACGCACACACGCCCCCCTGCGTTTTGACCCGCTCTGGAGCGCGGAACACGTCGAGGACATCCTCTGGAAAGCTGGCCTGAGATGAGCCAGGACGACCCCAACGACGCCACGGCCCCGGTGGGCAACCTGCTGTCCGGCAGCGGCAGGCCCCGTGCAGGGGCCGTGAGCGTCGTGGGGCGTCCCTTCGCGGGTGTACTCGACCCCCATAGAATCTATGGTTGTAAGGGGGGGGCTACCTACCCGAATCCCCCCAAACCGGGAGCCGGCCCCGAAGGGGCGGGGAGGGCGACCCCCGCCGCCACGGCCCGAAGGCCGCAGACTGCGCACCGCGTGGCGCAGCCCGAGATACCGCCCGCGTGGTGGTGCCCTGTATCCTGCGACGTGGCTTGCTCGCGTACCGGCTGGTTTGAAAACTGCCGGGGCTGTGGCCGCGCGGTTCTGGTTGAGACCATCGCCGGGGCCCGGTTCCTGGCCGTGCACGAGGGGACCTTTTGAGCCCAAAAAATTTCCGCCGCGACCTGCTGCCATGGCGCAGGCCCCAGCGGGATACGCTCCGCGGACTAGGGCTCAACCTCGCGGAGCTAACCGCGGACGCAAGTACAGCGGACCGCCAGAAAACGATTCGGTGGGTCGAGGGCATACAGACCCGCAACGGGACCAGCCGGGCGCAACGCGTCGCCAACTGCGGCGCGTTGCACGTTGGGAAGTACAAATCCGGGCTGTGGGGTTTCGACCATGCCTACTGCCGCGACCGCGCGTGTCCCCGGTGCATGCACCACCGGCAGAGCAAGCTGAGCGACGCCGCGCGGCTCAAGGTTGACCACGCGTGCGAGGCCGGGGCGGACGTGGACTTTTTCACGCTGACGCAAGCCAAGCTGCCCCACGAATCCGCCGACGATGCCATCGAGCGCATGATGGGCTGCTGGCGTCGTCTTATCACGATGTCATGCTCGCAAGGTCGCTTACTCAGGCTCGCGATTTGCGGCGGGATGCGTAGCCTCGAATCGGTGCGGTCGAGCGCGGGCACCAAGCGGCGGGACGGCTCAGTGGTAGCGGAGACCGCGTGGCACGTTCACATGCACGGACTCATGGAACACGCGCCGTTCTCGACGGCGGCCCTGTACGAGATTGTGGACGCCCTGGCGGACGAGCTTCTACGGCTCGGCCGGCGTCGTGACATCGCGGTAGTGCCCGGCATTGCGGACCATATCACCGCGAAGATTCGCAAGGTGAACGCGGTGCTGCGGGTCGCTCGCGAGGAGACGTGGCGCGAACTTGGGCGCGAGCTGTTCCTGTGGGTCTGGCTCGACCAAAACGCCGAGGCATCGAGGTACGCGCAGGACATTCAGGACGCGGACGCGGACCGGGCCGGGCAGGTTTGCAAGTACGTTACGAAGCCTTTCGAGTTGAAAGACGACGCGCTTGGGCGCGAGCTGTTCCTGGCGCTGGACAGTCGCAAGGTCGTGAACGGGTGGGGGTCGTGGTTGAAGTGGATTGGCGACGCCCTGGAAGAGAAGGACGATACCGAATCGGCAATGCCGTTCCAGATTGCCCAGACGCGCCTGTCAACCGTGGTTGACCACGCGCGGCTAGGTCACCCGCGCGTGGTTGTGAGTTTGGGCCCCGTCAAAATGGAAGTAGACCCCACCACCATTCTCGCGGACATCGCCAAGCGCCCCAGGTCCCGGCACGCGCTGCTGCGGGACATGATGCACCGCGAGGCCCCGTCCGGTTCGGAAGAGAGGCGCAAGCGTTCCTGGCTTGTGGAACGGTGGATGCTCGCCCGCATCGAGGCCGAAGCGTACCTAGACCGGAAAGAGATTCCCCAAGGGCCCTTGCCGGCGCACGGCTTCGGGGCCTGACTTATTCGTCTTCGTACTCTCTGGGGATGCGTACGAAGACGCGCGCCGGCTCCGGTGCTGGGGCAATCTCCAAGAACTCGACCCGCGAGCGGAGCTCCACGATTTCACGGAGCAACGCTTGCAGTTGTGTGCCGAACACCGCGATTGCGCTGGTGACGTGTTCGGGCGGGATGGGGTGGACCTGTTCGGGCGGCACGTCATCCATCACCGGCAGGTCGAGGCCGCCAACCTTGCACGTCGTGAATGTCGGCGCCGTGGTCAGCTTTTGGTCCGGTGTCCAAAGGTCGCCCGGCATTATTCCATCCCCCAACGCTTGCCAAAGTCGCCAATTTTCGTCATCCCATCGGGCCCCAGCGCGCCCATGAGGTCGAGCTGTCTGTCTGGGGTTAGCGTGCCGATGTAGTCGCGCAAGCTCTCGACGCAGGCCGTGCACGCGTCGTCGCTGTCCGCTTCGCCAGCGGCCACAATGAGCGACCATGCGTCATCGTCGACGCCCTGGACGCCGGAAAGGTCAGCCGCAACGCCGCGCCAATCTTCGGCCATGCCCCCGGCCGTGGTCGGCTGCTGCTCTGGCGCTTTCCCGCCGCCCATGAAGTGCGCGAGAATCTGCGGGCCAAACTGTTTCAGGATTCCGCCAAGCTCGCTCACGCGTGCAAGTTCCTCGTCGTGTTCCATCTGGTCCTGCCGGCCGACGAGCTGTAGCTTTAGGAGCTCGACCTGCGCGTTGGCCAGCGGTGAATCGGTGAGAACCTTCACGAGATTTCGGTTCTCGCGCGCGCTCTCGATATAGAGGCTGTGAATCTGTCGCACCGTGTTGCTCATGGTGCCGACAATGGATGCAAACTCGTTTGCCATCGTGGCGTTCGCGTCGCTGACACTGGGCGGCGCACTCTCGACGCCGGACGGAACGATAACGCTGGCAAGCTCCCCATCTTCCGAGTCGAGCAGCGACACGCGGAACCACTGGCCGGGTAGTCGGTTGCGAAGCTGCGCCAGAGCCCCCTCGATGGTGTCCACGATTTCAGCCGGCGTAGGCTTCTCACCGGCCCCCAAATCCTCCGCGGCAGGGTCAATAATGGAGAGGTCTCCGACCGGATTTGTGGGCCAGCGGCCCCCGGCCTTGGTGGCCGTGCCCGACCGCGGCGGCCGGGCTCGCACCTCGATGGCCCACAACTCTCCGTGGTGCGCCCGCACCGCGTCGAGTAATTCGCCCAGGGCATCGGAGCCCCCGCTATCGGCATCGGTATTGCTGTCCGCTTTGAATTGGAACGCTAGGAGGCTGCTCATTGTCTTCTATAACAGGACAGTCGGGGGCTGACTGTCAACCCACGCTGGACAGTTGACAGCCAGCCCCGTCTACTGCTCGCACCATGGCAGTTCCCAAGAAGCAAACCGAAGCCGTCGCCCGTTCCAAGGCCACCGGCACAGCCAAGCGCAACACGATGGTCCTTTTCGGGGCCGGCACGGCGTACGCGTCCGGCTGGCTGTTCAAGAAGAACCCCACCTTCGCGAAGATTGGCACCACCAATTTCAGCACTGGGCTTGCCATCGGCGCAGCCGGTACGTTCCTGGGCATGTTTGGCCGGGGCAAGATGGCCGCGAGCATCGGCGGCGTTGGCATCGGATTCCTTTTCCCCGCGCTGTCCGACCTGGGCAAAGCGCAGGGGTAGTCCCTTGCCGCCGGGGAATCGGCGGCGTTCAAACATTCAAAGGAGAGCCATCTATGGAGATGACTTCACGAGCAACGGTTCGCGCCACAGTCGGCGCCGCCTATCTGCCTGGCGAGGGCCAGTGCAACCTCACCCCACCGTCGTGGTTTACCGGTTCGCCCGGTGACGCTTGCCGGCCGGGGCAGACGCGGCAATGCAACGCCGTTTTCTCGGCACGCGTAAGCGTGGCTAGCACCCTGAGCGGGACTCTGCTGTGGGACGTTTCGGCGTCCAATTTTCAGAAGTTCAAGCCCGTCGGGATGCACTTCTTCGCGAATCTTCCGGGCGGCGCTGGCGTGCTGGCGTTCGCTGACCACACGCGGGGCTTCATCGCAACCGCACTCACCCATGCTGGCACCAACTACCTTGGTAGTGCGGTCGGCATGAATCTCGCCTCGTATGGCGTCAACCAGCAGCAGGGCCTCAGCGTCGTGGACATCCCGGAGCTTGAGCCGGGTAAACAGGACGTGAGCTTGACTGTCACCAATATCGATTCCGGTAGCACCTTGAACCTGTTTGGGTTCCTGTACGGCTACGCGCTTCGATAGGAGCCAACGTCATGCTTCAATGTCCCATCACTCCCCCCGACTGGTATACCAGTCAGCCCCCCGGAACCTGCGGCCCTGGCGACATCGCCCAGTGCAATATGGTCTTCCAGGCCCGCCTGACGGCCCTGGCCGGTGGTGCATCCGGAACCCTCACGTTCGACGTGTCCGGTTCCAACTTCAACAAGTTCCAGCCCGTTGGGTTGAAATTTACTGCGGTACTCCTGTCCGCGACATCCGTGGAAGGTATCGGCGGCGTCGTTGCAACTGCGATTGACTTTGCTGGAACCAACTACCTACTCGACGAGGCGGGCATGAACCTGACCAGCTATGGCGTAGACGCCCGGCAGGGCTTGTCCCTGTTCCATCTGCCCGAGCTGTCCCCGTCCGCTCAGGACGTGACCGTAGCAGTGACCAATGTCACCAGCGCCGTCACCGTTCAGTTGTTCGGATGGATGTACGGCTTCGCTGACAGGTAGAGCTCGACCACACACCCACGCCCGGGGGGATTGTTCCCGGGCACGTTTTCCCATGCCCGCACCTATCATCATCGCAGCAGCCGCCGCCGTCGTGGGCTACATCCTGTCCACCGGGAGCAAGGCCAGCGTTGGCGCCTCGATGCAAGTCGGGTACCCAATGGATGACTCGGAGGGCACGCGTGCGGCTCTGGAGCGGTACGCAAACGCGATGGCCCAGAACAACGCGGACTGGTTCAAGGCCAATCCCGACGCGCCCTGCTGCGCCGTGTGTGCCGGCGTCGGCTACGTGCCGCCGCAGAATTGCAAGGGCAACCCCGCGTGCCAGGCTGTGCAAGATGCCCCGGGTCTGCTGGCTGCTGGGGTCGGGACGTGTTTCGACCTTGCCGCCTACAACGCCGGCCACTACCTGAGCGAAGGGCAGGCCGCCGAGGTTCGGCTAGTCCACGTTGCCGACGCCCAGGGCGAACTCGTGGAGTTCGGCTATCACGCCGTCATCGTCGGGCCGAAGGGCATCGAGGACCCCGCGCAGGAGATTCAAGAGAAGGCCGCGAGCGCGGGGGGTTGCGGCTGTGGCTAATCGCGACCGCGGCGTGCTGCTGGGCCTACTTGCGCTCGGAGCTCTCTGGCTGTTCTCGCGCAAGGCCGGCGCGGCGGGGCTCGACCCCGGGGCCAGCTTGGCGCCGCGTCCCGTCGAGGGTCCCTCGTGGGTCCCGACCCCGGACGAGGAGGACGACCCCAGCGAACTTGCCGACGTGTCGCCAGGGCCGGGGCAGGTGCCGACGCCCAAACCCATGGACCTTCCCACGGTGCCCCAGGTGGGCGCCTGGATTTCGGGCACGCCCCAGGTGGGCCGGTTCTACCAAATTCAGCAGGGTGACACGGGGAGCTCCGTCGCGAACGCTGCACTCGGCGGGGCCGGGGGCGCTGGCCAGTACCTCGCGACCTTGAATCTCAACCCGTGGAATCGGGCGCTCTACTCGACGCCCTACGATGCGAGCAACGGCAACTGGCCCGCGTACACCAGCGCCGATGGTCTGGTGGTTGGGAAGGCGTTTTTGCCTCGCCACCAGAACGCGGGGATTCGCATTGTGAACGGCCAGCCCGTGCAGCGAAACATCAAAGACAACAAGGGCGGGGCTCAACTGTCCGGCGCGTTCGCAAGCTACGGGCTGCTCTGGCTCCCGAGCGAAGAGAACCCGACGCCCCCGCCATTCATCATGGAGATTGCAGGGCTATGACTTGCGGCGAAAAGTTCTCTCATCTGGTCCCGAAGCCCGTTGGCCCAACCGACGTGTTCGGCTGGTCCGCGTACGCCGAGCGCAAGGCAGCGGCAGACCGGATACACGGATACATCGAGCAAGCGCTGGCCGCCAAGCCTGCCGCTGCTGACAGTATCAGCGGACTCGCCAAGTACCGGGCCGCGTATGAGGAACTTCCAAATTCGACGTGGTGGACAGCGACGCCAGACGAGGAACTGGTGGCGATGGCTCAGGCCAACGCGGAAGACGGCGCGTGCATTCTGGAGCTCGTCGAGGACAGGACCGGAGCAACGCCGGTCCCCGCGTCTGGCACGGCCGGCGGCGGTGGGAAATCCATCATTGACCAAGCTCTGTCCCTCGCGTTCCTGGGCAGCGCGCTCTTTGGGATGTACTGGCTCTCTCAACGCGGGAAAACGAATACACCATGAATCGCACTGCACTTTGGATAGCTATCGCTGGGTTCTCCGCTTGGCTGCTCATGCGGTCGCGGGATTCTGCGGAGCTGGTCCCCGGGACGGTCTACGTAACCGGCTCCAATCTCTTTATGCGCGGAGCCTTCATCGCGGCCATGGCCGCCAATGACGTGCCGTACGTTGTGGCGACCGAGCAATATCTGGCCGAGGTCACTGGCGACGCTGACTTCATCGGAACCGCGGCCGGGATGATGGTTCACGGATACACCGTGAATTGGGTTGGCATCATCGAGGGGTTCGAGGTCGCCGCGGGTGATGACGCCCTGGCCGTGCTCATCGCTCAGGCCGTGGCTCAATCCCGGGAGATTCGGGCGTGACGTGGTGGCCCATCGCCGCACTGCTCGCAACCCTGGCCCTGCTGTCTAGCAGTGGGTCCGGTGGCGGGCCTCCTGCGTCCGCACCCCAGGCCGGCGGCAAGTTGAAAGCGTTGCAGGTCGAGGTTGCCAACGCGGGCGGGTCGAGGGATTGGGAGATATTCCTGGCCGCGGTCGCGCATCACGAGAGCCGGTGGGTGCTCGCGTCGCACAACGATTCCAAGAACGAGCGCGCCGCGAGTCAGCGCGCCTACAACCGCAACGCTGAGAAGCTGGCCGGCTGCCATCCGGAAGGCGCCTACACGATTGGCTCCGGCGGCTGGTACGGATTCCTCCCGGCCAACGCCGTGGTCTCGGCCTTCCGGAACACGCCCGGCATCTGCACGGACCCCTCCCAGATATGGGACCCGCGCGCCTCGACAATAATGGCGCTGGCCTACGCGAACAATCTGCGCGGGTGGTCGAGCTTTCGGAACTCTGACCGAACCTGGCTGGCTCTCAACCGGGGATGGTCCGCGCCCGGGGAGATGAATCTCCCGCGCCCGAAAAGTGACGCCAAGTTCTTACGCGGCTTGCGTGCGCAGGGCATCCCGGAATCCTTCGCAATGCAAAAGGTCAGCGGCCTACCGTCTGGCTGGAACGCGTGGGACCGAATGACGAAAGGCGCGAGCGCATGACCTACCAGAAGAGAGACCAGCGAGACCCTGACCCGTCGTGTCTGGACGCAACCTGCCTCGATGGCATCACCGGGCCGATTCGCTGGAGTCAGCAAAATGCCGTGCTGGTGGATTTCGCCATCGCATCCCCGCCGGACCAGTCCGGCACGGTCAACTTCCACGGGCTCGCTCCAAAGGGTTGGTGGGTCAAGGTTGACGTTATCTCCTACTCCCAGCAAGTGCAGACGGCCATTCCCGTCGTCATCGAGTTTTTCGACCCAACGTCCGACACCGTAGACAACGCCCCGGTGGTTCGCATCCTCGACGGGACCGCGGCTGGCGGCCTCGACGTGCATCATTTTGTCAGCACCAACGGCGGTGCCGGCTGGCTGGTCCCCATCGCGGACAACGGTCGACCATGGAGCCTGCGGTGCATCACCGATAAGGGCATCGTGACGACGTTTGCGAGCTTCGACGTGTTCTACCGCTACGTCCCGAGGGTCAGCTAGTGGCCGGCGCGTGCGGCATCCCGAACGGTCGCCCGTTGTGCAGCGGCGAGGGCGGCGGCGGCGGCGGCGGTTCGGAGACCGTCCGGAACTCCCTCACCGGCCTGACCCGACTGGCGTCGGGCATTCTGTCCATCAACGCGGGTGACAATACGCTCATTGATATCGCGGCCGGCACTGGACAGGTGGTGGATAACACCAGCGACCCGAGCTCCCCCGCGCTCATTGAGGTTAGCTGGGAAGCATTCACCGCGCTAACCGATGACTTTCTGCTCACTGACCCGACCACCAACTGGTTTATCGACCGGGCGGGAGACGTGCAGCAGGCTACGGGGTTTCGCACGGGAACGGAGCGCCGCGACCTAATCCACCTTGGGTTCAGCGTTCACGCCAGCATGACGACGCAACAGAGCGTCGGCAACGTAGGGCTTGTCGCTGGCGAAAACGCGGGAATGACTTTCGACATGGGCGCCGCCCTGGGCGACATAAACATCTTCGGCAACAAGTACACGGCCAACGGCGTCAACCTGCTGATGGACAAGGACGCGGGCGAGGTGTTCGGTGGCGATACGACCATTGGCCCGGTCTCCAATCCGAACTACAAAACGACGGCGGCCGAGACCGGCATCACGACGTACCTCTACACCTTCCAGCCGGTGGTACCTGGCGACCCGTTTGATAGCGTGGTCGAGGCGGACCTTGACCCCAACTTCTTCGACGACGGCAGCGGCACGCTGGCTGCGATGTCGGCCAACAAGTTCCAAATCCAGAGAATCGTTTTCGAGCCGCGAACCGGCCTCACGATTCTGGAGTACGGCCAGAAGCAATACAACAGCCTGAGCGAAGCCATCGCCGGTATCAACGAGAACGGCATCACGACCAACCCGAACCTGCGCGGGTTGCTGCTGCGCGGCTGGGTTGTGATGCGGGCCGGCACCACGGACCTGACGGACGCCAGCGACGCGGCCTTCTTTGAGAACATCCCGGAGAACCCGGCGGGCGCATCGAGCACCACACCAGCGGCAACGGTGGCCGGCGTCATCCCGGAGGGTCTGCCCTATCCCGATGACATCGTGTTTTTCGTGGACCCGTCCAACGCGGCCAGCTACCCCGGGAGCGGCAGCGTCGTCACGGACATGGCCGGCAACGCGTCCAACGGAACCCTCGACGGCGCCACGGTTGTCACAAACGGCTCCTTCATCTTCGACGAGACCGCCGGCAAGGGCGTCAGTTTCACCAAAGACGCGGCACTTGATAACGTCTTCGACGGCGGCGCATCCGTGTTGCAGTTTGTCCGGCTGGACGCCAACGCCAGCAGCGGCCGATTCCTCTCCACCGAAAACAATATCCTGACCCTCGGCTGGGGTTTGCTCGGGGCTGCTGCGTTCTTCGGAACGGGAAACTTCCCGGAGTTTCGGCGCCGCTCCGGCGGCGGCACGGATGGAGTTTGGACCGGGACCACCAACGCCCTGCCGAAGCGCAGCGTGACGGGTGGCGGCGATGTCTACGGGAGCTTCGGCGTCACCTACGATGACTCGACGCTATCCAACGACCCGACCCTATACGCGAACGGCCAGCAATCCGTCTCGCCAGCGGGTACCAACCCCAGCGCGCTGGGGAGCGACTCTGGGACCGACCTTATCATCGGCAACCTGGGCGGCGGCGCAAGCAACCCGGACTGTGATTCTCGGGTGACCGTCATCTGGGGCAACGGCCGAATCCTGACCCCGGCCGAAATGCTAACCGCGCACAACGTGTTCGCGTCAGCCTTGAATCAGCTTGGCAGCAGCCCGGGAACCGCAACGGTCGAGGCAACCGGCGGGGACGGTGCGCCCAACTTTATCCGCACGGGTGGACTCGGCCAGAGCCCGGGCATCCCATCGGGCAACGGCGGCTGCACGGACCTCGGTGTCTATGATGCTGCGTCGAGGGGCTTCGCCGGAACCGGCTGTGAGAACAGTGCAATCCTGTCCGGTTTCAACAATCGGTATCTGAACGATTCGGACCGTTCCGTCATCTGCGGCGGCAACGAAAACACGATGACCAACGCGCTCCAATGTGGCATTGGGGCGGGCGACGAGAACCAGTGCGGCGGAACAAGCGTCTTCATTGGGGCCGGCCTGCTCAACGAGACCGGCGGCGTCCAGCAATTCATCGGCGCCGGCCGGGCGAATAATGTCGGGACCTTCTCGGGAGGCGGTTTCAATAACGCAATCGCGGCAGGCTCCTTCAATGCGATTGGCCTTGACGGCAACAGCGACGACAACTTCATCGGCGCCGGGATTTCCAACGCGATTGCACGCGGGTCGCAGAACTTCATCGGGGGCGGAGAAGGGAACTCGATTTCCAACTTCTCCAACGTCAACGACCACTGCACAATCGGCGGCGGCCAGTCCAATAAGGTGGGCGTGGTTTGGGGAGATAACCAGTCGGACCATTCCACCGTCAGTGGCGGCCAGGGGAATGAAATCAACGGCGGCCATCATTCGGTGATTCCCGGCGGGGAAGCCAACGACATCACCAACGGGGGCGACTACGCGTACGCGGCCGGCCGGCGCTCGCACATCACACTCCCGGGCGCCTACCTGTGGTCCGACAGCACGGACCAAGATGAAGTCAGCAACCGGGACAACCAGCACAAGGTGGTGGCGGTTGGCGGAATCACGGAGCGGACCACCGTGGGTTTTGGTGCATCGGGCACCGACCCCGGCGAGGCCGTGGAGCGGTTCAACGGGCACGCGACCACCACGGACGCGACGCAGAACGATACCGTCCTGGGCACCCTCGCGGCGAACCAGCAGAGCATGACGTTCCGCGTCACGGTCGCGAGCTCGCGCGACACCGGAGATAACTTCAAGTTCACGGAGCTCATCGTCTTCGCCCGCCGAACATCGGGCACCATGAGCGTCAGCGTCACCGTGGACGCAACCGTGAGCACGGGCACGGGCTCGTCGCTGCTGCATGTGGTCGCGGCCAACGGGGATGACATCGAGCTACAAATCACGGCCCCGGTTGAGAACTGGCAGCACACGTTCAACTGGCAACGCCAGAAGGGCGGGCTGACAGCGTGATGCCTGACGAGAGCGGGCCAGCGAAAGCGGCAAGGGCCCTGGGCGCGACCTGGACAGGTCCGGGCGGCCAGACCATGCAGGTGGGTGCCCTCACTGTCATCATCGCCCTGGGCTGGACAGCGCGCGGCCACATGGATGAGATACAGGCGGGCCAGCGCCGGAACCGGGCCGCCATCGAGGACATGGGGGAGGACCTGTCAAAACTTCAGGGTGACGTGGCGGAGCTCCGTGGCGTTCCCGTCGAGGACCAGACCGCACGCCGGGACGTGGCCGAACTCGCCCAGGGCGTCGACAAACACGCCGCGGACCGAAGGGCCCACCGGTAATGCGCCGGCTGTTTGCGCGGGTGGTGGACTCGTTCGCAGAGCTGGCCGAGGGCGAGCTGGCCTACCGCAAGGCGCACCCTTGCGCGTTCGCCCAGGAACTACGCGACCGGCAGGCCCGGGCCCGGCAGCGGGGCTGGGTCCGAATGGCTTCGCGGCTCTCCCGGCGAATCTCTCGATGGGACGCGCGTTGCGTAAAGGGTGGCGACTGTGCCGATTGACCGAACCCGAATTTGGGAATCCATCATCACCGGACTTGTCATCGCGGCGGCCGTTCGGTTCCTGTTCCCCGCACTGGCCGGCCTCGTGGCCCCGGAAGACGAGTAGCCGGTGGGTGTCAGTCAATGGGACAGCTACGCGACGGGCCTGGCTAACCTCGGCCAGTGGGATGCCGTGGGCGTTGTGGCCGAGGATATACGGGCACGCGCGCAGGCCAACCCGGCATCGGTCGCGGTCGTGCAGCAGTCCCTTCAACTGCTGAAAGCGACGTGGCGAACGATGCCCGCGGGTGTCCGGAGCATGGTCCTATCCCAACTGAACATGGCGCTCGATGCCGTGGGGGAGACTTGGGACGCAGTGGGCGGCGCACTGGGCGACATTCCAATCGCGAATCTCGTGGTGGGTGCAATCGACGGGGTGGCCACAATCGCAGGCGCATTCAAGGGCGTGGGGGACGTGAAACGGCACGCGTCCGCATACGAGAAGGGGCGCGCCCAACGGTTCACGCTGACCAGCAAGCTACAGGGCGTCGGTGCTCCGAGCGGTGGCTTTTTCACCGTGCTGCCCATGTACGAGTACGCCAAATATATTAAGGTCCGGGCCGGCGGCGATTTCGACCGGCTGCCCGCGTGGGCTCGCAAGGCGCAGGCCCGGGACGCCATTTTCAGCGGAGCTGTATCGGCGCCAGGGTCGGGCTGTGCAAAGGAGATGCGCCGGAGCTTCGGAGACTCGTACGGACCTTTCAGCCCGAAGTGCGGGCGGCAGATTGGCGTGTCTGCACTGTTTTTCCCTTGGTGGTCCACGGCGTACAGCCCCGGCATGATTCTCAGGTACGAGGGCTCGCCCCCGGGGTCCGTGTTTGACCTTGGATTGTCCCCGGACAACAATTCCTACCTGATAGGAATCCAGACCGGGCTCATTACGGACCCCACCAAGAACGCACAGGCCAATCTCGGCCTGCTAAAGCTCAAAGTGCAACGGTTCAAGTCATGGTGGGGTGAGGCCGATGCTCTGCGCCCGCTGCGGGAGCGCAAGACAAGCTGGGGCGGCGCTGACTTGGTTGTGTCGCCATCGTCTGACTCGCGGCGAATCGACGCGAGCAAGAACCCGGCTCACGTCCCGTCGAAAGACGCCGGGGCGTTCTGGTATTACGACGAGTTTGGAGCCATCACGGCCTACCCCGGGCAGACCGGCGCGGGCCTCGACGACTGGGGCGTGATGCTGCCCCAGGGCGACCCCGCGGACCTTGCAGTCTCGGCCGCGATGCACAACGGAGTCCTCGCAATGCTGGCCGCGTTCTCCGAGCGCCGGCTGGCAACGATTCGGTCCCCCCGGATGGCCGAGGCCATCATTGCGGACGAGGGATTAGGCTCGATTGATTCCGGGGCGCGCGCAGCGTTCCAGCACTCGGCCAGCGTCGCCGCGAGCGTGCTCCCGTATCCCGGGGCCAGCACCCCAAAGCGCAAGGTATTCCAGCCCGGCGGCGAGCTCCCGCCCCGGCGTGGCGTTCTGAGCAAGCCCGGTGCCATCGGTGGTGGTGGCATGGGCGCCATTGCACCCCTCGCCCTGGCTAGCCTGGCCGGCTACGCATTGCTCAGGAGATAGAACCCATGGGCGCAGTCATATTCGGCGCAATTCTGGCGCTCGCTCTGGCCAACACTATCCGCGGCGGCGGGAGGGAAGGCCCAGCCGCCGCGGGCGAGCGACCGCAATGCCGGGTGACCCTGATATTTCTGGCGCCGGACAGCGCCGTTGCGGAGCTCGTCGACGCGGCCACCGGCCGGACGGGAACCGCTCACGTCATCGTGGACGCGTGCGAGACCGACGCCCAGGGCGTGGCCATCGTCTACGACTGCCAACCGTTGGAGGGCATGAGCCGCAAGCCCCGGGCGGCCTTCGACGGGCGCGAATCCATCTCCATCGAGGTCGACGGTCCCACGGCCTGGCACCTACGGGGCTGGCTCGCGGCCCGCGTGGGGGCTCCGTACACGGTGGGCTCGACATGTGCCGCCGTCATCGCAAGCGTTCTCCGAGGCTACCGGGGGCCGCAGAACCCGAGCCCGGGCGAACTACTCGCGGCGCTGCGGGGGGCCAGTTGACAGTGGGCTGCACCCCAGGCACCCTTGCCCCGCCTCCTGGCCGCGGGGCAGCCGAACCCCGCACGGCGCACTTCCGGCTTTCCGAGATGGCAGCCCCCCGCTACAAGACGCAGGGGGGGCGCTACGTCCGGGATTCCGAGGGATACGCCGTGCGCGACCGGAGCAAGGCCCAGCGACTCCCGCCCCGCCGCTACTGGCCTGCCATCGGGCGACTGTTCGCCGCGCTGGAGGTCATACGCACGGCGTACGGTCGAGGGCTGACCATCACCGGGGCCGGCGGCTGGCGCGATGCCCACACCAACGGGGCCCGGCGCAAGCCCAGCCCGCGGTCTCAGCATCTCCACGGGATGGCAGTTGACCTGCGCGGTGGCCGGAAGTTGCGCGACCTAATCCGGCGACTGCGCACCGAAGGCAAGATTCCGGCCGGCGGCCTCTCGCTCTACGGCAGCTTCGTTCACTACGATATCCGCGGGGAACGCACCGGCCGGAATGTCGGCTGGTGACCCGGCAAAGGCCCGTGCCAAGAGCTGGGGCCTGCCAATCCGACCGATTCACCAGGTGACCCAACTTTAGGGTGGGCTGCAAATTAGCCAGCCAAACTCTCGAGGTGTGGTTGACGGCTGGCTTTTTTGCAGCGGTGCATCTGGGGCGCCTCGGTGGTAGTTTGCCCACGTGAACGCCGGGGAGAAATCCCGGCGGCCATGTCTTCCCCCATCCGGAGAAAACCTGTTCAGGGTCGGCGCCGGGTGGGGGGTCCTTTTTACCCGGCGCCGAAACTGAACAAGGAACGAAGACAATGGCAATCACTATGAATAGTTGCGTCGTGCTGGGTTACGTCGGGCAGGACCCGAAGCTCTACCCATCCGGCGCGTGCATCCTTTCTATCGCGACCAACGAGCCCCGGAAGGACCAGCCCGAGAACCCGCACACGTCGTGGTTCTCGTGTGTGGCCTGGGGTGACACCGCCAAGATGATGGTCGAGAAGGTGCGCAAGGGCGACCTGCTGCACGTTCAGGGCCGGCTGCGCCAGTCGGAATACACCAACGACGCAGGGCACAACGTGACGGTGCTGGAGCCC
>SDBT01010599.1_pt1 | contig 14875 bp, 18 predicted proteins | sample 2277101 | NCBI WGS metagenome assembly SDBT01 (sample SAMN10404973, study PRJNA504765) | marine sediment metagenome | isolation source: marine sediment core GS10_PC15, 103 cmbsf | place: Arctic Ocean: Southern Knipovich Ridge | collected 2010 | reverse complement strand
GGCGTCGATGGGCGAGGCGGCGGTGAAGTTCCTGGGACCGGTGGGCGGGATGGTGATTATCGGCGGGGCGCTGTTTTCGATGGTTGGAGCGGCAAACGCCTCGATCCTGGCAGGCTCCAGGGTAACTCTGGCGATGAGCCGGCTGGGACACCTCCCCAGTGGCATGGGCAGGGTTAATCCCCGTACCCGCACTCCGGTTGTGGCGCTGCTGATAGTGGCGCTGCTGACCGCTTAAACACACTCCCTCCCCCCGAGGAAGTTTGGCCCGGCTCTTGCCGGGCCTTTTTTTTGCGTGTAGCCTGGCCCGGTTCGCCTAGGGACTAACCACCGGCGAGGAACGCCTGTTGCTATCTACGGGTTTTCGAGAATTCCAGCAAGACATACACGATTGCACGTCGCGGTTCATCGTGGCGTGTATCCACCGGCGCGCCGGTAAGACTCTGTTTTCTCTCGACTGGTTACTCGACGGCGCTCGCGAGGCCGAGCCCGGTACCCACGTTCGAAACTATTACGTCGCTCCGTTCCGCAACCAGGCGAAAGCTATCGCGTTCGACCTGGCGTGCCAGCTCACCGAGAACGACGCCGACATACACATACACAAATCAGACCTCTACTTTGAGTTTCCGCAGAACGGCGCGCGCGTGCAGCTCCTTGGCGCTGACGGGTTCGACAAGCACCGAGGTAAGTACGCCGACCGCGTCGCGTTCGACGAGACTGGTCAGATACCGCCGGCAGCATGGCGCGAGGTTTTCAGACCAATGCTCGCTGACCGGCGCGGCTCGGCTCTGTTCATCGGCACGCCGCGCGGCCGTAACTTTTTCAAAGACCTGTACGACCTGGCATCGGGCGGGCTGCAAGACTGGCGCGCGTTCCTGGCGACGGCCGAGGATACCGGCATCATTGACGCCGACGAGCTGGCGTCGCTGCGCCGGGAAATGTCGCGCTCAGAGTACGCGCGCGAGTTCATGTGTGATTGGGACGTCGGCGCGCCGGGCGCATATTTCGGGTTCGAAATGGAGAAAGCCTCGACCGACGAGCGACTGCTGGCCGGCGAGCTGCACAACCCCGAGGAACTGGTACACGCCTCGATTTCGCTCTGCGCCGGCGACGCGATCTGTGTCACATACTGGCAGCATGACGGCCGCAACCCGTACCTGATCGAGTCTCATCGTTACGTTCAGGAACGGGTCGACCAGGTCGCCAAGGAAATTCTCGCGAAACCATACGTCTATGATCGTTTCGTGTACGGCATCAATACGGGCCGGCGGTCGGTCGGCGTCAACGAGGTACCGTTCCGGCTCCAGGCGCTCCGCAAGCTCGGGCTGCGCGGGCCGGTCATGAAACGCCGGGCCGAGTTTGTCGACGACGTGCAGAGTACGAAAATGATGCTATCGCGCTCGCGGTACTCGACCGAGGCCGGGATCGACGCGCTCGACGCGCTGCGCCAGTGCCGCGCCGAGTACGACGACGAGCGCCAGTCGTTCATGCCGTACCCGGTCGACGACTGGTGCCTCGACCTGGTCACGTCGGTAAATGCGTTCGCGGCTTTCGAGCGTCGCGGGCTCGGCCGGCGCTCGCCTATCGAATACGGGAGGGGCCGAAACCGTGCCTAGAATGACGCAGTCGACGCTGAACCGCGTGATCGAGTCTCACATAACGCACTCGACCTGGTTCGACGCTCACGCCTTGCAAGAGAATCACAAGGAAGCACTCGACAGTTACTACGGCCGCAACAAGCCGAAGAAAACCGACGGGCTCAGCGGCGCGGTATCTCAGGACACGGCCGATATGGTCGAGGCCGTCGTCGCTCAGGTAGTGCCGGCGTTCGACTTCGACGAGGTCGCGCGGTTCCTCGCCGACGGCGCAGCCGACGTCGACCAGGCGCGCGTTGAAACGCTGGTCTGCAATGACTACTTGCGCCATCACAACAACGGATACACGACGATTCAAGAGGCCGTGCGGAACGCGCTGATTCTGCGAAACGGAATTCTGAAGGTCTGGCCCGAGGAACGGATCGTTGTCACGTCGAAGCGTTACAAGGGGCTGGAGCCGCTGGAGCTTGAGCAAGCAATGACCAAAATCCACGAAGACGAGGCTATCTCGACGTCGTCGGAAAAGGTCAACGACGACGGCACCGTTGATATAACGATCAAGCGAACGACGACGCTGCGCCGGCTGTCGATCACGGCGACCGACCCGGTCAACTTTTTGCTAACCGAGGAATACGACAGCATCGACTTACAGGGCGCGCCCATGTGTGGCGAGCGGTATTTCCTGACCGAGTCGGAGCTGATCGAGCGCGGCATATCGAGGGCGCGCGTCGCCAAGCTAGGAACGACCGACAGCGATACGCACGTCGCGTCGCGGGCTCGGGATCGAGGCGAGGCGAGTAACCCGGTAATGCTCGATCACGGCGACCCGTCGCAGCGCATGATTGAATGCTTCGAGCTGTACGTGTTGATCGACTTCGACGGCGACGGCGTCGGCGAGCGGCGGCGCGTGCTGTACGCCGGCGGCACCAGCGGCGGCGACACGCTCCAGAATACGCCGGCGTCGCGGGTACCGTATGCCAGTGGTACGGGATGGCTTCAGAGCAACCGCTGGGTCGGAATGAGCATGTTCGACAAAATGAAGGAAATAGAGGAAATCAAGACAGAGGCGCTGCGCCAGTACCTCGACAACGTCGCATACGGAAACAACGCCGAGCTGCTGGTCGTCGATGGCGCGGCCGAAATTGAAGACCTAAAAGCGCGCCGGCCAGGTGGGATAAATCGTGTAGATGATATCGCCGCCGTGCGCGAGCTGGTCGTCAACGATCTAGGGCCGTCGTCTATTGCGCTGTTGAATTACATGGACAGCGTTCGCTCTGAGCGCGGCGGCGCGTCGCTCGATCTGCAATCGGCTCAGCTCCAGGTCGCCGGCGAAACGGCGCACGGTATCGAGCGCCAGTTCACCAGCAAGGAAGCACTCGCGCGGCTGATAACGCGAACGCTCGCCGAGACTATGCTGCGGCAATGCTTCCTCTTGATTCACGAAACGCTGCGCACCGACTTTCCCGACGCGGCCGAGCAGCAGATCGGCTCCGCGTTCGTTGAGTATTCGCCGGGAGCCTGGAAGTATCGCGACCGGCTGATGATCGTCGCCGGCATGAGCTTTAACGAGCGGGCCGAGCGTCGAGGCGCGCTCGAAAGCGTGCTCATACAGCAAGAGAAATTGCACGCGGCCGGGCTCGGCGGCGGCATCTTGACCGACCTCCAGACGTATCACGATACCCTGATCGACTGGACCGCCGCCGGCGGCGTGTCGAACGCTCGCCGGTATTGGGTCGATCCGCGCTCGCCGACGTCGGTCGAGGCGCAGCGGAAGTCGGCCGAGGCTGCGCAAGCTCAGCAGCTCGCGTCGCGATTCCAGCAAGATCAATTCCTACGCGCTCAGGTCGGCATCGAAAAAGACAAGGTCGTTCGCGAGCTGCTGAAGGATACCCGCGAGCTGCGGTTCGACTACTGGAAGGAAACGCTACAGTCGGCGCTACAGCAGCAGACCGTCGACGCTCAGTATGGTACCGACGACGGCGAGCCCGAGGCTGTCGACGCGCTGCAAGGGGAGGGAGCGCGCCGTGCAGCGGGACCAGCAGAAACAGTTTAACGAGCTGCACGCCGCCGGCGTATTCTTCGATCTGTTCGACCAGGTCGTCGAGGAAATCAAGACGCAATGGGCCAAGGCGGAAACGCCCGAGGCTCGCGAGGAACTTTGGCAGCGCGCCCGCGTAGTGCGTGACGTGCGCCGAGCATTCAACCAGTTAGGGGGCGTAGATGCCTGAAGTAGAAAACAAGAGTTCGCACGCCGGCGTTTCGGCTCTGTTGCTAGGCGCAATGGAAACGGATACACACACACCACCGGCCGGCGATCCGCCGGCTGGTGATCCGCCGGCGGGCGACAAGGTCAAAATCGACGACAAGCCGCCCGAGGGTACGGCGCTCGACGACGTGGCCGAGCTTTTGGCCGACAAGGATACGCCGCCGGCGACGCCGCCGGCTGGCGACCCGCCGGCCGACGATACGCTCGCCGCGCTGGCCGAGGCGCAAGGCGTCAAGGTCGAAGACCTGTACAAGCTAACGATTCCTATGCGTGACGGCGGCGAACCCGTCACGCTCGGCGACCTGAAAGACCGGGCGGCGAAAGCTCAAAACCTGGACTTGTTGAGCGTCGAGATTGAAGACCGCCGCACCGAATTTGAGAATTCAATGATTCGGGCGCGGCAAGAGCTTAGCGAGGTAGTCTCGCTGTTACCCGAAGTGCCGCCGGCGCTCATAGAACGAGCGCGCGCTGCACACTTAGAAAACGTGGACCGCGAACGCGCCGCACTGTTAGTCGTCAAGCCGGAATGGGCAGACGAGGGAACATTCCGGCGCGCCCAGGACGACATTTTAGAAGCTGTCGCCGACTATGGGTTCAGGCGTTCCGACCTCGATCTAGTGATCGACCATCGCCTTACGAAATTGCTACACGATTTCGCCGGCCTGAAAAAGCGAGTCGCTGCGGCGAACGCTCGGGTCAAGGAAATACGCGACGCACAACCGAAGGGCGGCAAACGGGTAAGCGAGGAAAAGCAGAGGCGCACACGGCGCGACGCTGCGGCCGAGCGAGCTAAAACAGGATCGACCGGCGACAAGGTAGCGGCGGTCGGAAATCTATTACTCGGCTCGACCGAGTAGGAGTTCAAATGGCTACATTCAACACTGATGATTTTGACCACCGGAGCCAGGCGTTCAACGGTTTGGTCAATGAAGACGTCATGGCGAAAGTGTGGGATATCTCAAAAATCCCGCTCGCGTTCAAGGACCGAATCGGGTCCGACCGCGTGACTAACCATTTCGCAGAGTGGACAATCGACAAGCTGAGCGATCCCGACGTGACCAACGCGACGGTCGACGGCGACAACGCCGGCGACGACGACTCGGTTCTCGGGAACCGCGTCGGTAACTTTTCGCAGATGCCGGATAAGGTGGTCAAGATATCGAGCCGGGCTCGCGCGGTAGATACCATCGGATTCGCAGACGCTCTGAGCTGGCAAGTCATGCGACGCCAGCAGGAACTTATGCGTGATATTTCCGCCATCATGCTTGAGCCTCAAGCGAGCATCGCCGACGACGGCAACGCTCAGCCCGGCCTTATGGGCGGCTTCCCGAGCTGGTTGGAAACGAACACCAGTCGAGGGGTCGGCGGCGCAGACGGCGGGTTCGCCGCCGGCATCGTCGGAGCGCCAACACCGGGCGAGGCGCGGGCGCTGACCGAAACGCTGTTTCGCGATATCGCGCAGTCGGTATGGGAGCAAGGCGGGAACCCGACGATTGCACACTCGACGCCGGCGGTCATTCGCCAGTTCAGCGAGTACGGGTTCACCGCGACAGCGCGTATCGCGAGACTCCAGCGGAACGAACAGCAAGATCGAGGCGCAGCGACAGCGGTCGCCAGCGTGTCGGTCTGGTTGACCGACTTCGACGTTTCGCTTGAGCTGGTCGCGGATCGTTTGCAGCAAACCTACACCAGCGGAGGCACGCCGACCGACGTCGCCAATATGTTCATCTACGACCCCGAGTTCGTGCTTGAAGGCGTGCTTCAGGGTGTCCAGGTGGGCGAGCTGGCGAAAGAGGGAACGGCAGACAACCGGCAGATGTTCGCCGACGTCACGCTGAAAGTTCTCAACGAGGCGGCGCACGGCGTTATCGCAGATATCGACGGAACGCTGCCGGTCACTCAAAGCTAAAGGGAGGCGATATGCCAGCGAAGAAAACGAAGCGCGTCAAGATAACGCTGCACGGTAAAACGTCAAAGGCGTTTACGTCGAAGGGGCCGCTAGTAACGGGCTCAGTCGTCGAGCTGCCGATTGAGGAAGCTCAGCGGTTCATCGACTTGGGCTGCGCGCAGCTCACCGACGACGACGAGGAGCGGATCGAGCCCGAGGTCAACGTCGAGGGCGGCGATCCGCCCGCGCCTGTGACCGAGGTCGAGGCGTCCTAGCGTGTCGTTTCTTTCCAACTGGCTAGTGAAAGCCGGCAAGCTCAAAAGGAGGCGTGAGCTTGCCGGCCGCTTTGCGATTCTGGACGATAACCAACGGCTCAGGAACGAGCCCGAGGCAATGCAGAATTTGTCGTTCATGGGGCTGTCGCTCCAGATACCAGAACCCGACCTCTACGCGCTTTGGCGCAAGTATCCCGAGCTGAACGCTCCCGACAAAATGACCAGGCGTAACGCCTGGATTCGCTTTATGGGGAGCGCCGAGGCCGACCCGTACCGAGTACATCAACGGAGCCGCAAACGTGCCGCACCGCCTGTTACCCGTAGTCAGTCAGCCGCACACTAGGGCGCACGTCGGCCGACCTGGCGAGCTGTTCATTCCGATACGTCGGCGCGTGCTGGCGGCTCCCGACTTTGCGCCGGAATGGGCGAACGGGATTCCTAACCAGGTCGACCCGGTCGACGTCGAGATAACGCCGCTCGACCTGGTGACGCTGTTCGCGCTAACACAGGGACAACCGTTGGCCGAGGTACAGGCCGGGCTCTTGCCGGTCGGCCTGGTGATCGACGGCGCGACGGGGATCATCACCGGGACGCCGACGGTCGTCGCCAATATCGTCGGCATCTCCGCGAATATGTTTAACATCGTCGGCGCGGCCGGCAACCGCGTATTCGAATGGAACATCACCGTATGACCGACCGCGACCAGCTCGTACAGCTCAGGTCGCTACCGTCGAACAGACTAGCGCGCCGGCATCCCGGCGAGCTGATGATTCCGATTCGCTTGGCCGGGGATGGCCCGCCGGTCGAGGTCGGGTTCGGCGTGCTAGGGCTGACGACGGGATGGATCGGCCGGCTGTCGTCGGGCGTCGGTATAGACATGATTCCCGACGCGACGACGCCTTGCACGCTGACCGTGCGCGGCGGGTTCAACGTGAGCGCAGACGGCCGCACGAATATGGGCCTTATGGGGACCAACGTCGCGGATCAGAATGTTCGCGTTCTCGGGCTCACCGACCAGGTCGGCGTCGGCGCGACACTGTTCCCCTTTACCGGCGTCGACTGGTCGAATTTTGAGCTGGTGCTGGTCGGCCAGGATACGGGCGGCGGGACATTCCAGGTCGACGAGCTGACGGTCAACGGCATACCGACCGACTTCGCGCTCCCGGTCAACGCCGGCACGGCGGCGTTCTTCGCATTCGCCAACGTGACGCGAATCTGCGACGTCGCAAACGAGGTCGACGATCAGATTGGACACCGTTGGGACGCGGTACGATTCCAAACGACCGACGGGTTCGATTACGATTTCAGGCTAGAGGAAGGGGCTGGCGCATTCTTTAACAGCTCGGGAGATTTTTGGGAAAATCCAACGCTTTCGCAGCCGGCCGATTTCAACTTGACCGAGGACGTAGACTGGACGTGGGTAGACAGTGCCGACCCGCTGCCGGGACCGCCGCCGCCGCCGCTTGAGGTCGGGCTTGTATCTCAGGCCGACGTGAACACTCGGGGGCGTACCGACGACCTCCCGTTCGATCATGTGTCGGGCATACTCGCGACACAAATCGGCAGCGGTAGCCATTCGGGAACGACGGCCGGCGACGGCGGCGCGACCGGGATGCTCCTTGTCAACGTAGACGGCACGCTGGAATTCACGCCGCCCGACTTGAGTTTCCTTACCGGCGACTGGACGGTCGCTTGGCGCATGAGTCATACCGGCGGCGCTATCGGCCGGCAAAGCATGGCGCGCATTTATTCAGCGGCCGACGAGGACGACGCGATCAGCGTGGGGCGCGGCCAGTTCCAGGGTACAACGGTATCTATGGAAGTGAGGACGCCTAACGAGACGGCGCTCAGCGATCCTGTGACCGACCAGGGGACCAGTCAAAACATTGAAAGGGTCTGGACTCTGACGCGCGAGGGTACGACCTTGACTATGTACGTCGACGGCTCGCCGGCCGTGCCGACCGACACATACTCGGCCAACGATTTCGCCACGCTCGACGGTATACAGTGGGGGACGGCGTTCGGGTTCAATGCGGCGTGGGGGATTCCCGGCGGCATTGCGCTATGGCATGGCATATGGGATCGGGTGCTACCGCTCGCCGAGATTGAATTGCTAGACGACACCGTTAACCCGTTTGTGTAGGTGACATAAATGAATCGTGACGCACTGGTCGACCAGGTCGAGAGCTACGCAAAGCGTACCGACCTGACGGCCGATATACTGTCGAGCTTTCTACCGCTGGCCGAGGCGCGGATCGGCCGCGACCTCAAGAGCGCGGAGAACGAAACGATCTTAGAGCTGCCGGCCGTGAGCGATAACCCGTTCGACTTGCCCGACGACTACGGGCAGATTCGCGCGCTCACCGTCGCGCAGAACCGGGGGCCGAAGACGCTCGTTAGCGTCGACCTCCATACCATCAACAATTTTGCGCAGCGCGGCGGCGGCGCGCCGCAAATCTACGTTATCGCCGGGCGCACGGTCGAGACTCGACCCGTCCCGAGCGAGTCGGATTTCAAGCTATTCTATTGGGCGCGGCCGTCGCTGCCCGAGGGTACGTCAGAGAACGACGTGCTGGACCGCTGGCCGGGCGTGTATCTGTTCTCGGTACTGGCAGAGCTGCATAGGTTCGAACGCGACGCAGAGCGAACAGCGTTCGCTGCTGGCGAGTACGATATCGACGTCGCCAAGATCAACAAGGAAGCCGGCCGCGCCCGAGGCGAAAAGCCGGCAATGCGGAGGGTATGAAATGCCACTAGAACCCGATTTCGATTTCATCGACGACCTGGACAGCGCGAACCCTGTTACCGACGACGAGGTCAACGAAGGTGACAACCATATTCGCGGGGTCAAAAACGCGCTACAGGGAAACGTGCGCGGCGACGCGCTGACGACCGCGTTACTTCAGGCGGGAGTCGATGCGCTATCGGTCGACGACAAGGGCGCTCAAGTGGTGGGCCATGTGACCGTGACGGACCCGGCACCGCTGAACCCCGACGAGCTGACACGTATGGATTACGTCGACGCGCTGAGCGTCGACGCTGGCGCGGGGCTGGTAGGTGGTGGGCCGGTCGTTGGGAACCCGAGCCTCGACGTCGGAGCCGGCAACGGTATCGCCGTCGGAGCCGACGACGTATCAATGTCGGGCGACTTTACCGGGCAGCTCGACGTCACGGGTGACGTGACCGGCAACGGGCAAGTGCTGGAGAGTGTAGCGGGGAGCGACGCCGGCGACGCCGCGCTACAGGCGCAGATAAACGAAATTCTCGGCGGTCAGGTCGGCGGTCAGGACCGGCTACAGATCGGAACCTCGCAAGTGCTGGCCGGGCTGCAAGTGCCGGCCGGTCAGGCGATCACGGTCACGTTCGCCGTGCCGTTCGATCAACTGCCGGCCGTGACCTTGACGCTGCACAATCCAAGCAACGCGAACAACGGGTTCGCCTACCTGAACACGATAACGAACACCGGGTTTACCGGCACGGTCGGCGTGTCCGGTCAGACTGTGCATTGGCAAGCGATAGGGAGGACGGCGAACTAATGCCGCTCACACAAATCAAGCCGCGCGGCGGCTGGAGCAGCGACATACCAGCGGAGGAAATACCGCCGCAGTTCGTGACGCGGGCCAAAAATGTTCTGGTGCGCGACGGCGCGCTCGGCCGTGCGTTTCCGTTCTCGCCGGTCATGGGTGCGACGCTGACCGGGCCGCGTTTCCTGATCCCTAACCAGAGCGAGGGCGTAGCGTTCTGGATTTACGCGGGCGACGACCTGGTCGGCGTGACCAACGGCACGGCGCACCAGGACATTACGCCGGTCGGCTGGCCGGATCACTCCGCGTTCAATCAACCGTTTACAGGTGGAATTCTTAACCAGCTCCCGGTTCTGAATTCGCAGCTCGACGGGCCGTTCTACTGGCAGCAAGATTTCGCGACGCCGGGCGTTATGGTGCCGCTGCCCGGCTGGCCGGTCGGCGACCTGGCCGGGTCAATGCGACCGTTCCGCGAGTTCCTGATAGCTATGGACTTGACCATTGGCGGCGAGCGGTTCGAAGACCTGGTCAGATGGTCAGACGCCGCGCCGCCGGGTAACGTGCCGCAGTCATGGTCGCCGAGCCTACAGTCGCAAGCCGGCGAGATATCGGTATCGTTTAACCCCGGCGAGCTGGTCGACGGCAAGCAGCTACTCGACCGCTTCTATGTGTACAAGACGCAATCCGTTTTCGTTATGACATTGGTCGGCGGAATTTTTGTGTTCAACAATCGGCCCGTGTTCGCCACGTTCGGCGCGCTGGCCCGAGGCTGTATTCAGGAATGGCGGGGCCAGCATATCGTGCTGACCGACGGCGACCTGGTGCGTCATGACGGGCTCAACGTGCAGAGCCTCGCGAACGAGCGACTGCGCCGCGAGATTTTCGATCCTATGTCGGGCGACTTTTTCGACAATAGCTACCTCGCGATTTCGCCGAGGTTTAACGTGCTGCTGATCTGCCGGCCGCGCGACGGCGAGCAGTACCCGAGCGAGGCGATCACGCTCGACCTCGACGACGGTACGTTCGGGCATCAATCGCTAGTCGCGACCGGGTCGCCGCATATCGTCGACGGCCTGATCGACACCGAGCCGGCATTGCAGCCGACGTGGGCCAGCAAGACAACGACCTGGCAGAACGACGCGACCAGGTGGGGCGAGTCGGCGTTCGTGCGGATCGAGAACGAGCTGATCGTCGCCGACTTTGCCGGGCTCAAGCTCCAGCAGGTCGGGCTCGGCACCGACCAGGACGGCACGCCTATCGACGCTATCGCCGAGCGCACCGGGATCACGCTTGGCAACGCGCGCGTTCGCAAGTTCGTTCGACGAGTCTGGCCGAGGTTCTACGGCGGCACGGGCAACGTCGTATTCGTGTCGATCGGAGCGCATGACAACCCCAACGCCGCGCCCGTGTTCGGTCCCGAGCAACCGTTCGTTATTGATACCGACCGCTCGCTCGCGGTCGACGTGTCGGGATTTTTTTTGGCATACCGATTCCGCACACAAGAGGGCATCGCCTGGAGGCTGCCGGCGTTCGATCTTGAGTTCGAACTAATGGGCAATTTCTAATGCCGTTCGTTCGTGACCCGGTTCCGCAGTCTGACAACGTGACCGCGCTGCGGTCCTACCTTGAGCGCACGTTACAGCAGCTCGACGATTGGGCAAGGCGCACCGAGGGCAAGGTGAACGAGCTGGTCAGGCTGCGCGCTATCGACGGCCTGGAAGTTCGGTATGTCTGGAGCGACGACACCACCATAGCGACTCCGGCGCTCGCCGGCGAAATCAAGTGTGACGCCGTGCTGCCGGAAAACGCGACGCAGTACGCAATCTCGCGAACCGACAGTTTCGGGCGGCTGGCGCTGACCGGAATTTTCGAGCTATTCGAAACCGGATTTTTTGAGATGAACGACATTACCCGCGATCACTTTTACGAGTACACAATCGACGCGTTCGCGACGCAGCGCGACGACGATATCGTTATCGACGTGACCAACACCGCGTCGGGAGTCGGCGCGCCGCCGCAGACGGGTGATATAGTGCAAGCGCAATGGTGGCCGAGCGTGATAGAGGAAACCGCTTTCGGAAAGCCGATATGATCGAAGTCAACCAGTTAGAAACCGAGGCCGCGGTTGAGCTTTGGCCCGACCTGGCGCCATACGTTTCGCGCGCGCTCGCGTTCGATCCTTTCGAGTCGATCACGCTGGAGCGTATCGCCGACCAGGTCGCGACCGGATACGCGCGGCTGCTGGTCGCCGTGAAAGACCAGCAAATTTTAGGCGCGACCGTCGTCCAGATGTTCAAAAAGAACGACGAGCGCGTTCTGCACGTACTCACCACCGCCGGCGTCGACCTCGAGCAATGGCTACCGGCGCTGATCGACGAGCTGGTCACGCTCGCCGAGGAACATAGCAGCGCCGTTATCACTATGTCGGGTCGGCCGGGCTGGTCGAAAACACTACGGCCGTTCGGGTTCAAGACGGCACACGTACAAATGAGATTGGAGGTAGAACATGGGCTCAGTAGGCAAGTCGGAAAGCTCACAGCAGTCACAGAGCACTAGCGAGTCATTCGTTGACCCGTCTCAGGTTCCGTTCTTACAATCGCTGTTCGGTCAGGCGCGCGACCTCGCCGGTCAGCAGCTCGGGCCGATTCAGGCGCAAGCGAACCAGCTATCGCAGAGCCTCTTAACGTCGGGCCAGCAGTTTGTCAGCGGCTTACAGGGGGCGGCTGGACAAGCCGGGCAGGGTGTCGGCGACGCTATCTCGGGGCTGCTGAGCTTTGGTCAACCCGGCGGGCCGGTCGAACAGTTACTCGGGCCTAACCCGGCGCTCGGCGGTCAGCTCGACGCGCTCCAGGCGGCGATACAGCAGAACCTCGCCGCGACCAGCGGCACGATTGCCGGCCAGTCGTCCCTTGTGGCGGGCGGTCAGGGAGGGAGTCGCCAGGCGCTCGCGACCGGGCTGGCGGGCCAGGAAGCGCAACGCCAATTCGGGGCCGGCGCGTCGGGGCTGATATCGCAAGATTTCGCAATGCGCCAGCAGCTCGCGCCGCAGATACTCGCGCAGCAAGCCGGCGCGCTCGGCGCGGCCGGGCAGCTCGGCATAGGACAGCAGCAAGCGCAGACGGGCGCGGCTGGTACCGGGCTCGGGCAGCTCGGCAATCTGTTCAATCTCGGGCTCGCGCCATTCCAGCAAGCGTTCAATCCGTTGTTGAATCTGTCGCAGATCATCGGGTCGCCGACCGTGCTACAGAAATCGCAGTCGACCGGCATTAGCGAGGCCGACTCGTTCCAGCTCGGCATTCTCAACTTTGGCAGTAGCGGCGCGAGCGCCGACACGACTTAGGGAGGTTCGATATGGTCGCTCCATTGCTTGCGGTACTCGGCGGCGTCGGGATCATCGGCGCGGGCAATCTGTTTCAGCGCAATCTGAACACGCGCGCGTTCAATGCCTTGCAGGACAAGCAACGCACCGCGCTCGACGGCGTGCTGAATCAGTCGCTCAACCCGCCCGGCTCTGAGGGTCACGGGCAGACGCTCGCCGGCGCTGCGCTCAGCGACGCGCAGATTCAAGAGGTACAGGCGCTCGCGACCGTCAACGTCGACGCCGCGCGCAAGCGTGCTATTCAGATCGGCGTCACGAACCGGGCGGCGTTCGTGGCCGACCGCAGCTCGGGGATTGCGAAGGGGAACCTAGACATTGCGACCGAGCGACTGCGCCTCGATACGCGGCAGTCGAATTTCGATTTCGAGGAATCGCTGCGCCTCAATAACGAGCGGATCGTCGACGAGCGCGACGCGATCCTATCGCTAACAGATCGACCGACGGCTGAGCGATTGGCGGCAGAGAGTCAACGGACCTCGATCACTATGCGCGATCCGCAAGGCGACGGGTTCGTGAACATACCGCTGGAGGGCGATCCTCGATTCGGCGTGCTGCGCGACGCGCTACGCAAATCGACAAAGGGACTCCAGCAAGTGAACAACCTGGTCGACACGTTCAGCGAGGGCAGCGTGCAGGACAAGGCGAGCCCAATAGGCGCGCGCCAGCAGATCGACTATCAGTTCGCGCTCGCCGAGCTGCGGATTCTGCTAGGCACCGGCACGCCGCAAGCCGCAGAGCTGGAGCTGTTCGCTCGCACGTTCCCTGATCCTCAGTCGCTCCAGGTGGCTATGCAGCAAGGCGACCCGGCAGCACTAGGGGCATGGCAACGCATTCAAGAGATAGCGGCAGAGGCGCAAGCACAGGCGGCGACCGACGCACGCAACCTGAACCTGTCGCCGCGTGACATTCGCAACGCCAACGTCGAGGCCGAGCGAGCGCAAACCAAACCAGTGCAGCCGCCGCGATTCATCGACGGACAGCCGGCGCAGCTCGATCCTCAAGGCGTGCAGACCGGCACGTTCGGCGACACCACAGTCTCGGGTCGAGCTGGTGCGCCGCTCGCTCTGGCATGGATGGCAGCTAACGTCGCTGATGCTGTCGGCCTTGGCGATCCTAACCAGGTCCGATTGCTGCGCGAACAAATGCAGATCAGCGAAGACGCGAACGCTCCGCTGTTCGGTAGTGGTGCCGGCGCACTCGGCGGGCTCGGGCTCGACCTGGTCGAGAAGGTGATCGACCCGATAAAGGGGATATTCTAATCAAGGTCGTTGGGGTAATGATTTTGCTGGTATTACTGTTCGGGTGCGGCTCGCTTGAGCGACACGAAAAGGAGTTCCGTTGTACGTGCGCAACACTTGAGGCAAGCTGTAGCTATCTGATCGACCGCAAACGGATCAACACCAAATGAAGGGAATGCGCGACCTCGACCCGTCGAAGCTCGGCGCTGGTTACTCGATAGCTCAAGACAACCCGGCCGGGCTCAAGCTGCCGGGTGGTGTCGCGGTACCAGGCCGGGGCAATCTGTCAAAGGCCGAGGAAAACCTAGCGTTTGCGCTCACGTTTACCGACGTGCCGCAACCTATACGCGAGCATCGGTTTCATGCTAAGCGACGATGGCGGTTCGACTTTGCTTGGCCCGTTCAACTGTTCGCGGTCGAGGTCGAAGGCGTGACCCGAGAGGGCGGAAGGCATCAAAGGGTCGAGGGTTTCAACGCTGACCTGGAGAAATACGAGGCGGCTATGCTTGCGGGCTGGACTGTGTACCGCTGTTCGGGTAAGCAGATCAACACCGGCCGAGCAATCGAGGTTATCTCGACCATGCTTGCCAAGCTCCCGCCCTTCTAATTCGTTGGTATTTCGTGATCTAACAGCCTGACTCTACCGACTGACAACGTAACAATGTCGCGCTGATCCAAGCTCGACCTCCCGATTCTACCTCCCTCCCTTCCGA
>SDBT01010598.1_pt1 | contig 14875 bp, 10 predicted proteins | sample 2277101 | NCBI WGS metagenome assembly SDBT01 (sample SAMN10404973, study PRJNA504765) | marine sediment metagenome | isolation source: marine sediment core GS10_PC15, 103 cmbsf | place: Arctic Ocean: Southern Knipovich Ridge | collected 2010 | reverse complement strand
TGGCACTATGCTCTTTACTCTTTGCTCTATGCGCTATGCCCTTTCCCTCTGCTTTATGCTCTTTACTCTATGCTCTATGCTCTCTGCCCTATGCTCCATGCTCTATGCGCGTAGTTTTATTCATATTCGGGAGCTTTCTTTCACCTATTGAGGAGGTTGGAATGTTTACCCCGTGGAATTCTTTCTCCGTCTGCCTTTTAGCTAAAAATGACCGTATCGGCAGGGCTCGCCTCGATTTACTCAACCGTGGCCATGTTATTCCTCTCGGGCTCTATGCTCCATGCACCATGCGCCATGCTTGCTACTCCACTGGGGTCCGGAGATTCTTTAAGCAGGTATCCCATAAAGCTCCATCAACTCAGAAAGAGGGTGGAATTTTTCCTTTGATCTTTTGCCTATTGCATGGTCTATATGCTGAAGGCATCCTGTGCTAAGAAGGCCAAAACCGAAGGCTTATTTATGTCGGAGATACCTACGAAAAAAATTATTGAGGAAATAGAACAAGCCCCAGAATTATATCACAGGCTGGTGCTTGTGGTCGCCCCATCAGGATCGGGCAAAACCTTGGCTCTAAAAGAAGTGCAGCAAATTTTAGGCGCACCCCTTGTGAATGTGAATCTCGAGGTTTCCCGGCGTATGCTGGACCTAACGGCAAGACAGCGGGCGCTTCAAGTACCGAGTCTGTTGGAGAACATTTTGAGAGAGGTCGAGAGTGAAGTGGTGCTGCTAGACAACATAGAGATACTTTTTGAGGTGTCTCTTAAACTAGATCCATTAAGGCTCCTTCAAGGGCTTTCCCGAAATCGAACAATCGTTGCAACCTGGAATGGAGAAATTAAAGACAACTTCCTGATTTACGCCAGTCCAGAACATCCAGAGTATCATCGTTACCCAGGCACTGAAATAATAGTGGTAGAGGCAGATTTACCTTCTTAGATATAAATGATAACGTTATGATAAAAGGATGTTGAAAATGAAGTATAAGGAATTAATTCAATTTGAACCGATCGAGTCCGTGGTTCAACTCCGTGATGCTGATCAGGAGGACTCCGCTCGGCAGCTCGTTTCCACTTATGTAATATCCGATGAGATGGCGGAAAAACTCACCGAACTTGTGTTTTCTCACCTTCAATTTGACTATCCCACCGATAATAAAGGGCTTTTGGTGGTTGGAAATTATGGAACCGGCAAATCTCACTTAATGTCCCTGATCTCAGCGGTTGCAGAACATGTTGATCTTGTAAATGTCATTTCCAACGACCAGGTTTCAGACGCTGCAAAAGAAATTGCCGGAAAGTTCAAGGTAATACGTACTGAAATAGGCTCAACGACCATGTCTCTCCGTGATATACTTGTGGCTGCAATTGAAGAACATCTGGTTTCGTTCGGAGTCAACTACACCTTCCCATCAGCGAGTGAGGTGTCCACTAACAAGCCGGCCTTTGAAGAAATGATGGCTACGTTCCACAAAAAGTTTCCGGACCATGGCCTGCTCCTTGTCGTGGATGAGCTGCTCGATTATCTGCGCACCCGGAAAGACCAGGAGCTCATACTTGACCTGAGCTTCCTGCGAGAAATCGGTGAAGTTTGCAAGGACATTCGTTTTAGATTCATAGCTGGTGTTCAGGAGGCAATTTTCGATAGCCCACGGTTTGCGTTCGTTGCTGACAGCGTTCGCCGCGTGCAGGACCGGTTTCAACAAATCCTAATAGCACGGAAGGATGTAAAGTTTGTTGTCTCTGAACGTCTCCTCAAAAAGGCTATTGAAGAGCAGGCCAAGATCAGAGAGTACCTCACCCCTTTTGCCAAGTTCTATGGGGATATGAACGAACGGATGGATGAGTTTGTCAGTTTGTTTCCCGTTCATCCCAACTATATTGATACCTTCGAACGCGTCACGGCGGTTGAAAAACGGGAAATTCTCAAGACCTTGTCGCTTGCGATGAAGCGGCGGCTGAATGAGGACATCCCCCAGGACTATCCTGGGCTTATCGCTTACGACAGCTACTGGGCTACACTCCGGGATAACCCATCCTTCCGCGCCGTGCCTGATATCAAAGCGGTGATCGACTGTAGCCAGGTTCTGGAATCCCTTATCAACCAGGCCTTCACCCGGCCAGCGTACAAGGACATGGCTTTTCGGATTATTCACGCCTTATCAGTCCACCGGCTAAGCACTAGCGACATTCATGCTCCTCTTGGGGCAACACCAGAGGAACTGAGGGATACGCTTTGCCTGTACCAGCCCGGTATTGAGGAACTGGGTGGAGAGCCATCAGACGATCTTCTTTCCCAGGTGGAAACAGTCCTCAGGGAAATCCACAAGACAGTTAGCGGCCAGTTTATCTCCTCGAACCCTGAGAATCGCCAGTATTATCTGGATCTCAAGAAGACTGAAGACTTTGACGCCATTATCGAGAAGCGAGCGGAGAGTCTTGGTAATGATCAGCTCAATCGATACTATTACGAGGCCTTAAAACGGGTGATGGAGTGCACCGATGAAACCTACGTTACTGGATACAAGATATGGGAATATGAACTGGAATGGTTCAAGCGCAAGGCGGCCCGCCAGGGGTATCTCTTTTTTGGTTCTCCTAATGAACGCTCTACAGCCGTGCCACCACGAGATTTTTACCTATATTTTATCCAGCCCCTTGATCCACCACACTTCAAAGATGAAAAAAATGCGGACGAGGTATTTTTAAGGCTCACTGGAGCAGATGATGATTTCCATGTAGCGGTTAGGAATTTTGCGGCGTCTCTTGACCTGTCTTCCACCTCTTCTGGCCATGCCAAGAGCGTATACGAATCCAAATCTGAAGGCTTTCTCCGTTTGCTTGTCAGGTGGCTCCAGGAGCACATGACCACAGCCTTTGATATCACCTACCAGGGCCGGAGAAAATCTCCCATGGAATGGACGAAAGGTCATAATATCCGCGAATTGACAGGGCTCCCATCTCATGAGCGTATTAATTTTCGGGACCTTATAAATACAGTGGCTGGGATTTGTCTGGAGACATGGTTTGATGAATTATCTACCGAATTTCCACACTTTTCTATGCTCATCACAAGTACCAATCGACCACAGGCGGCACAGGATGCTCTTCGATGGATTGCGGGAGCTACCAAAACTAAACAGGCCACTGCAGTTTTAGATGCACTTGAATTGCTGGCCGGTGAGCTACTCAGTCCACAAAACTCAAGATACGCTAAGTATATTTTAGATCTGCTCACCAAAAAGGGCCAAGGACAGGTAGTCAACCGCTCCGAGATCATCCAGGACGTTTTCGGGGTTGAGTATATGGCTCCAGCGATCTACCGGCTTGAACCTGAGTGGGTGGTGGTAGTTATCGCCAGTCTCATTTACTCAGGCGAGTTGGTCATGGCAGTTCCAGGAAAGAAATTCGATGCGACAAACCTCTCTGTACTTTCCGCTATGCCTATAGATGAGCTGGCTAATTTCAAACATATTGAACGCCCTAAAGAATGGAATCTTCCTGCGCTCAAGGCCCTCTTTGAACTTATGGGCCATTCGCCGGGTTTTGCCACCAAGGTTACCTTGGGGGATGATGATGCAGTTCAACAATTGCAGCTAGCTATTATCCAATCCGTTGATAACCTGGTATTAGCCCAACAACATTTACAGAACCGATTCCCTGTATGGGGTCGGAGTTTGCTCACCGAAGAGGAGGCAAACAGCCTACTCTCGAGTTTAGAGCAGACAAAGACATTCCTTGAATCCCTTCAGGCCTATTCTACCCCAGGTAAGCTCAAAAATTTCCGTTACAATGTCCAGGATGTGAATTCACACCGTGACGGCCTTAATGCACTCAAAGAGGTTGAGTTTTTAAAAGGAGTGAGCAATGAAATAGGGCCCGTTTCCTCCTACCTTTCTACTGCTGAAGCTGTGATGCCTGGCGAGCACTCCTGGGTGAGCCAGATGAAGCAAGTTAGGGATAAGGTTCTGGCCCAGGTCACGGACCCTGATGAGCGCAAGACCGCTACTTTCCGACAGAAGTTGATGCATAAGCTCATGGATCTCAAGAAAGCCTATGTTAAGGAATACATGTCCCTTCATGCCAAGTCCCGGCTTGGTATTAATGACGACAAAAAGAAGACCCAGTTAATGAAGGACGATCGTTTAGGAATTCTTCAAGCACTTTCGGGTATCCCACTTATGCCGAGCGCCCATTTGATTGATTTTCGGAATCGTCTCGCGGACCTGACACCCTGCTACCAACTAACAGAGCAGGAATTGGGGCGTTCTGCTATTTGCCCACATTGTTCATATAAACCTGACGTTGAGCAAATGAAAGTGTCTGCGTCCATGATCCTCGATCAAATGGATGAAGAGCTTGATAATCTTCTTTCCACCTGGACTCAGACGCTGCTGACAAATCTGGAGGATCCCACAACACAAAAGGATTTGGCCTTGCTAAAGCAGGAGGACAGAGAACTCTTGGATACATTCATCAAAACACGTGGTCTGCCGGAGGACCTCGGTCATGACTTTATCAATGCTGTAAAAGAGGTGCTCTCAGGCCTTGTGAAGATCGAGGTAAAAATCGAAGAGCTGAGATCGGCCCTTCTTAAAGGTGGGACACCCGCTACAACAGAGGAATTGAAAAAACGCCTTGATGACTATTTAGCTGACTTAACAAAAGGGAAAGATCGGAGCAAAGTCAGAATTGTTTTAGAATAGGAGGAGATCATGGCTGAGATAATTGTTCCGACTTGGGTGGACTTTCAGGAGGTTGTGTCCAGCGCTAATGAACGTCTGACTATATGTTCCCCTTACTATACAGAAGCTGGCGTTGAAAAGGTTCTTGACAACTTAATGGCGCATACTTCACTAATCGTTTTAACTAGACTAAGTCCTTCGGACTGGGTGAGCCGTGTTTCCGACCCTCAGGCCCTTTTGGCTCTCTTGGATCTTCTGAGTGAAGCAGGTCATCAGATCGATCTCCATATTCTTCAAAGGCTTCACGCGAAAGCCTATCTAGCCGATTCGGCTCTAGCACTTGTAGGCTCTTCAAATCTGTCAGAGGGTGGGTTTGAGCGTAATCTTGAGATTATGGTTAGACTACGGGGAGCTGAAGCCGAAGTAGTATCTAGATTGATGGAGGAAACCTATCGAACAAACGCAAGAGACCTTCTAATCGATCAACTACGGACATGGGTGGAGGACCATCAAGGCACAGTTCAAGATGTGCGTCGTGGTAGGGAAGGAGATGATGCAGAAGAACTTGAGCCCGCACAGAGAGCTCTTGATGAAATGCTTAAGTATGGAGCAGAACCGCAAGAAATAGCCGAGCCTGATCCTTCCCTGATGGAACAATTTGTAGAATGGCTACGACTTCACCCTGACCTCGCAGGGGCGAGGGTTATGTTGTCGAGACACGATAATACAGACGGTCAGAATCTTACAGGCCATTTCCGTCAGTGCTTCTACGCAGCCTTCCGGTTCTTACAAGAGCGACCTCAACTGCGGACCCCGCTATCATCAGCCTTGGACCAAATACAGATGAATGAGGTTTATCAGCCTAACTCCCTGATAGCTAATGCTTGGCTTGAACATGTCGATACTCACGCCACAGACGTGGGTGTAAGGTATAACTATTCAATCCTTCGTGGGATATTGCCTCCTAGTCTAGGTGGTACCCGGCTTGGTGGAGGCGGTGGAAGTAGTACTTTAAAGCGTATGTTCCCTCTCGTTGCTCGTTTCCTTCAGGAACCTAACGGATAAGAAAATGAGTGGAAGAGACGAATCACAGCAAGGAACTCTATTTCAAATTAGGAATGAGTTATTGAGGAAAGGCGAAGCTGAAGCCCTTTTTGATCACGATGCCGTTTCCAAACTTAAAAAAAACCTCGAGATGACTTCAGGCTTGGAAGGTTTTCCAAGTAGTTCGAATGAAGAGATACTAAAATTATCTATTCCACCTTACTACACAGCTTGTCCGAATCCTTTTGTTCCCGATTTTGTCGAGCATCACATAAGTCAGAAGGAAAAAAAACAAACGAATCAACCATTGACAGACGATATCGTTGCGGGGAAAAACGATCCCTTGTATTTCAGTCATTACTATTCTACAAAGGTTCCCCCTGATGCAATAATTCCATATATCATGCATTACACTGAACCTGGAGATATCATTTTCGATGGATTTGCTGGAACCGGGATGACAGGCGTTGCAGCCCAACTCTGCGCGGATCCAAACCGGCATTCGTGCCGTGGTGGAAACCCTGGAGCTAGGAGAGCTATTCTAGTGGATTTGGGCACGGCAGCGACATTTATAGCTGCAGGAACCAACTACCTAGGGGTCCTTATACATTATCTGGACGGGATTAAGGAGATTGTGCGACAAGTTGAAGACAATAATCGTTCTCTTATTAAAACAAAGCACGTGGGATGGGCGCGAGGCACGACAAATCTAACTAAGAGAAAAAACTCAACTAAACCTCATGGACCCGAAAGTGGTCACATTGAGTATACTGTTTGGTCTGATGTATTTTCATGCTCCGAATGTGGAGCCGAACTTGTTTTCTGGGATTTAGTATTCAGTGGCCCAGGAGTGCGCTCTCCAAAAAAATTTTTATGCACAGAGTGCGGATCTGAACAATCTATCAAGACACTTGAGCGGGTGTGGGTAACTAGATATGACAACGAATTAAAGGAGAGTGTAAGGCAGGCCAAGCAAGTTTCTGTTCTGATAAATTATAGCGTGGGCAAACGCCGTTTCGAAAAGATCCCTGATGAGAAAGATCATGAAATCTTGTTAAAACTTGAGGAATCTCCCCTCCCTTATATGCCTCCCATCGTAAAGATGCCTGATGGCTTCAATACAGGTCAACCGCTGAAATCACACGGTTTTTCTCATGTACATCATTTTTTCACACGTCGGAATTTACTCCTTATGACTGAGCTTTGGACCCGATTCCAGGAAATAGATGATCAATTGATGCGCATAGGAGCGCTCTATCTTTTAACTGGGATGGTGCAACGGGTTTGCAGGCTTAATCGCTATATGCCAGTCCATGATAGGCATGTAGGGCCATTGTCTGGAACTCTATATGTCTCTCAGCTAACTGCAGAGATTCCAGCAACAAATTATGCTTTCGATAGGATTAAAGACCTTAGGCGGTGTTCAAATGGGCCTAAGGGCAAAGGAGTTATTATTTCAACTCAAAGTGCAACTGATCTGCGGAACATCCCGGATAAATGTATCGATTACATTTTTACAGATCCTCCATTTGGGGGAAATCTAAACTATTCTGAGCTCAACATACTCGTGGAGGCATGGATAGGGGTAAAGACAGATCCAGAATATGAAGCAGTGGTAAACGATGTCCAAAAAAAGACTTTGAGTGACTACCAGAAGCTTATGGAAAATAGCTTTGAAGAGTTCCATAGGATTTTACAGCCGAATAAATGGATGACTGTTGAGTTCCATAACTCACAGAACTCGGTATGGACTTCAATTCAAGAGGCGCTTACTAATGCTGGTTTTGTCGTTGCTGATGTTCGTACTCTTGATAAGAAAAAAGGAACTACTAAACAACTGAGTTATGGTTCTGCAGTAAAACAAGATCTTATTATCTCTGCTTATAAGACTAGTGGCGGTCTGGAAGGACGATTCAAGCTAACAGCAGGTACTGAAGAAGGGGTTTGGGATTTTGTCCGCATACACCTAAAGCAATTACCTGTATTTGTCTCCAAGGACGGACAGGCAGAAATTATAGCCGAGAGACAGAACTTTTTACTATTTGATCGAATGGTTGCCTTCCATGTGCAGCGAGGGGTAACTGTACCTATCTCGGCTGCAGAATTTTATTCAGGTTTAGTCCAGCGTTTTCCTGAGCGTGACGGGATGTATTTCCTGCCTCACCAGATAGCCGAATACGATAAAAAACGTATGACTGTTAAGGAAATAATGCAGCTGGAGCTTTTCGTAAAAGATGAATCTTCCGCTATCCAGTGGCTCAAACAACAATTAATTAAGAAACCCCAGACGTTCCAAGAGATTCATCCACAGTTCATGAAAGAAATCGGTGGTTGGGATAAGCATGAGAAGCCTTTGGAGCTTTTAGAATTGTTGAAAGAAAACTTTTTTCGGTACGATGGTGAGGGAAAGGTGCCGAGCCAAATCCACACCTATCTATCCTCTAACTTCAAAGAGCTGCGAAAGCTTAGCAAGGATGATCCACCCCTTCAAGCCAAAGCTAAAGACCGTTGGTACGTGCCAGATCCAAATAAAGCCGGTGACCTAGAAAAGTTGCGAGAACGGACCTTGCTGCGGGAATTCAATGAATATCTAGAATCAAAGCAAAAGCGTCTCAAGGTTTTCCGTCTGGAGGCTGTCCGCGCTGGCTTCAAGAAGGCCTGGCAGGAACGAGATTATGCCCCCATCATTCAAGTCGCCCAAAAGATCCCAGAAAACGTCCTTCAAGAGGATCCTAAGCTCCTGATGTGGTATGATCAAGCGGTGACGAGAACAGGGGAAGGCGAATAATGAAAGTTATCGAGTTCACTGAGGGGAATAAACGAATCGGATTGCTTTCACGTAATGGTGCTACAGGTCCAGAAGAGGAGCTTGTGAATTCTTTTGTGAAGTATATCCCGCAATGTTTCCGTTGGCAAAAGGGGGCAGTAGCAATTTTTCATGAACCTCGGATGGAAACTGGTTTTCCTGATCTTGTTATTGTTCAATATTTACCAGAGGTCTTTGACAATTGGGTGGCTGCCCGTAACTCTTTAAAATCTATAGACCTGAAAGTTCTGCATTACCTTTCTCATGTTCGAGGAGCAGATGCAACTGCTCTAATAGCTACTTTAGGAATTGCTGCTAAGTCTCTTCTTTCTTCCATAGAGCGGCTATTGGATGCTGGACTAATTACTCGCACGAAGACTAAGTGGAAAGCAGAAGCCTTTAATCACATATTCGGTCTGCGTTCTATTATCGCAGTTGAAGCAAAAATCAAAAACTGGACTGATGCGTTTCAGCAAAGCCAGCTTGACCTGTGGTTTGCTTCAGAGTCTTATGTGCTATCCCCAGTTGAAAAGCCCAGCCAATCAATTATTGAACGCTCAGAAAAAACTGGGATTGGAGTATTCTTACTGAATAGGAAACATGCAAGGCGATACCGCGGAGCTCGGAAGTGTAGTATCCCGTCTTCGTATGGATCCTGGATCTTTAACGAATGGATAGGTCGCTATCTTCATCAATAAAGGGCGCATCTAAATGAGACCGCTTGATTTAGACACAGTCCAGAGAAGCATAGAGGGTATTCGAGACTTGAAGCCCTTAGAACGTGGTGGGCAGAAGATAGTTTTCCGTGCTACGCATGATAATTATGGCGAAGTAGTTATTAAGGTAATTTTGCAGCCTAACGAAAGGATAAAGCGGGAAATAGATATCGCAAGCGCCTGTGATATACCGAACACAGCCAAACTTTATAAGTGGGGAAGCATCGAGCACGATGGGCATAGCGTTATCTACATAATGGAGGAGTATATAGAGGGGACAAATTTGCGTGAGGAATTGAAAGCTAAAGAACGATTGCCAATCAAACAAGCATTGGCACTTGTGGATACGCTTTTGAATACAGCAGTTGCTATTGAGGAAGAAAACCTTGTACATAGGGATATTAAACCTGAAAATATCATGGTTTGTCCTGACGGCACATTTAAGCTTCTCGATTTCGGGATTGCAAGACACCTTGCAAAACCTTCTTTAACACCAACCGATGCACACTTCGGGCCACATACTGCTGGCTATGCAGCGCCAGAGCAGTTTAGGAATTTAAAAAAGGAAATAGATATCAGAACTGACTTGTTCGCAATTGGTGTTGTGGCATATGAAGCTCTTGCTGGAAGACATCCGTTTGCTGAAGGTTCCAGAGATCATCTTGAAACTCTGCGACGTACTGAGACTACTGTTCCTACGGCCTTGAAAATAGACGTTGATAAAGAAGATAAATTGACAAATTTCATTGGTGTTCTAATGGCAAAATATCCATCTCGACGACCACCTACCGCTCTTCAAGCGCAGCAGTGGTTTGATTCTATACGTAGTGCAATAAATACAGCGTAGGAGATAGCTTATGGAGCTTTATTTACAATTCGGTTATGGCATGATGGGGCATTGCCAGCACTTGATAGATTCTTGGGGCGGTGGCACTGTGATAATGAGCCCGCGCGACTTAACAGCGGAACAGATACAACGTTTTGGCTCGCAGATTATAGGTAAGGATGGAAAGGTTCTGGTTGACCCACAATTGTACGATCCTCGAGCCACCCACCATCGCCTTGTTAAGCATGATTACTGGCCTGATGATTTTGATACCAGCATGCTAAGCGGGGGCCCTGAACTCGTACAGTTGCTGGAGCGCCTTGTGGCTTTGAATAATTCAGCGCAGGCCGGCCAGTTCATAATCCCAGGCATTTATGGTGAACGTGTAGACGATGACTGGTTAGCAGTTCAAGGTAGCGTGATTAATGAGGCGGCTGCCGTAGTAAAAGATAGACCACGTATTGCCACGATTTGTCTCTCTGGAGAGGCTATGCGCTTTGAAGATCAAATAGAGATGGTGATTAACTCTGCAGAAAAATGGGATGTGGATGGATTATATGTTGTGCCAGAACATCCTGGGGCCCAGTATTTGGTAGACGATCCCGCGTGGCTGACAAACCTGTTAGTACTCTCTTCAGGCCTGAAGCTACAAGGTAAATCCGTAATCGTTGGTTACAGTAGTCATCAGATGCTTTGTCTCGCATCTGCAAAAGTAGACGCTATAGCATCAGGGACATGGCTAAATGTGAGAAAATTTTCTACCGATAAATTCCAATCTGTTGAAGAAGATGAAATTAGCCGAAGAGTGAAATGGTATTACTGCCCACAAGCTCTGTCAGAATATAAAATTCCATTTTTAGATATGGCATTTAGGGCAGGGATTCTCGAGAAACTCAGGGCAGATGCTGCTATGGAATCCGATTATGCCGATATCCTCTTTTCAGGAGCACAACCTACATTAACCGATTACTCGGAACAGCAAGCCTTCCGCCACTATCTTCAATGTCTACATCGGCATTGTCATGAAGCTACACGGACATCCTTTGGAGAAACCGTAGAAGGTCACTCACAACTGCTTGATAATGCCGAGTCTACAATTAATGAATTTCAACGCCGAGGTGTGCGGGGCCAAGATCGTGATTTCCATAACATAATTGATGTTAATCGTGCTGCATTGACTGCATTACAAGATACCAGGGGGTTTGTATTAGATCGTCTTTGGTAAAAGAGCGAATAACGGTTATGGAAGGAAATTGGCATTACAGTATAGACCACAATCAGCTCTGTCAGGTCATCGAGTCCCAGACTTTTTGGGGCGAGACGACCTGCCGGGTGTGGTTGCCGGGCCGAGACACAGTTGTCCCCATTCCGTCTTCCCGGCTCAAGCCTTTAGAGAATGCAAAATCCGGATCCCCTGATTACATCGCATATACGGCCGCTGCCGCCCGGGTTGCTGATGCTATAACCCAAGATATCCTTCTTGCTCCAATAGAATCTTCAGTTATTCCTTTGCCACATCAAATTCAGGCTTTATCGAGAGCTATTTTGAACGGTCGGGTTCGGTACTTGCTGGCCAACCCAGTAGGTCTGGGAAAAACGTCGAGCCCCAGTTAGTTATGCGGGAACTCAGGCTGCACCGGCTACCGATGATCCTGATCCGTGCAGATAGTGAGAGGAAGAATGGCTGATTGGCGAAACAAAATCCTTAAAGAATTCACCCCGCAGGTTGCACGGCTTACTTTGGTGGCAGATCCTGATAGCTTGCTTACGGAAGAAGGAGTTATTCAGGGCCTCCGAGAACGGGGCTTTGAGCTTATCCCCTTTGAAGATCCCATAGCCTTCCGTTTTGCATATGAATCGAAATACAGGTCACGGTGGGACCGCGGAGAACTTACAGAGCTCGTTGTTGTTTTAAGGGCTGAGATGCAGAATTTGGATACTCTCCCCTACGATCTTTTACAGGCAGGCCGAAAGCTCTCTTTCAATCTTGGTGATCTATTCCCTAATCTAAGCTATCCTGTCGTCGAGGCGCTGGACCGCGCTGATCTGGATGCTCTTTACCGCGCCCAGCTTCAGTATAAATCAGATAGCTTAGGCGATAATGCCACGAAAGACTTTGTGCTGCTCCATGTGTTTGAAATCGCTCCGGAACTTATTAAAGATTTTCAGGATCTGCTTAATGCCTTATTGCGAAAACATTTCAGAGGCCAGCGCATACCAACCATTTTGGATGAACGGATCATCCAGGTCTTTAGAAAGAATGACCTATTTGAGGACTGGCCTTTAGAACAAATAGTCTCTGACAGGAACGCCTTTTTTGCATTCTTGCAGGAGAGATGGCCTGCTTTTTTAGACCGGCTTGCTGCTAAGAAATATGGAGAGATAAGTGATGGAAGTCATTCCTACGGCCTTAAATTTAAAGGACCTCTTGAGCTTCCTTTTGAACATGATGATGTCCGAGTATACATCGATAACCTCTTTTACGAAGGTCTTTTGCACCCAGTTCCGCATCCTGAAGCCAATAAACTTTCTAACACTTGGGTTTCTTTTGGACTCAAGATAGATCCAGAAGGCGATCGTTTAAGGCGGCTGGAAGGTCTATTAAGGAATATTGAATCTTCATTGCCTCCACCAGAAGCCAGACACCACAAGTGGCTTTCCTTCGCCCATAAATGGGCAGAGCTAAATGTTATAATATCTGATTTTCGTGAGACATCTAGTCCTGAAATATTACAACAAATTGATGACATTCAACAAAAGGTAGACGACAGGTTCTTTACATGGGTTCGCCAGCGGTTTGCAGGACTGCACAACCAACCGGCTGTTCCACCTGTAATGGTACACCATATACCTCGGGCCATGGCTCGGCAAATTGGGCAGGCCCAACAAGAAAAGGTGGCCTTGATCGTAGTAGATGGGATGTCTCTTGATCAATGCTTGGTAGTGAAGAATGCGCTTTGTGAACAAAGACCAGGACTTCAGTTTCGTGAACATGCGGTTTTTGGGTGGATTCCGACTATCACTTCAATATCGCGCCAAGCCCTCTTTGGAGGAAAATTACCTTTTTATTTTCCCGCTAGCATTAACACTACAGCCAAAGAATCTTCTCTCTGGGTTCAGTTCTGGCTCGACCAGGGTTTGTCACAGCCGCAAGTTACCTATGTAAAAGGGTTGGGCGATGGAAACATAGAGGAGCTTAAGGAAATACTAGATCATCCACAATTGCAGGTTGCAGGACTTGTCATTGACAAAGTCGACAAGATTATGCATGGCATGGAGCTTGGGACAGCCGGAATGCACAATCAGATACGCCAATGGGCTCTTCAGGGCTTTATAGCTAAACTCATTGACCTTTTGCACAATCTCCATTTCAGAGTTTGGCTCACATCGGACCATGGAAATATAGAGGCAGAAGGATGTGGTCGGCCCGCGGAAGGAGCGGTCGCAGACTTAAAGGGAGAGCGAGTACGAGTTTACCCAGACCAGCTACTAAGATCCAAAGTGAAAAAAAAATTTCCAGATGCCATTGAATGGCCAGCTATTGGGCTTCCCGAGGATTATCTGTGCCTATTGGCCCCTAGGCGTTCTGCCTTTATTCATGAAGGAAACCGGACCGTGGCGCATGGTGGAATTTGTATTGAAGAGGTGGTGGTTCCTCTGATTCAAATTGAAAGGGAAGCTAATTGAGCACACGAAAAATGATAGGCTTTGACAGGAGGATCCGGCTAGACTGGCTGGAGGCTACAGCAGAATGGAAAGCGCAGGGATTGTCAATAAAGACAATACGTACCAATCTGTATGATTTACTTGAAGGGAAGGTTTCTGCCAAAGTCCAAGATGGCGCTCTCAGGAAAACCTTTACAGTCTTAGCACATATTTGGCTAACTGTCTCGGAGGACTTGGTTCCTCTCCGTGATGAGGGTCTTATTCTCCTCCGTAAACTGAGCGATTCAGAGCGGATTGCCCTTCATTGGGGCATGTGTATGGCAACTTATCCATTTTTCAGTGAAGTGGCAGGACAGGTTGGCCGCCTAAACAGATTGCAGAGGAAATTCACATTACACCAGGTAAGGCGTCGCACTGTAGAGGAATGGGGGGATACGGAAAGGGTCAGAAGATCCGTACGACATGTGGTTCAAACATTGCGAGACTGGAAAGTCCTAATTCCCCTTGAACGTAAAGGAGCCTATTCTAAAAATAACCCAATAACTATTGAATGCACACTCTTAAAATCGTGGTTAGTAGAGGCTTTAGTCCGATCCAATAAGGCTAACATCATCCCTGTTCGATCAGTTAACAACAACCCGATATTTTTTCCCTTCACGATGGATCAGCCAACCGTAAGGGATTTGGATGCTAATACCAGATTGAGCACCTTCCGCCATGGGTTGGATGAATATATGGTTACATTGAATGATAAACCGTCTTCAAATTAGACTTTTAAAAAGGTTCCAGTCAGATGTCAATTGGGAGACTTGGGATCAGCCCTTGACATGTGACACTTGTTGCACGTATTGGACGGGTTAGCGTCAGACCACCGAGGATACAAGATGAAGAACCCTGAGCTTTTCCGCAATGGCCAAAGTAAACCAGAGGTTTTAAAGGAAAGTAAAGAGTGATAAACTCCTAGGGGAAAGATATGAAGAGATTTGGATAAATTGTCATATGTCAAGGGCCCCATTTTTTCAAAAGGGGGACATAAATGTTATATAGAAGGAAAAGAGAACTTTGAATGCGAGTCTAACCCGATTGCAGGCATCTTCCACACCTTGGCTCCGAAAATTGGAAAGATATCTTGCTTT
>SDBT01010597.1_pt1 | contig 14876 bp, 11 predicted proteins | sample 2277101 | NCBI WGS metagenome assembly SDBT01 (sample SAMN10404973, study PRJNA504765) | marine sediment metagenome | isolation source: marine sediment core GS10_PC15, 103 cmbsf | place: Arctic Ocean: Southern Knipovich Ridge | collected 2010 | reverse complement strand
GGAATGGACAAGGCGCAGCTCGCCCGCAGAATCGAGCAGATACTCCGGGTTGAAATGCAGAACCAAGTGACAATGCATCTTGTCGAAGCCGAAGCTGAAAAAACCTTCACTGAGCGACACTTCGAATACATAGATGGAGAAATGGACAAGACGCTTCGCAGACTGATCGCCCAGGCCGGTGGTAGCAGGACGAAGCTCGAGGTCGATCTGGCAGCCGATGGACTCGATCTGTACAAGGAACTGGCCAATCGGCGCCGCAGTCTGATCACGCGAATGTTCCTGGACACCAGGTTCACCCCCGCCATCGCCGTCACCCAGAAGATGCTCTGGGATTACTATCGCCGGAATGAGAACGAGTTCTTCACCGACAGGAAGGTGCAGATGCAGATCATCACCGCACCGTATCGCAAGTTCCTGTCAATCGAAACAGAGCAGCCTACTGCGGAGCAACTCTCGACGGCGACGACCAAGGCCAGGGAAACTATCGACCAAGCCGCAATCGCGATCAAATCCGGCGAGGATTTCTCAGCCGTCGCGGTGCGGTTATCCAAGGGAATCAAGGCCAACAACGGTGGGCTCTGGCCGCTTATGCCGCAGGGAAGCTTCCGCGAGAAGACCGTTGAAGCCGCGGCTTTCGCCATGCCCCAAGGCCAGGTCAGCGACGTGATAGAGACCGAGACGGGTTATTACATTGTCAAAGTCCACAAGGTGCAGGCCGATAACAGAGTCACCTTCGAGCAGGCACAGGAGCAGATCGAAGCCAAGCTCAGGCAGATCCAGTACTCCAAACTCGAGCAAAAATACTTCCAGCGACTTATCAGCAACTCTCGCGTTGACGTTTCGCAGGAATTTCTGCAACTTGCGGTAGACCGCGCAATAACAATCTACCGAAAACAGGAATAGATTCTTTTCGATACCGCATCTCTATCAAAGGAACGTTGGAATGGAATGGTTCTACGATCTTGGCCCGATCTATCAGGCACTTCTGGCGACGTGCTTCACGTGGGGCGTAACCGCGGCAGGCGCCGCACTGGTGGTATTCACAAAAACTATATCGCAGAAGGTGCTCGATGCCGCGCTGGGAATGGCCGCCGGTGTGATGATAGCGGCAAGCTTCTGGTCATTGCTTGACCCGGCGATAGAGATGGCCGGCAGGAACGGCGGGTCGGACAAATGGGTCATCCCTCTGATCGGGTTCCTTATGGGCGCGGTCTTTCTGAGAGTTGCAGATAAACTGCTGCCCCACCTGCACCCAGGAATGGTCGTCGCCGAAGGTCCCAAGACCCCATGGCAGCGAAGCACGCTGCTGGTGTTGGCGATAACGCTGCACAATTTCCCCGAAGGGCTCGCGGTCGGAGTAGCTTTCGGCGCTGCGGCGCACATGACAGGGGCCGAGCAATCCGCACAGATAGGTGCGGCAATCGCATTGGCGATCGGCATCGGACTGCAGAACTTCCCGGAAGGCACGGCCGTAGCCCTGCCGCTGAGGCGCGAGGGAATGAGCAGAGCAAAAAGTTTCTGGTATGGGCAACTCTCGGCAGTGGTCGAACCTATCGGCGGAATCATGGGCGCTGGGCTCGTGATGGTGATGACCCCAATTCTTCCTTACGCACTGGCATTCGCAGCCGGAGCGATGATATTCGTAGCCGTCGAAGAACTGATTCCCGAATCGCAAGCCAACGGAAATGTGGACATCGCCACGTCAGGCGCAATCATAGGGTTCGCGGTGATGATGTCACTCGACGTCGCCCTTGGATGATCGAGCGAACCGGTCAGTCTTTGGCGATAATATCCAGGCCCTGACGATCAGAGGATGTTCCGTCCCACCTGTGAGCCTTGATCTGATTGACGATCTCGGTCGCACAGCGAACGGCTGTGAGTCCGTCGGAGGCAGAGACGATCGGTGGAGCACCGTTCATGACCGTCTGACCGAGCGCTTCGGCTTGTGCTCGCAACGGTTCGGTTGAATCGTCGACCACCAGTTCTTCGGTCCGGATCAGTTCGGTGTAATTGACGCTCTCGGCGAGTTCGGCCAGGTCTTCGACGTCCATCTCGCGTGCCATCTGGATCAGGTCGAGATTCCCGCTCTTGGTAACGGCCATACCTATCTTCTTACCGTAATCGACCGAGATGTAAGCCTCCTCCGAGAAGATTCGCATCTTTCGCTCGGTCTTGATCGCCAGGCGGCTGGCGGTCAGATTGGCAACGCAACCGTTGTCGAACGTAATCCTGGCGTTGCAGATATCCTCATGCTCACCGATAACGTTGACACCGACCGCGCTGACCGACGCGACGTTGCCTCCGGCCATCATCAATACCAAGTCGATATCGTGGATCATCATATCGAGTACGACGCCTACGTCGGCCGAGCGGAACGTGAACGGGCTGATACGATGCGCCTCGATGAACTTCGGTGTGATCGCATATTTCTGAACCGCAACAAAAGCTGCGTTGAAACGCTCGGTGTGACCGACCTGCACGCTCGCACCGCTTTTTTCGGCAAGCGCGAGCAGTTTCTCGCCTTGGGCAACATCGCCAGTAAGCGGCTTTTCGATCAGGACGGTCTTGCCCGCCTGCACGAATGGCGTCGCTACATCGACGTGACTGAGCGTGGGGGTGGCAATTATCACAGCGTCGACCAGTTCAACCGCTTCGGCCGGGTCGGTCATCGCCACACAATCGCGCTGCCTGGCGACGGCGTTAGCGGCTGCGGGATCTGAATCGACAACGCATACCAGTTCGGCATCGGACATCTCTGACAGGACGCGGGCGTGCAGTTTTCCCATTCGCCCCGCCCCTACGACGGCTACCTTGAAACTCATGGAAGCTTCTCCCTCAGTGCTGCTTTCATTTCCGGTGTAAGGTGCTCTTGTGCTTCGGGGGGAACTTCGCCCCGCAAGAGTTCACGGTGCCTTCCGAATACGCCCTGGAGGCTGCGCTGGATGAACGCACAGAGTGCTTCAACCTCGCCTTCGACGCCCGTGTTAACCAGTTGCTCGATTTTCGTTTGCAGAGCGGCTTCGTCGTCGAACAGTTCCTGCAGCGCACGGCGAAGATCCTTTTCGCCTTCGCGTCCGAGTTTGGCCGCGGCGATTCCGGCATCGTGCACGCCTCGAACCGCAGGCGGTGCGCCCCAGTCGTAGTTCTCGCTGTAAAAATCGGTGTAGGGAGGCACGTCGCGGCGAACGGGAGTGCGCTCGCCCACTCTTGCGTGCTTTCCGAGAGTAACAAATTGATGCACCCCGACCAGATCGCCTACGACGGCTCCATCGTGGACGCGGATGTGACCGGCGAGCAGGACATCTTTGCCCATATACGTATCGTTATCGACAAAACAATCGTGGGCTACGTGTACACCGTCGGCGAAGACATTATCGTCACCAATCCGCGTAACGAACCCGCCCGGTTCGGTTCCGATATGGGCGGTCACCTTTCGACCAAACCGATTGCGATGGCCGATCACCAGAAGCGTATTGTGCCCGCGATACTTCAGATCCTGCGGGCGTGAGCCTATGACGCAGCCTTCGTCGAAGAAGTTGCCAGCGCCAATGGCAGTGTTCGCCGTTACCGATACGCGCGATGCGAGTACGGTCTGCGGTCCTATCGTTACGTTCGGGCCTACCACGCAGAACGGGCCTATCTTCGCTTCGGGCGAGACGCGGGCGGCTGGATCGATTTCGCGGATGACCTCGATGGAGGACACTATTGCTCCTTCTTGGCCAATGCCACCTGGACGGCCTCGGCCAGCAGCTGCACGTGAGGATTGGTATTCGTCTTGAGAAGCTTGGCGAGCGCCTTGCGGTTGGCGAATTCCTCAGAGCCGTTAAAGAGGTTGCGAAACGCCTTCTTGATCGCGCCGATATCTTCGTTATCGAAACCGCAACGCTTGAGGTTCGGCATGTTCACACCGCGGACCCGCATCGGAGAGCCCTGCACCCTGGCAAACGGAGGTGCGTCGCAGTCGACTGACGTGTAACCGGTGACAAACGAGTACGCGCCAACGGCCATTCCCCGCTCTATGCAGGCAAACCCGCTCGTGCGAACGTAATCGCCCACAATAGCGCCAGCGCCGATATGAGAACAATTATCGAAGATACCGTGATCCGCAATCTTCGCTCCGGCGGCAATAATACAGCCGATCATTACCAGGTTATCATTGCCGATACGAGTTTCCTGCCCGGGGGCTGTATAAATCGTAACTTGCTCGCGGATTGTATTGGCTTCGCCCAGGCAGCAACTGCCCCGGGCTCCTCCGTTACTACTCGTACCGATGACGGCCATCGGGAAAATGTGAGACTTCTCTCCGATGGTGGTTTGTCCGGTAATCGTGACGTTGTTCTCAATCACGCATCCGGTAGCGATCTCGACGTTCGGACCGATGTAGCTGAACGCTCCAACCGTGACGTCATCGGCGAGTTTGGCGGAATCTTCTACGATAGCATAGGGTGAAATCTGGGGCATAGGCGTCTCTGAATGTTGACGTAATTTCTAAACAGGCTCGGCATCTACGAGCATGAATTTGATTTCGGCTTCGGCTGCGATTTGATCACCGATCATCGCCTGGCAGCGGCAGTGTCCGGTTCGCAGGCGAACATGAAGGGCTTCGGCGTGCAGTGTAAGCTGATCGCCGGGCCTGACGGGACGGCGCATCTTCACGCGATCCATACTGAGCAGCATTGCCACCTTTCCGGTGTGCTCAAGCCTGCGGCTCAGGAGTATTCCCGAAAGCTGCGCGAGGGACTCGAGTATCATCACTCCAGGCATGATCGGCTGACCGGGATAATGACCCTGGAAAAATGGTTCGTTTATGGTGACGTTCTTGATACCGACGATCTTCTTATCACCGTCTATCTCGATGATCCTGTCGATCATCAGGAACGGATAACGATGCGGTAGCAGCCTCATTACCTTGCGAACGTCCATCAGCGGTTCGCCGGCAAGGTCGCGTGCCCGCTTGCGTGCTGCGGTTTCCTCGCTCAGGCGGCGGACAAGTTCCTGATTCAATTCGTGTCCGGACTGGCAGGCTATGATCCTGCCGCACATCGGCTGACCCAGAAGCGCCAGATCACCCACCAGATCGCATATCTTGTGGCGAACGTGCTCATCATCGAAGCGAAGCTCGTTTTCCACCGGACCGTCCGGTCCCATTACAACCAGGTCGCGGCTTGTCAGGTGCGCACCTATTCCCTGGGAGCGGAACTGTTCGGCTTCGGCCTGTAGCAGGAAAGTGCGTGCCGGTGCGATCTGTGAAGCGTAATCATCCGCACCCAGACGGAAGGTAAGCATCTGTCTGCCTATGCTGCTTCCTTCATAATTGAGATCGTAGAGAATATCCAGACGGTCGGTCGGACCCGGCAGCGCCGCAAGCATCGCATCGCCCGCCGAGACCGAAATAGGTTCGTCGATCACAAAGACGTGCTTCTCGGATTCCTGCTCGACGATGCCAGCCTGCAAAAGTGCATCGACAAAGGGCTTGGCCGAACCGTCATTCGACGGTACTTCTGTTCCGGTCACTTCTATATCGAGATTGTCGATCCCGAGTCCGTAGACTGCGGACAGGACATGCTCAACCGTCTCGATCTCTGCCGATTCGCTGACCAGCGATGTTCGCCTCGGACGTCTGACTACGTTTGTGATCTCGGCTGGTATTCGTACAGCGTCCAGACCAGACGGATCGGATCCGCAGACGAACGTGATTCCGCTGTCTTCAGGCGCGGGCACGAAGCGCATGCGGCACGGTTCGCCGGAGAACAGCCCCCTGCCTTCCATGACGGCAGGAGTTTTAATTGTCTTCTGTAGACTCAAGCTCTTTCAGCCTCTTTTCGAGTTGCGTTACTCTCTTAAGCAGTTGCGGCACTTTCGTGGCGGCGATCCATTGCCTCTGGATTTCGCTCGCCGGTCCGGCCGGATAGCCAAGAACCGTCTCACCTGGCGTAACGTCCTGAGTTACTCCAGCCATTGCACCGACGCGCACGCCGTCGCCGAGAGAGACATTATCACGAATACGGACGCCTCCGCCAACAATTACATACTTTCCCAGCTTAGCGCTTCCGGCGGCACCGGCCATACCAGCGAACACGCAGCCTTGGCCTAGCTGGACATTGTGCGCTATTTGAACGATATTGTCGATCTTCGTACCGTCACCAATTCGTGTGCTGTCGAATTTGGCCCGGTCTACACAACTGCATGCGCCTATCTCAACGTCGTTTCCGATCACCACGTTTCCGATGTGCGGAATCTTATTATGCTTTCCGTTCTCGAAGTAGAACCCGAATCCCTCACGTCCGATGACGCTGTTGGGTCCGAGGATTACGCGATCGCCCAGAACACAACCGTGGCGGACGACGGCGCCTTCATATAGAACGCATTGTTGACCAATCTCGACATCATGTCCGACTTTCGCTCCGGCAAAGAGCGTCGTTCCCGCAGAAATCTTCGCACGCGGACCCACTACCGCACATGCGCCTATGCGCACGTCCGAACCAAGTTCCGCATCGCCTGCAATGCTTGCCGTCGGATCGATTCCAACGGGCGGCAATTCTTCGGTGGCGAGGTGTCCGAGCAGAGCAGCCATCGCCGCCTGGGGATTAGGTACTCGTATCAACGTCAGGCTCGCACCGTCGATAGCAGCGTCCGCTGCAACGATTGCCGCACCGGCCTTGCACTCGGAGAGCGCCTTGACGCGCTTATCGTCGGTTGCAAACGTAATCTGACTGGGATGGGCGTCTTCCAGCGAACAGACGGACTCCATCCGCAGCGAGCCGTCTCCTTCGACGGTTCCGCCGACAATCTTCGCTATCTCGGTGATTGTCAGTTCCATGTCACCCATATCCTCAGGTGCAACATGATAGTACCGACCAGGCCCAACAGCAAGAGTCCGGCGTGAGTCTCGTGGTCAATAGTATCAAGCATTCATTACCACACAAATGCACCCCAAAGCCCCTGTATGGTTATAGAAAGCCCCCGGGTAGTTATATAAAAAGCCCAGGATGGTTATTGAAAGCTCCTGTATGGTTATAAAAAGCCCCCGGATGGTGTCCGGGGGCTTGAAATATGTGTTTGTCGGCCGCTCCCAAGCGGTGCGAAGGACTTATCCCTACTTGCTTGCCGAATAATCGTCGTTGAGGCTGGTCAGTACGATGTCGGTCAAGTCCATGCCTTCGGATGCGAAGAGTATCCTTCGCTGGGCAATTTCCTGGAGCAACTGCTGCGTATTGGCGCCGAGCAGTTCGCCACGGACCTGATACATGACCAGATCGATGTTTCTGGCCTTTGCAACCTGAGCCACCTTTGCAAGTATCTGGTTGTACATCTCCTTGGTCAGCCGATGATGCTCGCGGAGGATGGCGGCTTCCTTGATTTGCCCCCATGCCTGGCGTTCGATTTCGAGTTTCTGCACGTCGGCGAGCCGGCTTTCAAACTGCGGGCTGCCCTCGACGAGCCCCTCGAGTTCCATCTGCATCTGCTCTACTGCACGAAGTTTGCTCGTGCCTTCAAGCTGGAGGGCCTTTCGCTTTTCATTGAGCCGGTTCGTCAGATCATCGGCACGGGCGTAATTATTAAAAACGTGCACAACGTCACATAGTGCTACCCTCGTCGGTCCGGCGGTGCTTGCGGTCGATGCGGCAAACGAGTTGCCCAGAAGGATTGCCAGTGCGACAACGGCGGCCAAAGCCAGGGTATAGATTTTGGAAGTCTTCATGATTTGCATCTCCAAGGATTTCGGTTTTGTATTAGAACCAGTCTGATCTGGGTCAAGAGTATAGACTCTCACCGGCGGATGTCACCCCAAATTCTACCCAAGCGAGCAGGCCGACTTTTTTCACCCATCAGAATGTCATACCGAAGCTGAAGTTAAGCAACTGAGCATCATCATCGTCATCGTCGTTGATGGGGACTGCGAAGTCCAGGCTCATAGGTACAGGTCCGAACAGAGGGACGATCCAGCGAATGCCCGCACCGACGGCGGCCCTGTAGGTGGTAATCTCAACGTCAGATTCGACGGTTCCCGTATCGAGGAACACCGCACCACGAAGCTGGTCGCCGAACAGTGGGAATGTGTATTCTGTTCCGATGAAGACCATGAACTCGCCACCGATGGACTCGCCCTTGCCCGGCACGCCGTTCGACCTGGGCGATATGCCTCGGAAATCGAAGCCCCTGATCGAACCGATACCACCGCCATAGAAGCTCTCAAAGACAGGTGCGTCGCCGAATATGCGACCGACAGAGGCCCTGCCGGCCAGGATGTGCTTGCGATCGAGGGCGTCCAGATAGAGTGTGCGGTAGATGCGGTAATCGCCCGTGGCGCGACCGAAGTTGTAATCGCCCACCACCTGCTCGTAACTCAAACGGAACCGATCGCCCCTCGAAGGCATCCAGCGGCTGTCGGTGCGGTCCTTGACCAGCGTACCCTTCAATCCGGCGATCACGTGCGATCCGGAATCTTCGATCACCTCAGGCGGTGCGTTATCGTCCAGACTGTCTATCTTCACGCCCTCTGCTCGCCCGGCAACTTCGCCGTACCACCGGTTCTTAAACCGATGGCCGAGGCTGACGACGCCACCGTAGCGGGTCTCGTCGTAGTTGTCCCTCTCGCGTGAGAACAGGTAGCCCTTCGTTCCGAGCGAGTAGGGTTTGTCGAACAGATAAGGCTCGAACCATTCGATCTGAAACCGCATCATTTCGACGCCGGGCTCTGCCGATATTCTGAACGTCTGTCCTCCGCCGCGGAACGCCCTTCCGGAAAACGCGTCCGACCAGCTTGTCGGCCAGCGGGTGATATCGAAATTCCGCTCGGTCAGCGAAATGTTTCCGACCAGTCCGCTATTGGTGTTAACACCCGCACCAATCATAAAGTTTGCCGTCTCGGTTTCGGAAACTTCCACGAGCATGTCACGCACGCCAGGTTCGGCGATAACGGGCGTTATGGTCACGTCATCGAACAGGCGAGTCTCGAATACCCTGTTGCGAGATTCCTCGACGGCGACCATGTTGACTAACTGTTGCGGGTAAAATCGCAACTCGCGCCTGATAACGCGGCCTTGCGTTATGTCATTGCCCCGAATATCGATCCGTCCTACGTGGTACTGATCTCGCTCGACAACCCGGAAGATTATGTTCAGAAGTCCAGGATCGGTTTCGTCCAGATCGCTCGTCCATGCAGGCAGCGGCGCGGTCGGGTCAAGGAAACGCCTGGCCGTGCTTATGGAAGCTTCGACGTATCCGACCTCGCCGTAAGTGTCTTCGAGGGCCTCGACATCGCGGCGAAGTTTCATCGTCGTGAGGAACTTGCCCTGTGTAAGATACAGCCGCGACGCAAGCTCGGAATCGCTGAACAGCTTGTTGCCTTCGAAGATCACGCGGTTAATTCTGAATCGCTGGCCTTCATTAATGACGAATCGGAGGGTGGCTTTGCTCTTGTCGTCGGAGAAATCGATAAGCCGCCCCACCTCGGCGTTCAGGAAACCGTCATCGATGTAAAGGTTGCGGATCGCCTGAACGTCCAGATCGACCTGTTCCATGTCCAGCCGCCCGACAAGCAACGGCCAGAACCTTGCCGACGAGCCTACGGTCCGTTTCAACTTGAAATTACTGAAGTAATCGTTGCCCTCGAATTTGATCTTCCTGACGGTTACCTCTCCGCCCTCGATAATCCGATAGATAACTTCCTGACGGCTTTCCAGGGCATCCCAGTCTACGGTTACCGATGCGAAGTTGTAGCCTTCGGATTTGTATTTATCCTCGACGGCCTGGATGCCCGCTTCCACGGCGAAGCGGTTCAGCGCGTCGCCGGTGGAGAATGTGAGTTCGGCTACGAGTTTCTCGTACTTCAGCGACTTGTTGCCCTCGAATGACACTGCGGTAACCAGCGGACGCTCGACGAGGGTAAAGGTAACGATGACACCGGCCTGGCTCATCGTTCGCGAAGCCACTACGCTGGCGAACTTGCCCGTCTTGAGCAGGCGGCGTTCGTCGGATTTGACCATCACCTCGTCGTAATCGACACCTGAGGCGGTCTTGATATACGAGAGAACCGCAGGCAGTGACATCTGCTCGTTGCCCTCGATGACGACTTTTGCGACCTTGAGCGGCGTATCGCCCTGGCCCAAAAGCGGAACGGGGCTGATGAGAGTAATTAGAGTGATTAGAACAATAACTGAGTAAACAGATCGGAAATGTCGCATATCCTTGCTCGCCTTTCATCCATGCCCCCGCCGCATCCAAGCGGCCGCGTGCGTGAAAGTTACTTTCACCTTGACGCATTGTCAACAACACTTTCACTCTCGTCATACCCAGAGAAACAAGTGTCCGCGAATTACACGAAAAACAACTTCGCCACCGGCCGCCATTGCCCGCTCCCTCTCGGTCGCGGCTAGCGCGTCTGATGCGAATTTGAGAGTTCGGGTTTGATACAACACTTCACCCAGCTAGCCGCGAGTGAAAACGAGCGGGAAACCCGCCGCGCGAAACTCAGAATCTCAAAGGTGGGGCTAACGCCCCAGCCTACAGCTTTCACTCTGTTTTCAAAGGTGAATAAACTGTATCATGAGAAATGGATCATAGCATGGGAGATATGAAATGGCCGACGATAGCAAGCCCCGCACCGTAGTGAGACGATGGGTCGATATCACAGTCTTGCTGCTCATCATCGCACTGGTGATATCGGTCGTCCTGCCAATGCTACAACAAAGCAGCGGACCTCACGGCCCTCTTTCGTTCGACAAGCACAGCCTCAAAGGCATCGGCGCTGCCTGCATACTGTACATGGAAGACAACGATGCGTACCCCCCTGACCTGAAGACGCTTCTGGGGCCGTCCGATCTAACGACGCTGCTTGGACCCGATGTCGCATACCTCGACGAACCCGAACCCGCATACCTGTATGATACCGATATACTCATATCGAGCCGGAGCTATTACCCTGAAACACAACCAGCCACCGTTCCGATCGATTTCGAATACATCCAGCTTCCCGTGCATGGGCCCGACGATCTGGTGATGGCGTGGCTTGATCCGAGTTTTCATGACGGTATGGGGCTTGTCCTCACCAAAGACGGAACTGTCCACGAGGCAACGCCGGAAGAACTCGCTTCACAACTTGATGCGACACGCAAGTGGCTGGCCTCGCAGGCAGTGACCCAGCCAGCAACACCCCAAACTCCGTTCGAATAAGAACACGACGGGTTAGGACACCGAAGGAGCCTGAGCTCTGGGCGAAGCAACCCGCCGCGGAATATTCTCTACTTACTTCTGTTTTCGTGTAATTCGAGTAATTCGTGGACTATTTCTTTTTCTTGGCTCGGGCGGCTTCGGTTTTCCAATACGCCAGGCCGTTGGTGGCGATCGCGGTGGAGACTGCTTTGCAGGCGGGCGATTCGTTGCCGGAAAAGTCCACGGCGCTTAGCGCGTAGCTGGCCTTGACGCCTTTGGCCAGCTTCCAGTCGACATAGAACGTGCCGGCCCGCGATGAGATCGGCAGCTTCTTTCCGTCGCGCCAGACGAAGTAGCCCTGGATATCCTTCTCGCCGCCAGCGTCCCATCGCAGCACGTAGGAATCCATGAACTTGTAGATTCGCAGGTTCTTGGGCACGGCCGGGGCGCTGCTGTTGGTCGTCCACTTCTTGATCTTGTTTTTGCCCTTGAACGCCCAGCCGGATTTCGTTGACGTCACCGGCTGCCAGTTGTCGGGGCTCTTGATATTGACGAAGGTATTGCCCTCGATAGTAATGTTGCCCTGGCCTGCGTAGCTGGACACGGCCACCATGTCGGTCACGATTAGATTGTTGGTGATCTTGAGATTGTCGATCCAGTCCAGACCGATGCCCGCAGAGCCTTTCGGCGTGATGTACCCGCCTCTCGGCCCGTCCGAGACGTAGATTTCGTTGTCGTATATCTCGATGCCGCTGATGAGCGGATCCGTGCCGTCCGAGCCGACGTACATGCCCACAACCATGCCGCGCGGCAGCTCGGAGCGGACCATGATCTTGTTGCGGTAGATCTTATTATCGCCCGACGAATACCTCGCCCGCACGCCGTAATTGTTATTCGACGGATACGCACCGCTCGTCGAGAGCTTGGTGAACTGCACGTCGATAATATTGTCGTAGACAAAGTTCCCGCTGCAGCCTTCCGGTACGCCCTGGCCCCAGCCGTCCATCGTGATGCCGCGCCCGTTGTCCGAGACAATTTGGTTATCGTGAATGTGTACGTTGTGAGACTTGGCGATGTTGATCCCGTACGAACTCTTGCAGCCCTCGCGCAGTTCCTGCTGAATCAGGTTGCCGCGAATCTCGCTCTTGGGCGGGTTCTTGTTGCCCAGCGCGATGGTGGTCGCATTAATCCCGCGATGACCGGCCGCCAGTATGTTGTAGTTCAGGTGAATCCCACCGACGGGCCGGGCCGAGACGACGATGCAATCGCCCCCGCCGCCGTCCACACGCTCAGTCGTCGAGCGGTTCTCGATGTAATTGTGATGCGCCTTGGAGTTATAGAACCCGTACCCGTTACCGGCAGAGATGCCCACGCACTGCACGCCGTTGGTGCGGATAATCAGATTATGAATGTCCTGATGACTCGTCGGCTGCGAACCGCCACCGTAGATGAACACCGCGTGAGAACCCTTGCCCTTGCCATCGCCCTGGATAATGTAACCGTTCTTGATCGTAGTGTGGCTGGCGAAGACCTTCGTGTGCACGCCGTACTGCTTGTCGCCCGGAGTATTGTTGTAGACGACCGTCCGCCCGCCGAGGTCGAGCGTGATATTGCTCTTGGTGATATGGAAGGCCGAGCCGTCGGCGACGACGTCTTTGGTGAGGAAGTAATACGCCCCGGCCTTGCCGAGCGTAGCTGGTGTGTCGAGGAGTATCGCGCCTTTGGGCGGCTTGAATGTCGGCGTGTTCTTCCCGCCCCAATCGGTTGCAGCATCCTCAGCCGCCATCACGCCACCCGATATCGCCAATACGCACGCTAACGCCAACATTCTTGCAAGCACCATTTGGGTTGCTCCCTTCTGGTAGTGTGTCCCAACGTTCATATGAACCAACGTTCTAAAGTCGGTTTTATTGTAACCCGGCGGGTGAAGATAGCCAGCACACTTGCACAAAGCCGCCGTTTGAATGTAATCGACAGACTGCCTTCATGAAAGGACTGGAAATGATCGTTAAAAAGACCGCACGCGAAACGTTGACCGCCGTCGAGTTGGACGTTGGGGACGAATTACACTTCACGCTCGACAGCGGACAGACGCGAGAGATTCGCGTCCACCACACGCAGGCGTATGTCTACGAGACGAACCTCGACGACCCCAAGGTCGGCAAGAACGGCGGCAGGACGCTCTACATATTCCAGTGCTCGCTGAGGATCGACGGAGTTTACCTCACTATCCGTCGCGAGGTCGCCAGCCAGCGAAGTTTCTACGAGCCGCTCGAATTCATGGGCCTGCGAATCTGGCTGGATGCGGTCGACGATATCTTTGACTTCATCGCCGAAGATCACGGCGATTGCAAACCCCGCAAGAAGGCTCGGCTGGCGGTTCATGACGCGACCAAACGCATCTGCCCACCGCTGCTGCATCCGTGGTGCCCGCTGCCCGAAGGCGGCCTGCGAATCGAAGACTGCTACGAAGGCGAAGACTGCTGGCTGGGTGCATACCGGGGTACGAGCGCCCACGGAGGGCTGGACATTAACCACCCTGCCGGCACGCCGATCTGGGCTCCGATAGACATTCACGATCATTGCCTGTTCGACACCCAAGCTGCCGGTGCGAGTAACAATCGCTGGCGCGGTGTACACAATTGGCCCGACGGTTCGACGTGGATTTTGCAGACGGCCCACATCATCCGCCTGCTGGTGGAGGAGCATCAGCCTTTCAGTGCGGGCGTGCAGTACGCCGACGGTGCGGGTGTACATATCGGCCATCACGAGCACAGCCACTTTGTGTTCAAGGTGCGCGAGCCGGGCGCGAGCGAAGACGAGGAGATTTATCTCGATCCATGGATTCTATTCTGGCAGATGTACCAAGATCGAGAATCCACTACGGCGCAGTAGCCACCTCCGACGGTAGTTCGAACGAGTTGACAGTTACCTTGCCCTTGCGGATTACCTCGGCGATGTATTTACCGTCATCAGAGAGCCTGCAATGATGTTTGCTTAGCAGGACCAGCTTGCCGTCGGCATACCGCACAGCCGTCGATTCCTTCCTCATATTTGACTCGGCGACAACCCAGCCAGGCACCAGAGGCGCATATCCGCTCCCATGATCCTTCAACGTCCAGCCCGCCGCCGAAGGTGCTGTCTCATGGTTGAAATCAAATACTTTAACCTGGCGTCTTTCCCCGAACACAAGTTGATTGTTGGCGGCAAAGCCAACGTGGAGTTTCCGTGTGTCCTCGATTTTCCCTAAGTCTCCTGTCAGGTCTGTAGCCTTCCCCGTTGAGATATCAATCAACACTGCCCGCTCGATAGGTTCGTTCTGCCTGCTGTGAGTAACAAGGAGCAGTGCGGAGCAGTCCGGGCTCCAGACGCCCAATGGCGGTTTGGTATGAGGGCCAGCGTTGAGGGGCTTGGTTTGCCCGTCAGCCAGATTCAAGAGGGTAGTATCCTCATAATTAACGATGGCGACGTACTTCCCATCGGGCGAGAAGAAGAAATACGGCGGCTTCCAGTACACGCCGCTGGCTTCCGGGCCAGAAAACAGTTCCTCATGCTTTGAATCGGCTGCCACGTCCTGGATAAACAGGACTTTTCTCAGCGGACCGCGATTTGTTTTATACACATCCTCATCACCCATATAGGCCACGTATGCGATCTTATCGGGTGAAACCCATTGCATCTTTTGAATGGTGCCAACTGAAGGCGGCTTGAGTTGCAGTCGT
>SDBT01010596.1_pt1 | contig 14876 bp, 20 predicted proteins | sample 2277101 | NCBI WGS metagenome assembly SDBT01 (sample SAMN10404973, study PRJNA504765) | marine sediment metagenome | isolation source: marine sediment core GS10_PC15, 103 cmbsf | place: Arctic Ocean: Southern Knipovich Ridge | collected 2010 | reverse complement strand
CTTTGTATGAATTTGTTACTTAAACGAACAAGTGCATTATACTGCACTGAAAGGATCATTTCGAGTAGTTTTTGATAATCAAAAACAATTTATCGCTTCCAACTACGCTGGTTTAAGGTCTAGTAATAATTTGTTCAATTGTTTGTTTTGCATCCTTTTGAAATCTATTATCTGTTATTGCGAGATCATGAAGTCTAAAAAATGAGGCACGGTCATAGTTTGAGGCCTTGGTGAGCAATAAATTAAAGTTAATTTCATCTTTTATAATATTTGCTTCGATTCTGATTTCGTTGACATCTTCAGCAGCAGATTTTGCTTTTGTTAATGCACTGGAAGCATCTATATTTTTTTTACGCGTATCGAGAAATTGTGCTGTTGCAAGTATTACCATTACAATAGAAACTACGATAGCGGTATCCCCGAAATGCCTTGCCCAAAAATTTTGATGTCGGCTACAATGGTTACATACTTTCGCTGATATATGTATTTGCTGAAAACAACACTTACAATCTTTCTGATTGCCAATATTAACCTTGTTGTCTTTTGATTCAGTCATCTGCTTTTGATTCTTGCTTTTCATATCACCTTAAGTTCTATCTTTTCCGATTCCATTTGCAGGGTGGTGTTTGTCTTTAGTCTGTTAGCGGTTATATGGAGGCTTTTACCTGATATCCTCTCAACCGTGCCTGATTTTCTTGTTTTTCCATATTTTTCCTGCCAAGGTGCCTTAATACTATTCCTTCTGCCTTACTAAACTCTGCCACATTTTGAGGAAAATACCGGGTTTTGTCAAATTAATATATTTAGTGTCAATTCACACATTTACGGGGCGGGTAATAACCAAGAAACCGTTCTTTTTTTATGCGTCCCGGCGTCGTCGCAGTTGATACTATCAGCGACGCTGATTGTTGGAAACCGTGTGAATGTTTGAGCAATAATTGGGTTTTTGGTGTCAAACGTGCAAAGGTTTATTTTGAAAAGCGGGGAAAAATAATATTTTTTAAGTCTTTTGTTTATAAGGAGTTAGGGGATTTTGTTTTATTTTTTTTCATCATTTTTCGCATCGAACGTGCAAAGTGAGCTAATAGTGTAAGGTGCAACCGTGAGTTGCTTTGGTTGGTTGCAAACAAGTAAATAAGGTCGAGAATTGAGGTAAGAGTGAAGATGGGATTTGAACTTGAGATATTTGGTGATTTGGCTCCTGAAGCAGATTATATAGAATGGCTGACTGATGAGCGTTCAGTTGAGATTAACAATCACTTTTTGAAGCTCTGGTATTATTATACAAATCCGATTACCGATTCGGTTGTTAGCGGTGTTTCTTCCGGGCGAGTTGGTGAATCGGGTAGGTATTATCGACAAGCTCAGGAGGTGGGACTTCCGGCTCGTATAACGGGTTTTGTTCATAGTCCTGGTTCGGGTTTTGGGAATTTTCGACAAGTAAGTGACATTCGCCGCAAAGAGGTTGTGATTGAGAACGATATTGCGTGGCGAATTAATGCGGCGGTTGATTTTTTATTCGGCAAGCCTATTAGTTTTGTGTCTAAATCGCCGGAGAGCCAAAAACGTGCGGAAATCGACATGCTTTTAAAGGCATTGTTTGAGGCTAACGGCGGTATAAGATTTTTCCAGGACATGGCAGTGCTTGGAAGTGTTTACGGTTTCGTAGATTGTTTAGTCAGGCCTGGCGAAGATATTTTGGGTGACAATACATTTCAAAAGCTCCATTTGGCTCGGGCTTCGCAAGATGGGGTCACTTCATCCGCTTTAGCCCAGAAGTTTGAAACCGTTCTTCGATTAGTTCGGGAGATTGATTTGGAACTGATCGAAGCACCACGAGCACTGCCAATTCTGGAAGAAAACGATTACCGGAAGACGAAATACTACGTACAGCATTTTTGCCAGCGTCGTAATTCATTGAACAAGGAGGGTTCCTTTTTTCGTCGTTTGTTATCGAGTTTTTCTCATAGCGGTAGTTTTGTGAGCGTCAATGGTGCCGACAAACGCGAGGTTGTTTGGGTGACAGAGATTATGTCGGCGGATAAGTGGCAAAGGTATGAAAATAAAGAATTAGTTGGCGAGGGCGAGTTAGGATGTGGATTTTTGCCGGTAGTTCACATCCAGAATATTGCACAACCTTATTACTACGAAGGAGTCAGTGACGTTGAACCTCTTATTCCATTGCAGGACGAACTGAATACACGTCTTAGTGACCGGGCGAATCGTATTACGTTTCAATCCTTCAAGATGTATCTTGGCAAAGGTATCGAGGGATTCGAAGATAGGCCTGTTTCACCAGGCAGGATGTGGTGTACTGACAATCCTGAAGCGTCAATCGAAGAATTCGGTGGTGACTCATCGATGCCGAGTGAGGACGCTCATATTGCCGAGATCCGAGAGGCACTTGACAAGTCGAGCAGCGTAACATCTGTTGTTGCGGGTGTTCTGAAGAACAAGGTGGGTAACCTGACGAGTGCGGTTGCTCTTCGTCTGACGATGATGGGTATGCTATCGAAGACAGAGCGTAAGAAATATACATATGGGTTGGGTTTGAAAGAGATCTGCAGGATGGTTCTTTCAATATTAGATAAGTCAGGTTTATACGAAACGAATGAAGGTGACAGGGAGGTTGAGATTATATTTCCGAGTCCTCTTCCTGAAAACACGATGGAGAAACTTCGCGAGGCTCAGATGAAGAAGGAATTAGGAGTATCGCCTGAGCAGGTGCTCAGAGAATTAGGTTACGAGAGCATAAACGAGAAATGAAAATCAAGTCAGGAGACGCAATGAGTTCAATTGAGAAACAAGAAGAGAATTTGTCAGAGACAGAAGTCAGAGAAGACGAGAACCCAAGACTTGTTCCTGTTAGCGAGTCAATCCGTTATCGCAAAAGGGCTCAGGTTGCGGAGCAGCAATTAGAGCAGCTCACCGAGGACTTAGCATCAAGTAAGGCCCGTGCATCGGCGATGGAGGAGCAGCTTAAGAGTCTGTCAATCGAACAAGAATTGAGCCGTAAGCTTGCGGCATCGGGAGCGACGGATATTGAGGCAGCGGTATTGATCGCAAAGTCACGTTTGGAATCGCAAGGGGATGGTGATTTAGACGGAGTGATCGATCAACTGAAAAGAGAAAAGCAGTATTTGTTTTCGGTATCAGTTGTAACTGGAGTTGGTAGAAGGAAGACGGCGGGAGCAAGGGAGAGGTTATCGAACAGTCAAACGGTTCTTGAAAAGGCCGCCCAGCGAGCGGCAGTGACAGGCAATCGGACAGACCTTCAAGAGTATCTGAAGTTGAGGCGTAATTTTGTCTGATTGTAATTAAGAAGAAATAGTAGAGATAAAGATTTTTGGTAGGAGAAATTTATGTCATTTACAGGAAAAGCAACTTATTCGGCGGGGACGACTTTGCCGGAATTAGCAGAGGACGTATCGGATTTGATCGGGATAGTGTCACCATATGAGACTCCTCTTCTTGATGCATTGGGAGATTCTTTACGGGAGGCGACGAGTACTCATCATGAGTGGCTTGAGGACACGTTGCTACCCAATAAGGATACGATCAATGACAGTACTTACAGCGATGCGAGTTCTGACACCGATTTTGTGGTCGATAACGGCAGTAGATTTCGAGCTGGCGATCAGATACAGGTCGAAGGCTCGGAGGAATTGATGCTGGTGACGGGGATCAATAGTAACACATTGACGGTGACTCGCGGATATGCGGGTACAACTCCGGAGAATCTCGCGGATGACCAGGTGATTAATATTCTTGGTAACGCGAGTCTCGAAGGCGCGGACACACCGACGGCAAGATTTACCGATCGAACGAGAAGCAGCAACTACACCCAGATATTTACAGCAGCGGTTGAAGTTAGCGGAACTGACATGGCAGCGGGCCAGTTAGGTCTTTCGGACGAGATGGATTATCAAAAGCAAGAGCGTTTGCGTGAGTTGATCCGGAACCTTGAGAATACTGTTGTCAATGGCGGGCAGCCTGGTAGCAATCCTGAAGGTAGCGGTAGTGTTCGGCGTACAATGAAGGGTATAATTCAGCATCTGTCCACGAACGTATATCATACGGGTGACAGCGGATTTCCTTCGGGTACCGATCTTGACGAAGACAAGGTGAATTATGTTCTTCGTAAGATATGGGAGAGCAGTAACGGTAACGTTGATTTGATCGTTGTCGGCGGATTTCAGAAGCGCAAGATTAATGCGTTCTGTTCGGACAGCCGGAGCTACGGTGCGACGGATACAACTTTTACGAATATGGTTAGTATCTATGAGAGTGATTTCGGAGTTTGCCGTATTGTAACGACTCGTTGGATGCCGCAGGATGGTGCGTTGTTTTTGGATTCTTCTCGTTTGAAGGTACTTGCGCTATCCGGTCGTAGTTTTCACTTTAAGCCATTGGCGAGCAGCGGTGATTATGAGTGCGGTGAGTTGATCGGCGAGTACACGCTTGAGCTTAAGAATGAGGCTGCACACGGTCTTATTCGAGACTTGAGTACGAGTTAGTTAAGGCGTTTTGGGTGTTTTGTAGTCATGGCGGTGGGGCGCCCGAGCAGTAGAAGCATTTCTGCCGGGCGCCAAAGCCGTCTGAGTGTGAGAAGGAGAATTTAGTTAAATGGCAGTTTTTTCTACTGATACAGATATTCTGAAATACGAACCAGGGTTGTTTGGTGAGCTTCATTTTGCCGGGCAAGTGCTGGTATCGGGGACGGGAGCTACATTGAGCGGGACGACGCTGACAGCGAGCGGCGCAGATTTTGTGAGTGCTCAAGTCGCTGTAGGTTCGGTGGTTTATCTCGAATCTGCTGATGATGTTTTAGACGGTGCTTACGAGGTGGTATCGGTTGATTCGGCGACGCAACTTAGCGTTTCGGTGGTTCGGTCCGATTCGAGTGACAGTTCTGTTGCGCCGCCAGCGGGAAGTAATGTTTCTTATCGGATATGTACGTTTTTGCCCCAGGCGAGTGAAGTTGGTTTTGAGTTGAGCGAGTATTTCGGTATAAGTCCCGGTGATCCGGCAAGCGATTACAGCGTTAGTGACATAATGGATACGAGTGTGCTGCGTCGGGCGTCGGTTTTCGGAGTGATAGCGAGTATTTACGCGAGCTTGGCGAGTAAGGGTGACGATGAGAATTTCTGGAAGAAAAGTTTGCATTATCAACGACTTTTTGAGAAGGCACGTGAGCGTTGCCGGCTTAGTATCGATAGCGGCAGTGACGGTGTAGCAGATGTTACCAGGTATGGCGGATCAGTTCGGTTGGTTCGTGATTAGTCTCGTAGGGGAAATGATATGAGTGTCACTTTAGATGGAAGTATTTTGTTTGACGGGCAAGGACTTGAGATAGAGCAGTCGAGCATTGGCCGAGAATCCAAGGAAAGAACAGTGCCGGGTCTTGATGGAGTGATTAGTGTGGATTTTGGGGGTCGAGGGAGAAAAGTCAAACAGCGGGGGACACTTCGAGCCCGAAGTCTGTCAGAATTGCAGGATAAAATCGATTCTATAGAAGCTTGCATAGACGGAGAGTCTCATACGCTGGTGACAGAGAAGCATGGTGAATTTAGCGATCTTCGTATGGACTCGTTCAAGACAAAGAAACATAGAACGAGCGGAAGTGGCGTATCGGTTGACTATGAAATTGTTTACATGCAGTTGGTGGTTTGATGATGGGACTTATCAGTAGCGGAATAGAACGTGTAAGGGCATTTGAGTTGGCTGGTGGTATTTGGGCCAATGGAGACAGTGTTGATGTTCCGAGGCTGGCACTGGTGCGGTGGTATTCATCGTGGAGTGACAAGCTTTACCAGGTTTATGTGCACGGCCGGTTTGCGGGGACGACTGTTGATTACGATCAGCGAGAGATGGTTGTTGCGGTTCCTACGTCTTTTTCGACAGCGGTTCGGATAGAGGTTTTTGCAGTCGAGCCAGAGGATTCGGTTCGAGATTTTAGCGCGGATATTTCCCTGGTAAACGGACAATGTGGTCGTGTGAGGATCAGGTTGCTTCGGAGGCAAGGATTGCCATATATGGGAACAGTACGTATCTATTTTAACGGTGGTAGCGGTGCGGTAGATTACAATAATGTGATTAGCGAATTGCCGTTAAACATCTGGCGTCAGTGGCAGGATAAGGGCGGTTTTGGTCTTTGCAGCTTAGGTATGAGTGATTTCGGATATGATTCTTCTGCTTCGATTGGTTTTGGAAAGGTAGATTTCGGTAGTGGAGAATTTGGGTTTGATTCCGAGGCGTTTGAGTGGGTCAGCGGAGCATTAGAGCAAGGGGTATATAAATTTGGTGTCAGGGTTTTGGACGGCGCAGGTAATATCGGGAGTGCCACGGAGAGTGAAGAGATCACAGTTATACCGGGAGCGAGGCCTGCTGATGACGTGAATGTTATTTCGTTCGATAAAGAAATCAATCAATTAGTTTTAAGTGTTAGCTGAGAATTAAAAGCGAGGAGAAAGATATGGCTGAGATATATCCATCCGACAATACATTGTTGAATATACAAACAGATAGTGAAACGGGCGTCGAGTATATAGCTACGGGTACGGCGCCATATTATCTTCATTTCAGGAAGCTGTTGTATCGTCTTTTGCTGGCGGTCAAGCGTAGTAATGATTTGCGGGTCTATGACGAAGGCGGTTTAGATGTCGGTGTAAAGAGCGGTAAGTTCTGGTTAGGTACACAGGCGGTCAGCTATAACGGATCGTCGGGCAACAGTTTGGCTGATGATAAAGCCGGCATTTATATCTACCTGGATTCGGCTGGTAATCTTGTGACCGATGAATACAGCAGTTTTCCCGATATGGTCACGACGCCGCATGTTCGGCTTGGGACGGTGACGACGTCAGACGGTGACATAGAGTCGATAACGGACAGCCGTGAGGGTCATAATTTTATTCTTCCTTATGCGTCTGGTGGGATCAAGAGGACTATCGAGGCCCATACGAGCGATGATACACTTGCTGTGACAGAGTCGGGCAGCATTCACACAAACTTAGGAGCAACCGGAACAGTTACGCTTACGCTTCCTGTTTCGGCAGCAGAGGGAACGAGTTTTACTTTTGGGGTTCAGGCAGTTCAAGAGTTTCGTATTGATCCTGGTTCTTCGACGATTCTTGACGACAGCGGTCAAACGGCAGACAAATATAAAATGGCCAACGCGATCGGCGAATGTATAACTCTTGTCGCGGACGCTAATGGTGACTGGGTGACAACAGCAAAGAACGGGACGTGGAGTGAAGAAGCATAGCAGACTATTAGGAGTTTTATAATGGCAGAATTGTCAAGTACAGAAAGAAAAGCATTGTGGGCATCTTTGATGTCAGAGTTAAGCAACAGCCGTGCGGTTCTTGCAGGGCTTAACAAGAACGATTTGCGAGCAGCGGTTGACGCTCTCGATGACGGCCTTGATTCAGTGGTCACAACGGTCAACTCTCTCATTCCAGAACCCGCAAAGTCGGGATTGACCGCAAGACAGAAGCTGCGGTTATTTTTGACCATTTTAAGTGCAAGATTGGAGGTGTCCTGATATGTCAAGTAATGATATGATGTTTGCTTTGACGCCGAATGCGGTGACAGGGCCTAAGACAAGTTACGCGACGCTGGATGTTCTCGATGGAGGATCGAGTCCGGTGGAATTGTGGACGGTTCTGGATTTCGATGCGGCCAGTATTGAGTATGCGGATTTTAAGATTGCGCTGCCGAGCAATTATGGCGGTGGTGGTTTGACGCTTACCCTGGTCTATACGATGTCGAGTGCCAACAGCGGTAACGTTGTTTGGGAGTCTGCGATTCGGCGTTGTAATGACGGTAGTGAGGAGATCGATCCTGACAGTTCGCATAGCTATGATTATAATTCTGCAACCGATGCGGTTGAAGCGACGGTTGGGCGTGTCGGCTATGCGACTATTACCTTTACCGATGGCGCGGACATGGACAGCCTGGCAGCGGGTGAAATGGCGATGCTTCGTATCCGTCGCAAAGCCGACGATGGTAGTGACACGGCAAGCGGAGACGCTGAACTTCAGATGATAATTTGTAAGGAAGCGGCGTAATGTCAGTTTTATTAGATGATGGCAATTCAGAGTGTTTACAAATAGTCGCTGCTCCATTAACGGGTAGACCATTTACTCTTTCTTGCTTTTTCTATCGAGATGACCTAACAGCTGATGCTTGCCCAATAGGAATTGCAGATACTGGTGGTGCAACATATTATATCTTTCTTAGAGTCGTTAGTAGTAATCATGGTTCTGCACCAAATCAAGTTTACCTATCTGTCAGACAAAGTGGATGGTCGGAAGCGAATGCTGTTTCAGGTGCAGGTATTGTAGCTGATACTGCTAATCAATGGTATCATCTTGCTGGAACAATGGCTGTTGGTGGTAATAAGTACGTGTATTTAGATGGTGAGGCATCACCAGTAAATAGCGATGACAGACAACCTACAAGTCTTGATCTAACTACTTTAGGTGCGTTTGAAAGACTTACCGGCCCACAATGGGAATTGTCTGGAGGATTAGCTGAAGTCGGTTTATGGAATATAGATCTTGATACAAAAGAAATTATTGCACTATCTAAGGGCTTTTCACCATTACTTGTAAGGCCCCAGAATCTGGTCGCTTACTGGCCGCTGATTCGCGAAGGGGCGGCGGGCGTTTACAGAGATATTATAGGCGGCCTGGACACAGTCGCATCCGGTGGTAGTGCAACATCTGCGCATCCTCCTGTCATCTATCCGACAAGGTCGCAGGTAATCAGTGCGTCGGCAGCGTCTTCGCCGTTTGGTCCTCTTGCGATGCGATATTACAGAAATATGAGGGTAGCGTAAATGGAATTTTTAAGACAATCAACAACAGTAACGAAGAAGATGGGTCCTTTTGTCGATGATTCTGACGGCAAGACGGCGGAAACGGGATTGACGATAACACAGAGTGAAGTTCGTCTTTCTAAAAATGGCGGTGACTTTGCCGGGAAAAATGACAGCGGCAGCGCTACTCATGATGAGAATGGTTATTATGCGGTAGGCTTAAGCGCGACAGATACAAATACGTTGGGTTCATTGCTTGTAACGGTTCATGAATCCGGGGCGTTGCCGGTCTGGCAGGATTTCATGGTGATACCTGCGCATATTTATGATTGGCTTTTTGGATCGAGTGGTCTTTACGAGAAGGCGGCTAAGGTGCTGGTCAACAAAGCGGTCCAGACCAAGAGTACGGGTGGCATTGTTTATTACGACGATGACGGTGTCACGCCACTTGTAACTCAGACACCGACGGAGGATTCAACGACAATTACCAGGACGCCGAGCTGATGGAGAAGGACTTTTACAGAGACGCACTTTTAGAGGGGATGACTTCCAATTCATTTAAGCTTGGTACGGTCCTTAGTTTAGGCTGGTTCTGGATGCGTGTTGACGGTTGCAGTGTGTTGTATCGTGGCGATGATATGGATGCTATCGATTTCGTTGACGTTCTTAGCGTTTCTGAGATTGACGCTGAACAGATGAATGTACCGAGTTATGTCGGTCACGAGAACGATTCGATATATTTCTATGTTGTGCGTCGAGTTAATAGTTGCGGCAATCAGGAGCAGACGCTGTTGGCTTCGGTACGAGTTGCGATTGATTCGATCGGTGATCTGGTTGAGCCGCATCCTAATAATCTTTTTGCGGCAAAGGCCAAGCAAATTTACGGTAATAAGATTGAGCTTAGCTGGTACTATTGTCCGTTGGCCCAGGAGTCGGAGGCGGAGAGTTTTGTGATATATAGTGACGGTGGCAGCGGAGCGATTGATTTTGAGAACTCGGTTGCGACTGTCGATTACGCAGGCCGAAGGTTTTATAGTTACACAAGCGGTATTCTGAATACAGGTCGTTACCTGTTTTGTGTAAAGGTTGAAGATGAAAGCGGTCAGGCCAGCGGTGGTATTTTGATTTCAGTTGAACTGGATGGCGATACGCCTGGTAGTATCGAACTTGTTGATGCAGAGAGCATTTGAGATGCCGGAGTTTTTTCATGTCCAATAGAATTTATTTTTTTCAATCCGTCGAAGACCAGTTAGCTCTTCCCTCGTCCAGGGTTTCGGTTGAAGTTGATGGCTCGTTGTGTCCCTATCTTGAACCGATAGAGATAGTTTTCGGCGGTCGTCCTGAATTTGGCTGTGCGAAGTTGGGTTATAATCCGGCAGCATTTGACGGGCCTGTGGTAAGTGTCGAGCAGATTGAGGAAGAACTCGGCATGGGTAGAAGTGTTTGTATCAGTCAGGTCTATAACATTGGTGTTCCGGGTTCGGTGGCGGGGAATTTTCCGATTTTTTCCGGATACATCGAGGGCATGGAAAAGAAGATCGACTCACAAGGTGAAAGGCTTGAGATTTTTGTCAGGGATTGTAGTGCAAGACTTGAGCGTATCTGTGTTTATGGTCGAGCGGTAAGTAATGGTGACGGTACGAGTGTGTTTCTGACCGGTTCAGGGACGATCTTTAATGAAGACGGCGTGGGCAACGCGGCGACGTCGCAGATAGAACACAACGGTTATAGTTATAAAGTGTTCGGGATTGAATCGGAAGATACCGTGCACTGGAGTTGTGGTGAGGCAGTTTATTATCTTCTTTGCGAGTATTTAACGGTCGGTCAATTGCAGTTGCCATCGATCGAACAGTTGGAGGGATTATTTGAGGGCCAGACTATACGTAATCTTGATGTAACGGGGCTGAATCTGGTCGAAGCGTTGTATCGGTGCTGTAAGGGTACAGGTGTGGAGTTTAAGTTTGTACCGCGTTTATCTAAGACCGGCCCTGGTGAGGCGATTGTTTTTTATAAGAGCGGTATTGGCAGGGCGGTGGAGCTTAATCTTCAGCAGAGTGGCGAGCGGTTTAGTATTTCGAAGACTGATATCGGGCGTCTTCACAGCAGCAAGAGCTTCTGGCCGGTGACACATAAGTATATCGGGCTGGGAGACTACAAGGTTTATGAGGCGACATTCGATTTGGTTAAAGCGTGGGATCCGGCGGATGAGGGCACTGATTTTGGCAAGTACTCGCCTTTGACGAATTCGGAATTTTACAAGGTCAAGGACGTTTATCGCAAGTGGTGTCTGAATGAGGCGGGTAGTTACAGCGGTTCACCTTACAATCAGGGTGCGGGGTATGAGTTGTCGAAGATATTTGAGACGGCTGATTATGTTCAACGCCGCAGGGAGTTTTTTCCGATGCTCAGTACCGACAAGCAGGGGCATTCGCTTGGTTACTATCTTAGTGTATCGTTCGACGGAGGGGACAACTGGTGGCAGTATTTGTATGCGTTTAATAATCTTCAGGATGAGTGTGGTGTGTGGCTTAGCAGTGATCGGCTCGATGTCGATACCTGGATAGCGGCGCTTAAGGGGGTGTTGAAGTTTCGTATAACGGCTTCGGTGGTTAGTGATGAGAGATTGAGTTGTGAGTATTCCGATGGTCCGGTTGGTTCGTGCGTACCGGTGGTCGAGCATGTTATGTCGATGGCTGGTAAGTATAAGTATCGCAGGGTGACGGGCAGGAGTATATTTTTTAATGTTACGGATGGCTCGTTGGGCGCGGCAGATGAGGTTGACGATAGTGCGGCGCTTTATGAGTATGTTCGTAAGAAGGCTGAAGGTTCATCTGAGATTATCGAGACGAGTAATGTGCAGACGCCTTGTGTAGCATTTGGGTATAAGATCGGGGACAGGATTGCGACGAGTCCGGAGAGTCGTGATCTGCTTGGTTGTCGGGGTGAGGATCGCAGTGTTGTCTGGATAAAACGGGTGAAGATGGATTTTCGCCAGCAGTGTACAAATTTAGAGGTCGTGCGGACCAGGAGAGTTTAGATGGCAGAGCAGGACAGTCGAAACTGGCGGTTTGAACGCAAGATAAGCGTCTCGGTGCTGGTGCAGTTGGTACTATTAGCATCGCTGATTGTTGGAAGCTGGGTGAATCTTCAACGGCAACTCGATATATTACAGCGTGATGTCACTATGCTGTTGCAATGTCAAAAGAAATTCGAGCAACAGGTTGAGAGCCTTTCTGCCAAGAGTATATCATACGAATATCGTCTGCGTGCGGTGGAAAAATGTATAGGTACAAACAGTCAAATCGGTATAGTTTATCCGGACTAATATTTGGAGGATAAAACACCAAGTGACAAGAAAGCCTCTACCATATCAAACAGTTGCACTTCTCATGATTGCAGTGACAGCTCAGTGCTTTCCATATCTCGGGTGTTTCGCGGCAGAGGCTGATTGGGACTTTTCTGTCGAAGCTTCGGATTGTGTCTATCAACAGTCTGTAGAAGTCCAGGCGTTGTTTAGTGGAGTATCGCAATTTGCCGTCAGTTGCGCCTTTATGGAAGCGCTGATTGAAGAGTTTTTTGGAAGGATTTTTATAAGCCCGGCGAATAAGCTGAAAATGGCCTGGAAGAAGTCTCAACATTCCGAGTGTAATGTTTTGTGGACTTGTATTGTTAAGAACAGTTGTAATCAATTCGGTGTAGTCGTTCTGCCAGCCCGGATAAAGTATGCCGGGATCTATTCGGAAGCGAATTTGATAGCCATGATTTTGGCAAAGTCTTGCGGCCTCGATCCTTTCATCGAGATCCGCTGTTCCCGGTTCAAACTGTTTGATTGCCTGTCTGGAGTTGAGGCTCCAGGAGACAACAGTATTGTCGTTGGGCTCGACGGCCAGCAGATTATCGATATTGCTGCTTTTTGTCAGCAACATAAGAAAGCCGCGTGAGATGGAGGAAAAAAATGGGACAAGGATTGGAATTAGATTTGTTATGTGGTCAAGAGCAAGACTGTCGAGCATTTCACCCATGTTGAAGGTTACATTTGCATTAGTGAGTTTCAAAGTTTTTCGTATTTGTTTGAACATAGTGTCATAGTTAATGTTTATTTTGATGAAAGGAGTGAATTTACGGTAAACGAATGCGAGGTAACAGTATGTGCAATAGTATGGGCAGCCATTTGAGATGGGGACCAGTTTATAATATGGATGGCAGTGAATATTCGAGCCAAGATCGCCGTTGAAATGTCCAACGAAAGACGAAGTCTCGCCTATCATAATGGTTCTCTTGCTGTCGAGCAGCGCCTTGTCCGGAGGCTTTGCGGAAGCAATATTTACCCGCTGTTGCTCGATGATACGAACTTCGGCGTCTTTAAACATATCGAGTATTCGTTGAGCCTCTGGTTCTTTTGCGATCTTTTTCCATAGGAGTATTGTATTTGGTTTGAAGCGTTTTGCTATGTCCATCGACAAATCCTATTGAAGTATTTGTATGCAACAATATGAATAACGAGATTATAACAGAAAATTTTTAGAATTATGAGAAAATTGAGGAGAATGGTTATGAAAAAGAGTGTTGTAGCATCAACCGCGATAGTGTGTCTGTTTTTTGTTGGTTGTGATAGTTTTCGGTTTGCTCCGAGTGAGGTTCAGAAGCAAAATGCCTGGGTGCATAATCGAACGGCGGGGATTGCGGCTCAGGCAGCTGGTGATGAGGCTGCGTCAGAAAAGCTACAGGGGCTTACGAAGCTGTCCGAGCAGCAGAGCAGGGCGTTTGTCGCGTATCACGGTCTGCCGAAGGAATTTCCTGTTGCTGAGACGGCAGAGGACGTGCTGGCGGAATCTAATATTAAACTGGCCCAGTCAGCTTTGAGTGATTCGGTTGCGCGGCCTGATACGTTTGAAGTGGCTGATTCTGTATTTGAGTTGTTGATAGGTATCGCGGCGCTGGCAGGCGGGGTGTATGGCACCCGCACATTACGGTTTCTAAAAGATGCTCGTGTCAAATCCAGGGCATTAAAGGAGATCGTCGAAGGTAACGAGCTATTTAAACAGCGAAATCCGGAGCAGGCAACAGGCTTCAAAGAGGCCCATCGGAATCAGTCAGCAGGTACGAAGCAGATAGTGACATCGTTGAAGAGTTGAGTATCTTTGAAAGTAAAATGGGGACCATCCGGGTTGGCATATAACGGCTATTTTAGCTGCAAACCACATCCATTGATATACGACTTGTCGGTGCCAGGTCCGGTAAATGCAATTTACATTGCTCTATTGTAAGCATGACATGCTCCATATGAAAAGTATATGCTCTATTTACTTCGCTCAGGCGCCGCGGGGGCTTAGGGGTGGGCAGAAAGTCAACTGATTTGGCGGGAAAAAAGCCCTTTAAAAGAGATTATCGAAGGTAACGAACTGTTCAAACAGTGAAATCCGTTCAATGGAATTTTAAATTTCTTCAAAGTAGTCCGAGTCGATTGCCTTGACCTGATAGGTGTTTACAATCGATAACCCGACATTATTTTCTATCATCAAGTCAGCAAGGTGTTCTCCGTCTATGATGATGATTTTGTATTCTACTTGTCCGACAAACTCATAAACGCTTTTTGGAAAAGTTGATGTTGTAATGAAGATTCCCTTCTTTGCTTTCTTAGAGGCAAGTGCTCCTGTAAAGTCACGAATCTCTTTGAGTGGAACAGCGTTTTCCCATCTCTTGGCTTGGAGATAGATTATATCAAGCCCGAGCTTATCCTCCTTGATTATTCCGTCAATTCCTCCATCTCCGGATTTGCCCATTGCTTGTCCTGCGTCTTTTCTGGAACCACCGTAGCCCATCTTGATGATCAGATCTATTACAAGATTTTCGAAGAATACCGGTGAGCATGTTTTAACAATATCAAGAATATCTTTAGATAATTCAGAGTGGAGCTTTTGATAAGCATATTCTAGTCCTTAAACCAGCGTAGTTGGAAGCGATAAATTGTTTTTGATTATCAAAAACTACTCGAAATGATCCTTTCAGTGCAGTATAATGCACTTGTTCGTTTAAGTAACAAATTCATACAAAG
>SDBT01010594.1_pt1 | contig 14879 bp, 17 predicted proteins | sample 2277101 | NCBI WGS metagenome assembly SDBT01 (sample SAMN10404973, study PRJNA504765) | marine sediment metagenome | isolation source: marine sediment core GS10_PC15, 103 cmbsf | place: Arctic Ocean: Southern Knipovich Ridge | collected 2010 | reverse complement strand
GATTGATTGGGATGCAGACGCTCAACTCGTACACACCACAGGTAAACTAGCTGTCACGGGAGGCACACTAGACGTAGGAGAGGCATTTCAACTCTCTGGTGACTTGACCCCGGCTCAGATTACTTCGAACCAAAATGATTATGCTCCTGCCGGTCATGAAACTGTTGCCGTTTTCAGACTTGATACTGATGCCTCTCGTACTGTCACGGGTCTTGCGGGTGGCGTAGATGGTCGTCTTGTCGTCATTCACAATATCGGTGGGTCTGATCTTGTTATGACTGACCAAGATGTACTTTCGACAGCAGGAAATCGATTCGCCTTGTCGAATACCAATGTCACTCTTCCTTCCGATCAATCCTCGATGCTTCAATATGATTCCACGAGTTCAAGATGGCGTATCGTTGCCGGTGTGGGTTCTGTTGCCGGTGTTGTTGGTGGTGATGATACAGAAATCCAGTATAATAAGGTCGGGGCACTTGAAGGCGATCCTGGGTTTACCTTTAACGACACTTCCAATACCGTCCATATTGGTGACGGGACAACCAATGCAGTTATCAATTCCACATCTCTTAGTTTCTCTGCTGATGTGATGATGACTCAAACCTCTGGCCTCTTGACTCTTGGTTCCAGATTAGTGACGACTGGAAATGTGGCCGTTAACGATACTACTGATAACGCCTCTGTTGAACTTATGCGACTGGTAGGGGACAAGACCGCAGATACACCAACTGATAATGACGAGATTTATCTTTCTTTCTATCTGTCTCATGACGGCGCTTCGACTTCTAAAGCTGTACATGAAATGGCTCGGATTACTGCGGTCGTAGCTGATGTCACAGAAACCTCAGAAGACTCCAGACTTGATTTTGGGTGTTACGCTGCTGGGAGTTTTGCTGATCGTGTTTCCATAGCCGCGACTAATATCCGTTCCTCTGTAGATGGCACTACTGATCTTGGGCTGTCTGGTACTGGATGGGGTGATGCCTTCTTCGCCTCCGGTAAAAAGCTTGATTTTGATTCAGGTGACGTTACAGTTACTCATACATCCGGTACACTTACATTTGCTGGTGCCACCACGTCTGGTTGGGTTTTCTCAGATGGCTTTATGGACTTCACTGCTGCCACTGAAACCCGAATAACTATCGGCGCAACCCCTACTATGTCTACTGACGGTGCCTTGGCCATTGATACCACGGTTACGGACTTCTCTGGTGGTGTCTTGAAGTTTTTCGACGGGGAGGAGATGGGCGTCGTTGCTATGCCCATCGCTCAGTTTACGTCTCCTACTGATGAATTTATTATTGCCTATAACGCTACCAATGATGAGTTTGAGTTAGTCGTTGCTCCTGCCGGTGGTGGAGGTGGTGGTCCTTCGCTTGGTGCCAACTCGATTATCAGGACGAATGACAGAACGATACGCGAGAACATAACGGTCCAAGAAAAGTTATTCTCCTCAATGACGATACAGACAACAGGCAATACGGTCACTGTTTCCTCTCATGATTTTGCGAATGGTGAGATTGTCCAGTTTGATTTCGCCACAACATTCCCTGGTGGAGTTGTAACAGAGACAGATTATTACGTCATAGAAACATCAGGCGACACATTCCAACTTGCTGCTACATACGGCGGAACAGAGATTGACCTTACCACTGCTGGGTCTGGGGCGAATGCAGTCTGGAAGTGCATCAACGGTAGCTCAGTTGGTCCTGTAGAGGTTGGCACAAGCTTCACCGTAACCGTAGCAAATGGGTGTACTTGGAGTGTGGTGTAAAGTATGGCACGAACGCTTACAGTAGAAGGTTTTGGTAGTAACAACTCTAGTGGCTCACTCCACACATATAATGATGTTGGCATAGGAGTTGCTGACCAAGATAGACGTGTTGTCGTTTCCGTTGCTTTCCAAGACAACGGCGCTGCCACATTAGACTCTGCGACGATTGGTGGAGTGACCGCAGACATACTTATTCAGGCAGTACATCTCGGTAGCACATCAGCATATATTATAGCTGCCGTTCCCTTTGGGACGACTGCCACTATCATCGTCAACTTTTCAGCAACTCAAGCTCGTGGGGCCATTCAAGCTTATCGTATGATTGGCTATGATCAAACACCGCTTGATACTGGCTCTGATGGTACTCATGCTTCTGGTGTCTTAGACCTTGATCTGGATGTTTCAGAGAACGGCGTTGCTATTGCGACAATTTGTTCTGCTGGTTCTGGTACAACGACATGGGTTGGCGTAACAGAAGATTACGATTTTGATATGAATAGCAACGAGTTTACTTCTGGCGGGTCGGTTTTTCCAGCATCAGCAGCGAGTCCTTTAACATTAAATTCTACTTCCTCCGATACAACCCCAACTCATCTTGTTGGTGCTTCGGTATCCTTCAGGCCAATAACAATAACAAGAGCCTCCACGTCAGCAGAAATCGTACAAACAACCGTAGATAGGAGCACATACGGCAGTTGGAGTCTTGTTGCGACTTATGTTGCAGCCGGAGATGCCACGATTGATGTCATTGATCTACAATCTGATTTTGTTTATAAGTTCTTTTGGAGTGATATTCAATCTGCAACTGATCAGGTCCACTTTTGGATACGAACGTCTACGGATAACGGAATCAGTTGGGATGCAGCGGGGTCAGATTATGCGTGGTCTAATCATACAGTGACTTTGGCAACAAGTCCTGGGCATGTCGTTCAAGGTGATAATTCTGACAGTCAGATAGAAGTTGTGGGGGATAGTAATGAGGGTCATCATCTAGGAAATGGCGCTAACGAAGATACTGTTTGGGAATTTACACTCTTCAACCCATCAGGAACCGAATACACTAAACTAAAGTGGGAAGGGTTTTTTACTGATCAGTTTACAAATGTTCTGGTTCATTCCATTGGTGCGGGTGTTCGTCTTTCAGCAGCAGATGTAACTGGTGTGAGATTTTTGATGGAATCTGGAAACATCGCATCTGGAACTCTCAAAGTTTATGCAATCAAGGCTTAATGGTAACGATCAATGACAATCATAAGAGTAGACAAAATTCAAGATCATGGCGGGGGTGTAAAGAATGCGTGGGAACTCCTTCAAACCCAAGTCGCTAGTTCTGACGCCACGATTGATGTAACGGATGTGATTGGTTCCCACGTCATGTATAAGTTTTTTTGGAGTGATGTTGTTCCTGCTACTAATAACAGAGAATTTTGGATGAGAACAGATTCAGATAACGGAGCCAGTTTTGATGCAGGGACTTCGGATTATGGGTGGGCTGTTCATGCAGTGTCAATGGCAACCTCTCCAGCGCATGTTGTCACAGCAGACAATGCAGATGCTCAAATGAAGCTTTCGGTTGGTTCTGGAAATTCTGCAAACCATTTTCAATCTTACGAAATAACACTCTTCAATCCATCAGGAACCGAGTACACGAAGATGAAGTGGGAAGGAGATCGCACTAATTCAGGGGGTCTGCGTTTGCATGAAATGGGTGCTGGGATTCGTCTTTCAGCAGCAGATGTAGATGCAGTACAGTTTTTGTTCAGTAGTGGAAGTAACATCGCATCTGGAACCCTCAAGGTATATGGACTCCTCGCATCATGACACTAATAACAACAAACCTAACTGATGGTTCCGGTGCTGCGTTGTTGGGCGGGGGTTGGGACTTTATCAAAACCCAAGTTGCTTCTGGAAACCCCACGATTGATGTCATAAACCTTTCGTCTGATTACTTCGTCTACAAGTTTATTTGGAGTGGGCTTGCTCCTGCCACTGAGTCCACTACTAAGTTTTATATAAGAACGTCCTCAACCAATGGAAGTACGTGGGATGGCGGGGGAACAAACTATGCATGGTCTAATCATAGGGTTTCAATGACAGGTTCTCCAGCGCACGATCCAGAAGGCGACAATTCAGACTCCGAGATTCAGATTAACGGGAACGACGCACTAGGGACCAATGCAAATGAACTTATGGATTTAGAGATAACACTCTTTAACCCATCCGGTACTGAATACACGAAGTTTAAGTGGGAAGGTGTTTATTTTGACAATGCTGCGACTCCACTTGGGAATCATATCATTGGTGCTGGAGTGAGACTTTCAGCAGCAGATGTGAATGGAGTGAGATTTTTGATGTCTTCTGGAAACATCGCATCAGGAACACTCTGGGTCTATGGGATAAAGGCAACATAAAATATGGGCGGAACAATACAAACTGAAAACCTCCTTGATCTTGATAACAAACCACTTGACGGTTGGACTTTGCTATCTACTACCGTTGTTAGTGGTACTCCTTCCGAGATTGATGTGATAAATCTGAGTTCGGATTACTTCGCCTATAAGTTTGTTTGGTATGCAATAAAACCTGCTACTGATGGTGTTGATTTGTATATAAGAACTTCTTCGGATGGAGTCAGTTGGGATTCAACGGGTTCGGATTATGCATGGGCTAGACACGGCGGTAAGATAGACACAACGCCTTCGCATGTTGTTGCTGGTGATAATCTTGACGCTCAAATAAATACGGTTATCGATAAAGGAGCAGCCGCGAACGAGAATGCTGATATGGAGATAACTCTTTTCAATCCAAGCGGCACTGAATACACCAAGTTTATATGGAATAGTATTGGCCGCCCCTCTGAGGATATTACTGGCAGTGTTGATCCGTGGAGGTGGATCGGTGGAGGTATTCGACTTGAAGCAGCAGCCGTGAATGGAGTAAGATTTTTGATGAGTAGCGGAAACATCACATCTGGAACACTATGGGTCTATGGGATAAAGGCGTAAAAACATGGGCACACTTTTAGTAGATACAATACAATCAACTTCAGGTGGTCCGTTTCTTGGGTGGACGTTGCTATCTACGACTGTTGCCTCTGGGGATGCGACGATTGATATAACGGACCTGACAGATGAGTATGCCATGTACAAATTTGTCTGGACCGGACTAGCACCAGCAACCGAGTCCACCACAAAGTTTTTTATGAGGACGGATTCAGACAACGGAGCTAGTTTTGATGCAGGGGCCTCGGATTATGCATGGAGTAATCATAGAGTCTCAATGTTAGTCAGCACCCCAGCTCATGATCCAGAGGGTGATGACTCAGACTCAGAAATGCAGATTAATGGAAATGATGCACTAGGAACGAATGCAAATGAGCTTATGGACGTTGAGATAACATGCTTCAATCCAAGCGGAACCGAATACACAAAATTCAAATGGGAAGGTATGTATTTTGATGCTGGTGCGACTCCACTTGGAAATCATATCATTGGCGCCGGTATTCGTCTTTCAGCAGCCCTTGTAGATGCAGTTCAGTTTCTATACTCAACTGGAAACATAGAAGTGGGAACTCTCAAGGTGTACGGGGTGAGAAAGTAAAAAAGTATGTCAACAATTACAGCAAACAACGTCACAAAAGTTGATGGTAGTCCGGTTCTTGGTTGGACCTTGCTATCTACGACCGTTGCGAGTGGGGATGCGACGATTGATATAACGGGACTCACTTCTGATTACTATATGTACAAGTTTTTTTGGTATGGAGTACAGCCTTCAGATGATGCAACTATCTTTTTTGTCGCGTCTACTTCTACGGATAACGGATCAACTTTTGATGCAGGGGGTTCGGATTATGAATGGGCTAATCATGAAGTAAGTATGGCAACATCCCCAGCTCATGTTGTTACTGGTGAGGAGGACAATTCAGCATTTGCTTTTCATAGTGTCGTTAGTGGCAATGCTGCGAATGAACTTTCTGATTTTGAAATAACTCTTTTTAACCCCTCTGCAACTGAATATACTAAAGCGGTACATTCAGGTCTACATATTTCGTCCACGGGCGTTATACGACATACGATGGGTGCCAACGCTCGCGTGGACACGACAACCGTGAATGCAATACAATTTAAGTTCACTATTGGAAACATAGATTTAGGAACTCTCAAGGTCTACGGCGTCAGGGCATAAATAAGAATGGATAACAAGGGATAAATCATGGCAACAAAACAAGTAGTCAATCTAAGTACCGGCAAATCTGAGACGAAGAATTTAACAGCCGCAGAGGAAACCAAAAAGACCCAGGATGAGGCGTTGTCTGCATCTAAGGAAGAATTATCTCGTCCAAAGCGTGTTAAAGATGAGGCAAGGAGAAGAATCCTCGCTATCTATCCTGTCTGGAAGCAAGCCAATCTGACTGCAAGGGCCGTGGAGTTGGTCGAGTTGAAGCACGACAACACGACATGGACGGTGGATGAACAAACAGAGGCCGATGTAATTCAGGCTATTTGGGATTGGGTGAAGTCAGTTAGGACCGCCTCTGATGACCTAGAAGCACAGAATCCCGTCCCTGTAGATTTCATAGACGACAAACATTGGCCCGCTAATCCATGAGAACACTAAGACTAAACGAAAGAGCTAACATTGATGGTGCTATTATTAGAGCAAGCGGTGCGTATGGGAATGGTGGAAACATACGTGTTAATGATGCACCCTCCTTTATCGCCCTTACCGATGATAGTATTGATGCGACTGATCTTACAACTTACAGTTTCACCACACAAAATTTTGGAGCAGACTATATTGATCGAACAATGATAGTCAGTGTTTTTGGTAACTCCGGTAGCACTGGCCGAACAATATCCAGCGCAACTATTGGTGGGGTGTCTGCAAATGTTTCTTTTGAGGAAGAGGCTTTTGGATCATCGGTCCATGTTATGACTGCTGCCCCAATAACAGGCACGACTGGAACAGTGGCCATTACATTTTCTGGCAGTATGGAAAGCTGCGGTATTGCTGTATATAGTGTTTCTCATCTTGAGAGCGAAACTCCAGTTGATACTGCTTTTGATGAGAATTTTTCGGATGCTAACCTGACCCTCAGTGTGATATCTGGGGGTATTGCAGTAGGTATTGCTGGTGGGGTGGATACGCCTTCTGAAATTACTTTTGGAGGATTGGATCATGATTTTGCAATGACTGAAATCGAATCTGGGGCGTTTTACAGAGGGGCATCTAAGCAATTTTCAAACACAGAGCGGGTAGGCGTATCTTGCGCCGTGGTATTATCGGCTGACCAAGAAATTGCAGTTGTGTCGTTTAGGTAACGGGTAATATGTGGTTAACAATCCTATCAACCCTCCTCGGAATAGTCTCATCTACCATCCCCGGCATCATCAGGTATTTCGAGAAGCGCCAAGAACTGCAATATGAGCTGGCGATTGGACGGCTGAAATTAGAAGCGGCAACAAGAGGATACCAGATTGCCGTAGATGTAGCCGGAACCCAAGCCGATGTCTCTGAAATCCAATCCGCAAGACAACACGACACGATAACAAGGGCGTCTCAATGGGTGGTCAATTTAAGATCAAGCGTCAGACCTATTATCACATATACGTTCTTCGCTCTTGTCATCCTAGTCAAGTTCGGGTTTGCAATCGGGATGGTCCTTTATGCGAATGACGGGACTATCACTGCGGCCACACTAGACGCCATTCACACTCGGTTACTCGATGATCCTACCAATGCCGTCTTTTCGGTCATTTTGGGCTTCTGGTTTGGTAGTCGGGCAATGGAAAAGTACTCCAAAAACGGCAAAACGGGTTGATATAAATAGAGATATGGCCACTCGACTGAACATAACAATCGAACAGGGATCAACGTTCAGTCTAGCATTTGACGTGAACGATTCTGATGGCGATCCATTTGATCTGGCTGGACACACGATAACAGGTCAAATGAGGAAACATTACAACACAGCTAATGCCACCGTTTCATTCACAACAGCAATAGCTAATACGAACGAAATTACACTAAGCCTCACTGCCACTCAGACGACGAATATTGTTGCAGATAAGTATGTCTATGATGTTGAAATGGATGACGGTTCTAGTACGATAACCCGTGTCATTGAAGGAGTTGTTCACGTTACCCCAGAGGTGACAAGAAGTTAGGGGAGATTGTTATTGTGGTCACTGCGACATTGAAGACCAGTACAAAGCCGAAAATCAAATTGAAGGACACAGGAACAAGTCTGAAAGTTGTCGCTCAGTCCACGAAGATTATTCACGTAACAAACGCTGACGGAGGTTTCTTCTAAATGCCTAGTCTCACACTCATTCAAATAAAAAGAAGCATAGGAGCCGGGGCGACTGATATTCCCGCGTCTCTGGCAAATGGTGAGCCCGCCTATACAACAAATGGCGAAATCCTTTATATTGGTGGTGAGTCCGCAGTTGTTCCTATTGGTGGGAGAAGATTCCCAGGCGTTCTGACGGCCAATCATGCCCTTGTTGCCAATTCCACATCTCAGTTGGATGAGATTAGAGTTGCGACTATGGAAATAGGTGCTGGTGCCACTGATACAACCCTTGGTCGATCAGGAGCAGGTATTCTTACTGTCGAGGGTATAGATGTCCCAACCATCAGTTCGACATCTACCTTAACAGCCAAAACGATTGATGCTGGTATCTTTACAGGCATCACAGATGTTCAACAGAGTTTCGAACTCTCCGGTGATATCTCTCCCACGACACTCTCGGCGCAAACGGATGACTGGGCTCCGACTGGGCTTTCTACCGCGTCAACAATTCGAGTGATCCTTACTGGTGCTCAATCACTTACCGGATTGACTGGTGGTGCTGATGGCAGACTAATGATGATTCACAATATTGATTCTGCTGATATTTTGACGATAGCACATCAGTCTGGAGCTTCAACAGCCGCTAATAGATTTGCCATAGGTACAAACATAGCTCTTAATCCAGATGAGAGTGTTCTTTTCCAATACGATTCTACGAGTTCAAGGTGGCGTGCTCTTGCTGGTCCATCAGCAGTAGCATCATTAGGCGATCATCTCACAGATTTGGATGCACTCTCTGCTGTCGGTGCCGGAGACAATATCATGGTCTCGACGGGTGCTGGTACGTGGGCATTCGAAACTGGTGACACTGCTAGGATATCGCTTGGTGTTGGCAGTACCAGTGCTCCACAAATTGACACCATTGAACTAGGCGCTGCCGCAGATACCACGCTTAGTCGATCAGGGGCAGGAGTGCTTGCTGTCGAAGGCATTGATGTTGTTTCAAATACAAGTGGCATTCAGGATTTGGTCACGGTCGGTGCCGTTGGTGGAGATTCCGAATTCTTGGTTGGTACTGGTGCTGGTACATTGGCGTGGGAAAATGCTGCTACTGCTCTTACCTCTATGGGTGCCCAAGCTCAAGGTGATGTACTTGATGACCTCAATACAACTGGTGTCGTTGGTGGAGATTCTGAATTCTTGGTCGGTACTGCTGCTGGTGCAATGTCTTGGGAAGACGCGGCAACAGCCAGAGCTTCTATGGGTGCCGGTGTAGGAACCGTCACTGCATCAGGCTCACCGTTAGATGGCGAAATTGCCGTCTGGACATCTGGAATCGATATTGAGGGTGATGCTCTACTGACTTTCGTTGCTTCTGATCTTACGTGTTTTGGTCCTGCCGGTACTGGTGCTGCGTCTGCTGGTGTTCTTTCGCTTTCTACGAACGAGACATCTGTTGCGGTTGGTACGAATGATCAGCTTGGTCGTATTGATTTCCAGGCCCCACTTGAAACGGGGGCGGACGCTATTGTTGTGGCTGCCTCTATCTGGGCTGAAGCTGCTATCGACTTTGATGCGACAAACAACGCAACCGATCTAGTATTTGCTCTTGGTGTATCAGAGGTTGCTGCTGAAAAGGCGCGGTTGAGTTCTATTGGTGATTGGACCATTGCGGGTGCTTTCGCAGCAGGCACTTCTGACCTTGCTGTTATAAATTTGACGGGTTCTATTTCTGAATTCGATGCAGCACTGCAATCTGACACCTTCCTCTTTACGTCTGAGCTTGGTTCGATTGCTCAGGCGCACGGGGATGTACTTGATGATTTCAATACTCTCACTGCGGTTTCTTCAGATGGGGAATTCATCGTTGGTACGGGTTCCGGTGCATTTGCGTATGAGTCAGGAACAACAGTTCGAGATAGTCTTGGCCTTGGAACGGGTGATAACGTCCAGTTCACCAATATAACTGCTACGGGTGATCTTACTGTTTCCGGTACTTTGACGACGATTGATACAACTAACTTGGTTGTTCAAGACCCGATGATTAAGTTGGCCAAAGACAATAACGCGGCTGATGCACTTGATATTGGTTTCTATGGTCTTTACGACGACACGGGTTCACAAGATGTCTACACTGGTTTGTTCCGTGATGCGAGTGACGGTGACAAGTGGAAGTTGTTCAAACTTCTGCAAGTGGAACCAACTACAACGGTTGATACTGGTGGTACTGGGTATGCTCAAGATACTCTCGTTTGTGCTCTTGAATCCGATAACGTCACGATCACTGGTGGAAGTATTGATGCTGGAACGTTCTAATTAATTGATAACTATGGGAGAAGTATGCAATGAACATGGATGCTACGTTTGTAAATAAGTACATTGAAAATCTTAATAATGAGGTGGGGAATATGAAGCAGCAGGACATCATCAACAAAACACAAAACGGTATTCTAGAAAAGAGCGTGGCTGATTTAACGGCCAAAGTGTCTGTGTTGAATGAGAAAGTCGTTGAGTTAAGTGATAAGCTGAACAAAAAGACAGTCGATGCAAGAATCAACAAGACCCCCAGTAAAAAGAAGAAGAGTGACGGTTCTAGAGACGGCGGAGATTTTTGATCTGTAACGAAGGGATTAGGATAGCTATTTAGCATGGCAATCACGATAAAAATAAAAAACTCGACAACTGCCGACGAGGTTCCGACATTCAACACTGATATTAATCTCGGTGAGTTGGCTGTTAATTATACCGATCAGAAACTTTATTCAGCTAATTCAACCGCTGTTTTTGAACTCACCAACAAAACCACTGGTCAGCATACCATTTGGGTGCCTGCCAATGCTATGGAACCACGCCGAACCACAGCCCCCGCCATATCAGGTATTGTTGAGATAGGGACTTCCTTGATTGCACTGCGCACTATGGACTTTGCCACTGATGCCGACGATTTTGCGGGCTTTGCCATTCAGATGCCAAAAAGCTGGAATGCGGGAACTGTCATTGCTCAATTCGTTTGGTCTACAGATGGCTCTCAGACGGGCGGCTTAGATAGCGTCGTCTGGGGAATCCGCGCAGGCTCGTATGCCTCCAGTGACGTGCTGACAACGGCATTGGGAACGGCGGTTTTGGCAACGCTTCAAGAGCATAGCTCCACCGCCGACGATGTTATGATTACCGCAGAGACGGGTGCCATCACCATTGCCAATGCGACCGAGGAAGAGTGGGTGTATTTCGAGGTTCAAAGAGATGTGTCCGGGGATGATCTTGACATTGATGCACGATTGCATGGTGTGAAAATTCATTACACAACTGATATAGGGACGGATGATTAATGCTTAGAGTCACTAATCTTGCCGGATTTGGTGGACAGATCACCGGCCCCGCTTTTGGCTATATGCATGGGGGGCTTTTTGGCACCGATCAGAATGTCATTGAGAAGTTTTCTTTCGCATCGGACGCCGATTCCACCGATGTAGGCGACCTCGATACAGCTCGACAACTTCATTCCGGACATTCTTCAGAAATTAACGGATATGCTTCCGGTGGCCGAATTAGCGGATCGCCATCGGCTGATATCGATAAATGGAGTTTTACGACGGATGGAAATGCTGCCGATGCCGCCGATCTGCTCACTGGAAGAGAGCAAACTACCGGACAAAGTTCCTCGACGCATGGCTATAGCTGTGCAGGGGACAGTGGCAGCGAAGTCCCAACCATCGAAAAATTCATCTTTTCGTCTGATGTTAATGCTACAGATGTTGGCGATCTCATAGGCAATAAACTGGCCTCTGCTGGTCATCAATCATCAACACATGGATATACTCATGCAGCCGGGGACGAAAACGGGGGGGAGGAGATAGACAAGTTCACCTTCGCATCGGACGCCAACTCCACAGATGTTGGGAACGAGATAACGCCACGGCAATTGGTAGCGGGGGCATTTTCTAGGACATACGGATACTGTACTGGTGGTCAAGGCGCGTTAAATGAAATTACTAAGGTCGATTATTCGTCCGATGGAGACTCTACAGATGTGGGAGATATCACCGTCGCACGATTTTTCCACGCCGCTGCATCCTCAGTCACTCACGGATATTGCGCTGGCGGCTTTCACACAACCTATTCCCTCGTCATAGACAAGTTCACCTTCGCATCGGACGCAAATGCAACGGACGTGGGCGATACCACCGGCAACAGGTTTCGCGTGGCCGGGGCGCAGGGAGGCTAAAAAAAGTAAATGGCAGCAATTAATTTTCCAGACTCTCCAACACCTGGGACGGATGACTAATGGCAACGCAACGTTACGCTCACATTAAAAATGGAGCAATCTGGCGCAGGCTTAACCTTGATCCTGCCGATGTTCCCATTCAAAAGCAGTCTTATCTTTTGCCGATTGTTGAGGAGCCAAAGCCAGCACGCGAAAGCGTCATTCAAACACTGGATCGCATCGAGACGATTGAAGTCAATCGTGTGCATGTCACATGGATATTGGCTGATCTTCCTCTTGATCAAGTCAAAATCTCTCTCAAGAAACGTGTCGATGTCGATGCTGGCAATGATCGACTGAAATATATCACGGATGCTCCTGGTCAAACATTAACCTATGATCGTAAGCGACGTGAGGCAGAAGATGCGCTTGTCGATGCTACACCCGATGCAACCAAATATCCGGTGCTTTCCGCGTCCATTGGCATTGAAGTAGCTAATACGGGCGTTGCCAAAACCGATTTCGATGCGATGGCCAATCTTGTTCTAGACAAGGAAGCATCTTGGGCCACAATTGCGCAACAAATAGAAGCTGCACGAATGGGAGCCAAGACAGACATTGATGCATCAGTTGATGTTACGGAAGCTTGGGCGGTTTACCAAGCCATCATTTGGAGCGTGTAGTGTTCAAGGTTAAGCTCAAGGAGGATAAAATGCACGACCTCACATTAAGAGATGCGATTACAGATTTACCAAGTTTTGGCGGTAAATCACTCATCGAAAATGTCGCTGCCGTCGATGACGCGCTTGCCAAGACAAAATATCTCCAAGACATCTTCAATAAGTCTCACTCTCAGTGGGCATGGCGACACCTCACAATTTCGTATTTGTCGCCCACTCGCAATCTTCGGCAAATCGCGGCTGAACTGGATCGCAAACGGGGTGCGCTATGGGAAGCCAAATGGCGCTGCATTGAGCGCCATCAGGATATTGATGAACTCAACGAGCAAATAAAAGAGCAACATCCACCATCGCGCCGATTAGAATTGGCCTTACAGCGTAAAATCGAAGAACAGGCTATGGCTACGACCAAAATCGAAGGCGCTATGAAGGATGTCCTCACGCTGTCAAGCCTTTACGACGACCTTATCGAAAAATACGACATCCGTACCGAGGCCGACTTTGAAGCTAACGAAACCTATTCTCATCTCTGTCGCTCGCTTATCCAAGCTCTCCGCGATATCCGTCAGTATGGGATTATCACGTCGGGTAATCAGGAATATCTCGAACAGATCGGAATTGTTCCCACGAAAGTTCTATTAGAGCTGAAATCGCGCATTGAGCATGAGGCCGCATCAGATGAATGGGGTACGCGAGATTTACACGACTATATTTGCAACCTAGCCAAAAAACTGGAACCTTACGCAGCTCAACGCATGGAATTAATGGGTTTCACAAATGAACCCATTAACGAGGGTCTTATGCTTAATGGAAAAACAGATAACCCACACTCTTTATAAATAAGACATAGGTTTGCAAAGGAGAAAAGAAAATGACCAAAGAAGTCTGGATGGGTTTTGTACGCCATGTCCTAACTATGCTTGGCGGTGTTTTTATCGCCAAGGGATGGGTAACTGAGGCTATGTGGCCTGAGTTACTTGGTTCCGTTATGGTACTGGTTGGTTTTGTTGCTTCACTGATGGCCAAGAAGAAAGTAGTTTAATCCAGTAACCTAGATTTCAGAGCAAAACCAAGGCTCGCTGCTTCATAAATAGAGTAGCGGGCCTTTTTTCGTAAGGAAACGGTAAAGATATGGCACTTCCTACCTCAAGAACAGAATTCATCAGTTACATCAAGAAAGAACTTGGAGAGCCTGTAATCTGTGTAAACGTGGATGCTGAACAGATTGAGGACAGGGTTGATTACGCCCTATCCTACTATGGCGACTACCATTTTGACGCGACCGAGAAGGTGTACTTCAAACATAAGATCACGGCCAATGATTTCCCCGAAGTCGTTCGTTCTCTTGCAATCAATGACGGCGGCACAGGGTATGCGAACGGTGATGCTCTTGTTTTCACGGCAGGGAGTGGAGAAGGGGCTGCTGCTACTGTCCTTACGAATGGTACAGGGGTCATTACGTCCTTCAATTTTGCCAATAACGGGTTTGCCTATGCTGTTGCCCCTGTCATCACTGTTACGTCAGGTGGTGGTGGAACAGGGGCAGATATTGATGCGACTTTGGGTGGTTTCATCGAACTGCCAGAAAACATCATTGGCGTGGTCGGGATTTTTGATCTGACTAACGCGATCACCAACATTTCCAACATGTTTTCCATCCAATATCAGATTGCCTTGAACGAGATTTGGTCCCTCTCGTCTTATTCAATGGTCCCCTACTACACGACCATCCAGCACCTCAACCTCATCCAGCAGCTCCTAGTTGGTCAGCAGCCAGTCAGATACACAAGACACAGGAACCGCCTTCACATTGATATGGCATGGCAGCGAGTGATCCCCGGCCAGTATCTTGTTGTTGATGCCCACGAAGTTATCGATCCTGATGTCTTTACGGATGTCTGGAAGGATCGTTGGCTTCTTCACTAC
>SDBT01010593.1_pt1 | contig 14879 bp, 14 predicted proteins | sample 2277101 | NCBI WGS metagenome assembly SDBT01 (sample SAMN10404973, study PRJNA504765) | marine sediment metagenome | isolation source: marine sediment core GS10_PC15, 103 cmbsf | place: Arctic Ocean: Southern Knipovich Ridge | collected 2010 | reverse complement strand
CCACGATATGCATCAATATCCTCCCGACCGGTCCTTTCCCTGACAGCGATGACGATAATGAAAGCACCCAGATTCATGAATAAATAGACAACGGAATAGAAATAGAATGCAAAAAGTCCTTCAACGGATAAAGCACTTAATCCCATCAGGATATAACCACAATGGGCAATACCGGAGTATGCAAGGAGTCTTTTTACATTACGTTGCGATATGGCAGATAAGTTTCCAAGCGTCATCGAAGCAACAGCTATAATTCCTAAAATCGAAGCCCATGGAATATCCGTTACTAGTAAAAAAGTTTTAAGATTCTCGACAAAGCCGATAAATAAAAAACGGCAGAAGACTGCTATTCCCGCAATTTTGGGGGCAACCGATAAAAATGCCGTAAATGATGTGGGTGAACCTTCATATACGTCGGGGCACCACATATGAAAAGGAACCGCAGCCATTTTGTATCCAAATCCCGCAAAAGTGAAAACAGAAGCTGCAAGAACCGTTAATCGTATGGCCTGGGTTGAGGTTGGGTGACCTGTTTCAGAGGATGTTGAAAATAGTGCAATCAATCCTTCTTTTATGGCCGGAATCTCAAGTGTTCCGAATAAACCATAAAAATAGGACATACCAAACAGCATGATACCGGAAACAACACCGCCATAAATTACATATTTGAGCGCTGCTTCGGCTGACCGACGATCATTTTGCTTAAAACCAGTGAGTACATAAGATGTAATAGAGACGAATTCAAGAGACAGATAAAGCATGAGAAGATTGTTGCTGGAGACAAGGAGAAACATTCCAAGAACTAGAGAGAGCAAAATTCCACAAAATTCTCCTATATTCTTTTCTACAATCTCGCTGGATTGAAATAAGGTTAGAACAATAAATCCTCCGCAGAGAAGAAAAATTATCTTAAAAAACCAGGAAAAAGGATCTATGGAATACTGATTTTGGAAAATCAGAATACTTTTGTTGTTTAATTGAATCAGTGCAATGAATGCAAAGATCAGCCCTGAAAGGGTAATTAGAATAAGTATGGCTGATCTTCCTTTGTAGTTTTTCCACAAGCTTATCAGTATGATCAAAAGGAGAAAACCTGCCATTATGAGTTCAGGTTTAAAAAATTTTATACTTTCAATTGGGGACATATTTTTTTATTCGTAACCGCTCAGGGGTTCAAGGTTCAAGGAATACCTCCAGCTGCTTTTATCATAGTAATCAAGGGATGCAGGGAGCCATTGATCAGGTGAAAAACAGGAACAGGATAAAATCCGAAAAGGATGACTAGGGCCCCTAAGGGGTATAGGGTAAGCCGTTCCCTCCAGTTTATGTCCCGCAGTTCCGCCCATTTTTCATTAAACGGTCCTAAAAACATCCTCTGCATTGCCCAGAGATGGTATGCTGCAGTGATAACTACAGCGGTTGCAGATATAATGGTAAGGGCAGTATAAACTGGAAAGGCACCCAGAAACACGAGAATTTCTCCAATAAATCCAGCCAATCCCGGCAGCCCGAGACTTGCCATAAAAGCCAATCCAACTATTCCGGTATATTCAGGCATCTTGGTTGCCAATCCACCGAATCCTTCGATTTCACGAATATGGGCTCTGTCATAGATGACACCGGCAATAAGGAACAACATAGGTGAAATTAACCCGTGTGCTACCATTTGGAACATAGCGCCGGAAATTCCCTGGGGAGTAAAAGCAGCATATCCGAGTAATACAAATCCCATATGTGAGACAGATGAATATGCTATCAGTTTTTTCAAGTCCGTCTGTGCCAAGCAAACATACGCCGCGTAAACGATGTTGATCATGCCGAATATAGCAATTGCAAAAGCCGCCCATCCTGTTGCCCACGGAAATAGCTGAAAATTGAATCTAAGAATTCCGTATCCGCCGGTTTTAAGCAAGATACCCGCCAGAATAACAGATACAGGGGTGGGTGCTTCCACATGGGCGTCAGGCAGCCATGTGTGAAAAGGAAACATTGGTATTTTAATGGCAAATCCTATAAAAAGGGCTATCCAGACGACTTTAGCAAAAGGGAATCCCAGAATGGGGTTTGCGCTTGCGAATAAACCGGATTGTCCCATATTTGCCAATGCAACCAAATTAAACGTATGTTCGGCCGGTTTTCCATTTGCAAGAACAAAAGGCTCAGATGCATAATAAATGGCAATCATTGCCAAAAGCATCAAGACCGACCCGACTAGAGTGTACAAAAAGAATTTAATAGCCGCATACTCTTTTCCGGGTCCACCCCATATGCCGATTAAAAAATACATTGGCAACAGCATAATTTCCCAGAAGAAAAAAAATAGAAAAAAGTCAAGGGCGCAAAATGTACCCAGCATACCGGTTTCAAGGATCAATAGCAGAATCATGTAACCGGGAGTCATCACCTTTGAAAAATGATTACTGTCTACCTTACCCCACCAGGGAAGAGATGCAATACACGCAACCAGGGTAATTAGGGCGGTTAAAATCACCATGGCAATATTAATACCGTCGATTCCGAGAAAATACTCCACGTTAAAACTCTCAATCCAGACGAAACGATGCACAATCTGGATGGTGTTTACGCCGGTTTCAAACAATGCCCATATTTTCAAAGATAGAAGAAATACAATGAACGTACTAATCAGGCTGATCAATCGACTCGCATTATCGACAAATTTCTTATCGAACCGAAATAGATAACGTATGCTGATTGCTGCTAATATACACACCGTACCAATTATGGGAACGAATACCATCCAACTTAGTATTGTAGAAGTAGTTTGATACTGTATCATTTGACTATTTCTTCCTTTTTAATAAGCATTCACCGAGACCTTTGCAAAACGCCCCCTTTTGCCCAATTTCTGTGTCAGACTCAAATTTTAATCCTCAAAATACTCAATGTATTCCTGTGGTTAAAATTTTCATCTTCCTTGAACTTGAACAAAATTGAGCATTTTTCAAAGGTCTCTTAACCTTTGAGACGCTAAGGGTACAAAGAATAATATTTTAGCTGTTTGAAAACAAGGCCGCTTGAAAGATAATTAAATTTTAACCGTGTAAAACTCGCGCATAAGTGAGTGTAAAGAAAGAAGTGTGAAGTCAGACAATTACACGGTTGAAAATTTAATCACCTTTCAAGCTTATTTGTATAAACTGGTTTCAAAGGGCTAAAGTGTTACGAATAATGTAAAATTATTTTCTTAAATCAAAAGAAAATATAATTCAGAATAACAAGAACGATGGTTCCGGCCAGTGCAATTCCAACATAATTGCGCAGTTTTCCCGTCTGGATAATGACCAGCCTTTGGCCGGAAAAAATCACCGAGCCGGCACTAACATTTACTGCACCGTCTACCCCTTTAGAATCGGTAAAACCGGCAAATTTGCCAAGTGTCCTCCCTACAGCTCCCATAAAGTCGACCATTCCATCGATAATCTTTTGATCAAACCAGTTCAATGCCAGTCTGAGTTTCATTACCATCAGGACGATCGTATAATGATAGATTTCATCCACATAATATTTTTTATAAATCAACTTATAGGGAAATCGTATGAATATTTTTTGGCTGGCAAGTAGTTTGCCGGGTAAAGTATTTTTTTCTTCCTTGTAAAGCCATCTTGCGATCACGGCACCGATAATCGCCATAATGATAGAGATTCCCATGATAGCCCATTCCTGAGCATGTTCGTATCCCATTGACTCAATTAAATGAGATGAGGACTCAAATACCGGTTCTGTCCAGCTTTCAAAAAGATTGGTAACATGCCAGAGATGAGGCATACCCACGAAACCTCCTAAAATGGAAAGCAACCCTAATGCTACTAAAACATGTGTCATATTTTTGGGGGATTCCTTTGGTTTATGATGGGGATCTCCCCGATATTCTCCTGTAAAGGTCATGAAATAGGAACGGAACATATAATAGGAAGTACACACGGCTCCTATGATGCCAAGTAACCAGATAATTTTTCCTCCGCCAGGGAGCATCATGTTTCCACTGTTAAAGGCTCTCCACAGAATTTCATCTTTTGAAAAAAACCCGCTAAAAAGAGGGAAACCTGCGATGGCAAAGCATGCCATGAGGTAGGCCCAACGTGTAATAGGCAAATAGTTTTTAAGCCCTCCCATTTTTCTCATGTCTTGTTCATGATGACAGCCTATGATGATTGAACCTGCAGAGAGAAACAGACATCCTTTGAAAAAGGCATGAGTCATGAGGTGGAAAATCCCGGCTGAATATGCTCCCACACCAACGCCGATGAACATATAACCGAGTTGGCTGATCGTCGAATATGCCAACACTTTTTTAATATCATACTGAAAAAGTCCGATAGTGGCGGCGTACAATGCCGTAACTGCACCAAAGAGGGCAACCCAGGTCATGGCAAAGGGCGAGAGCGAGTAAAGAAAATGGAGTCTGGCTACCATATACACGCCGGCGGTTACCATAGTGGCTGCATGGATTAAGGCTGAAACAGGCGTGGGACCCGCCATTGCATCAGGCAACCAAACGTAAAGCGGTATTTGAGCCGATTTTCCCATGGCACCCACAAATAGAGATATACAAACAAGCGTAATCAGAGAAACTCCGAATATTTTCTTATTAATAAGCGCCTTTCTTACCGATTCAACCTCTAAAGATTGTTCAATGTCACGAAAAACCAGTGAAGCGCTGATATGGGTTTCTTCAGAGGTTGCATGTGTTTGCGATGAATGGTCAGTTAATGCCGAAGATGCGTTCAATCCCCAAAAGAGAATAAAAACGCCTATAATAAAACCAAAATCTCCCACACGGTTGACGATAAACGCCTTCATCCCCGCCGCGGCATTTTTTTTGTCTTTATACCAGAAACCTATGAGAAGATAGGAACAGAGACCTACACCCTCCCAACCTATGAACATCATAAGAAAATTATCTCCCAGCACAAGAATCAACATAGCGAACATGAATAAGTTTAAAAATGAAAAGAACCTCCAGTACCCCGGATCATCTTTCATGTATCCTATGGAATAGATATGAATGAGCGTTCCTACAAAAGTCACAACCAGTGCCATAACTGCACCGAGAGGATCTAACCAGAAAGCAATATCTACATTCAGGTTTCCAATGTGCAGCCAGGACCAGGCTTTAAAATAAAGCACTCTTGAATGGGAGTTCAGACCAATTAGTTTTATAAACCCGACAACAGATATAAAAAAGGATACCATGGGAAATATAATGGCAGGCAGGTGTACCCATTTTACGCCAAGCCTCTTCTGAAGTGTTCTGCCCAACAGTCCATTATAGATTGCTCCGATCAAAGGGAGAAGCGGAATAAAGAACAGAAAAGGAAATGTATGAGATATTTCGTGATTCATATTTGATGGTTTTGTAAAAAGTCAAAAAAATGTCTTTTTACGAATTCATTATTTATCTTTTCATTGTTATCAGCTCTTCCATATCAATAATCTTATCGAAGTTTCGATAAACGGCAATTACAATCGCAAGCGCCACGGCACATTCCAGCGCAGCAAGAACAATGCAAAAGAGCGCAAATATATTGCCGTCAATATTTCCGTGAGAAAAGTGGGAAAACGCCAGAAAATTTATGTTGGCTGAGTTTAGAATGAGTTCAACACCCAGAAGTACGCCTATGGCATTCCTTCTTGTAATTACGCAATAAAGTCCGAGTGAGAAAACCAACGCACCGACAACCAAAAAATGGCTCAATCCGACATTCATGGCTCATCCTCTTCCTTACGAGCTATCACAACGGCACCGATCAGCCCCACTAGCAGCAGAACAGATAATACTTCAAATGGTAAAAGATATTTAGTGAGAAGATTGTTTCCAATGGCAGATGTGGTGGGTGCAAAATTAACGGTGTCGAGTTCTTTCCAGGGCGTTTTTATTGATATATAGGTCAACAGTAGAATCAAAAGGGTAATGATAATGCCGCCGCTAAAAACGCTTACAGAAAGATTCGATATCTTAATTTCCTTCATACGGCTAGATAGCATCACCGCAAAAAGGATAAGAACGAGGATTCCCCCGACATAGACAAGCAGCTGGGTCGCTGCCAGAAAATCCGCCGAGAGCAAAACGAAAAGTCCAGCAACACCAAGGAAGGTTACCACCATTGCAAATGCGCTCCGCATAATGTTCTTTGAAAGCGCAACGATACCTGCCGAACCAACTACAAAAAACGCTAAAATGTAAAATGTTGCGTCGTAGACTATGTGAGTCATTTTTAAATCCCTTTAAATGTTTATTGCATTATCTTTCTCTCCTTGTGTACTTTTCACCTTTGCGGTGATCTATTACAAATTCAGGAGGTGAAAAAAAATCTTTTAATTTATTTTTTGCTATCTTTCCGCTTTTATCAAGCGGTATATCTTCCATGGATTTCGGTTTTTTGAATGGACGAACGGGTGTATCAACAAATTCAAGTACCAGATTTTCAATATAGTGACTCGTTCCGTTGAAAATTTTTGTATGATGGATTGCACCGGTTGAACATCTTTCTACACAGAGTCCGCAAAACATACACTTTGAGATATCAATATCAAAACGGGTAATGAAACGTTCTTTTGTTTTAGCATTTTTTTCAAGATCGATGGCTATACAATCTATGGGGCAAGTGTTTGCGCATCGAAGGCAGGCGATGCAATATGGAAGATCTACCTCCAGTATACCACGAAATTGCCGGGGGAGTAACGTGTCGATCGACTCTTCCATTTTATAGGGGTACTGGATGGTTATAGGTCTGCGGAATAAATAGCTCATGGTTACTGCCATTCCCTCCAGTATTGAAACCACCAAAAGGTATATATTTTTAAAATATTGCAAAACCGGCAAATGAGATTTTGCGTTTACGGCATTTTCCATGGCGGATACCATTGTGGTGCTTCTTTGAGCCTTTCAAACCTGGGTTTATCTGTTATATAATTATATCTGATTCTTAAAAGATACCATATTGTGATACCTGCTCCGATACCGAACATGACTATTCGGATAACGGTTCCTATGATTGTTTCCCATGGAAATATCAACATCCATATCATGGTTCCGATAAGAGATAACAATGAAATGGGAACAAAATAAGTCCAACACACAAAAGTCATTTGATCAACACGGACTCTAGGTAGTGTCCAGCGCAACTGGATGATAATAAAAACAACAGCGAGTGACTTTATAAAAAAAATTGCTATACTAATTAAAATTAATAACAAACTGGATTGGATTGCTTCCAGGCTTACGCCGGGAACTTGCCAGCCACCCAGATAGGTAAGCGTTACCAAAGCACCGACTACCCACATATTAGCCCACTCCGCCATGGGAAAAATAAGGAATCGAAGGCCGGAATATTCGGTGTTGTATCCGGAAACCAATTCACTTTCTGCTTCCGGCAGGTCAAAAGGCACACGGTTTCCTTCTGCAAGGGAAGATGTAAAAAAGATGAAAAAGCCAACCAGAGTAAAGGGGCTGTGAAAAACAAACCATTCCCAGGGCCATCCGCCCTGTGCCATAATAATTGATTGAGTGGACAGGCTTCCGGCAAGCATAATAACCATCATCAAGGATAATCCCGTAGGAATTTCATAGGAAATAATTTGAGCTGCCGATCGTAGAGCACCGAAAAGGGCCCATTTAGAGTTGGATGACCAACCGCCCATAATGATCCCCAACACCACCAGCGATGTGACTGCAAGTATATAATATATGCCGATGTTCAAATCTGCAGCAATAATTCCATAACCAAAAGGAAGTGCAACAAAAGCACCGAAGAGTCCCGTAAAAACAAAATAAGGCGCAAGGCGAAATAAAATTTTATCCGCATCTTTCGGGACAAGATCTTCTTTAAGGAACAATTTTATTCCATCGGCAAGCCACTGTATAATTCCCTGGGGCCCCACAAGATTGGGACCGATTCGGCTCTGGATTCTTCCGGCAATTCGCCGTTCCACAAAGCTGGTAACTCCTGCGAACAGGGCGGCAAAGTTGAGTAGAATAAATGAAGCGAGAAAGATAATCAGTGCATACCATAAAACAAGATAAGGCGAATTAGCAGGTTCGATGTTGAATATCATCAGGAACAGTTTGTCGGCTAATTCTTTCATCGATCCACCTCCGGAGCAACAATATCAAGACTCCCGATTAATGCGATCAGATCGGCGATCATAAGCCCCTGACTTATTTTTTCTACAATAGACATGGCGGTAAATGATCCTGTCTTTATTTTTAACCGGTATGGTTTATCTGTTCCGTCTGAAATCAGATATACTCCCATTTCACCTCTGGCACTTTCAATCCGGGAATAAAACTCATTCTCCTTAACCTTCAATTTACTCTTTACTTTGGTTCGGTGTTCACCTGCCGGAAGATTTTCAACAGCCTGACGAACAATCTTGCAGGATTCCTTCATTTCAAGCATGCGTACCATGTATCTGTCGTAACAATCCCCCTGTGTTCCTCTAAAACCTTTCCCCAACGGGACTTCAAAATCAAAGTTTGGATAAACGGAATATCCCAAAATTTTCCTGAGATCTATCCCGATTCCAGATCCCCTTAAATTGGGACCTACAAGCCCGAAATTCACTGCATCAATGGGAGTTATCACTGCAACATCCGCAAGACGTCTGATAAAAATCTCATTATTTGTTAAAAGGCGATTGTACTCATCCATAATGGGTTCAAAATGATCCAGAAACCGTAAGATCTTATCCGGCAAATCGGAAGGAATATCGGCATATACGCCTCCGATCCGCATATAGTTATAGGTGAGTCTTGCTCCGCAGAGTTCTTCCATAAGATCGTTAATAAATTCACGTTCTCTGATCCAATGTAAAAATGGTGTGATCGCCCCTAGATCAAGACCCAGTGCCCCAGTGGCAATTAAATGGCTGGCTATCCGGTTTAATTCACATGCAATTACCCGAAGATATTCCGCTCGTTCCGGCACCTCTATGCCGGCAAGCCGTTCAACGGCCATGGCAAAGGCTTGATTGGCAAACATTGCGGCTAAATAGTCCACGCGATCCATATAAGGCATGAATCCGGTGTAAGGCGTCATCTCTGCCAGCTTTTCTATGCCCCTATGTAAGTAGCCGATATTCGGACGGGCCTGGTGCATAACCTCACCATCCGCAACTATAAGGAAGTTCAACACACCGTGGGTTGACGGATGCTGAGGACCCATGTTGAGTATCATCTCTTCTTCGAATGGAGAGGCCAGTGGCTTTAAATGTTTTAAATCACCTTCTTTTTTTATCGAATTACTCATTCTTTTTCCGAAGAAGTTTTAATGGATCTTGCCGGGTGGTTTTCATATCATGGTAAGAATCATTTTCTTTATAATCTTTTCTAAGGGGATGACCCTCCCAATCATCAGGCAATAATATTCTCTTGAGATTAGAATGGCCGATGAAATTTACACCAAGAAGATCAAATATTTCCCGCTCAAACCAATTGGCAGCTTTCCAAACGCTTTCCAAGGAATCCAGCTCCGGTTTGTCTCTGGAAACAGTAGTTTTTAGCGCACAAAGATGATTCAGTTCTGAGGAAAAAAGGTGATAAACAATGTCGATTTCATTTTTATCGGGATAATCGACACCGGATATATTGGAAAGAAAAATAAATTTTAATTTCGGATTATAACGCAAAAAAGCACATATTGTCTGAATGTGTTCGTGATTTATTTTAATATAAGGGTCTTCCGTTTCAACAAAGTCAAGAATGATATCATTCCCGAAATGATCTAATAATAACTTGTATATATCAAGTGCGTTCATTAGATTAATCGGTTTAGTCTCCTGCTTTTGGTCTCCAGCTTAAAGAGTATACATATCTCGCTCTTAGGTCTGTTTAATAATCAATGGTTTGTTGTCATATTTTATATGCCTTCTCTATCCGTTCCTTTTGTTTTAAGCCAGTCCTCTTTTAACATGATTTGTTGAATTTTTAAAATCCCTTCAACAAGTGCTTCCGTCCTGGGTGGACATCCAGGGATATAAACATCCACGGGGATGACCTTATCGATTCCTTTTAAGACGGAATAACTTCTCTGGAAAAGCCCCCCGCAGTTTGCACAGCTCCCCATGGAAATGACATATTTTGGTTCTGCCATTTGATGATACAAAAGCTTCACGCGTTCTGCCATCTTGTAAGTTACGGTTCCTGCAACGATCATAAGATCTGCCTGCCGCGGCGTAGATCGAAATACCGCTCCGAACCTGTCTAAATCGGTCCTGGGCCCACCGGATTGCATCAATTCTATGGCACAGCATGCGGTTCCGAAAAGTAAATACCATATGGATGATTTTCGCATCCAATTAATTACGCCGTCTATGGTAGAAACGATTAACCCTTTCTCAATAATGGTGGTATTTTCTTTCATCTTCTCTTAATGGGGATACATGTCCCAGTTTTTTAAGCCAGCGAATATCCTGGTGCCGCCAGACATAGACCAGTGCCAGGGCGAGGATGAGCAAAAAGATAAAGATTTCGATAAATGCTACTGTTCCGCGCTGTTGAGTTATCCACTCCCGGAACACAACAACAACCGGAATCGTAATCGCTATTTCCACATCAAAGATGATAAAGATTAAGGCGAGGATATAGAATCTTGGATTAAATTTAAACCATGCTTCACCGATGGGTCGTTCGCCGCATTCGTATATGGTGGCCTTTTCCTTATTAGGAACTTTTGGCCTGAATAAGGAACCTGCAAAAAGAATAATGACCACAAAAAGCAAGGCCAGTAGAATAAATACAAGTACTGTGGAGAATTGAAACAGCATGGTGTATTCCTTTTATCAAAACGTAAAAAGTATTTTGCGAGATCATAAATCAACAATTCCGAGCTAACGGCATCGCATCATTAAGAAAAAATTTTGCCATAAAAAGCACAAATTTCAGAACTACAAATCTCGTTAAGTCGTCGAGTAGTTGAGTGGTTAATTGGTTGTAATGATAAGAATAATAGCCCTTTCCCCAAAAATTAGACATGCAACAGTTTGCAAATATTAAATTAATGATTTAATTATAAATTTTTTCCTACTCAACCACTCAACCACTAAACTATTTGACGATGTCTAAACTAAGAAACTAACTTACTTTTTATGTAGGTGTTGATTGAAATTCATCAAACCACTTGTGAAAGTCAGACATGAGAACATCATAACGATGCTTCATGCCTGTGTACATCTGAGCATTCTGAATTGCCAGTGCACACTGGTTACTAATTGAGTGTATCAGATAAATTTCATCTTCTGAAAATTCGTATTCGTGGTAAGTATACAACCGCAAAACACCGATGCTCTTTTTCCGGATTAATAAAGGAACTGTTAGGAGGGATGATATCCCTTCTTTGCGCGCTTCATCCGGGTATTGAGCCCTTGGGTCGGTGGTTAAATCCCGAATAGCAACACATTTTCCCTCAAGTGCTTCTGCAATACTTTTATCGGCGTCTACAGGACCTTTATTCAAGTAATCGCTGCTTAATCCATAAGAAGCCTTCAATAAAAGTTTTTTTCCTTCGGTATCGAGCAATCTAATCGTACAACCTTTTGCACGCAACTCTTCAGTGATGACTTTTACGATCGATTCAAGAACTTCATCGATATCCAGAGAGGATTGGACGGTTTCCGTAACCCGCCCTAAAATTCCGTGGAAAATGGAATGAATAATGGCACTGGTGGTGAATTCGGCAACGACATTAATAATTTCAAGCTCATGGGGCGTAAATATTTTCTTTTCTGAAGTAGATAAACGCATAGAACCGATTACATTTCCCCTACTGACTAGGGGAACGGTAAGGAGTGATACGATTCCTTCTTCCTCATGTTCTTTTGGGTACTGTATTCTTGGATCTTTTGTGACATCTTCAATAAATACCATATTCCCCCGGAGAGCTTCGGAAACACTTTTTTCTGCATCCAACATTCCTTTTTGAAAAATCTTCATAAATTTTTCACTCAATCCGTAGGAAGAGATATGTTCCAAATTTTTCTGATCCTGACTCAGCAAAAGGTAATGGCACCCTTTCAGGGAAAAATTCTTCACAATGGTTTTGGTAATGACCTGGAGGACTTCTTTTGTGTCCATAGGGGAGTTAAATGCATTGCCTACTTCTCGGAATATATTCAGATAGTTTTTGTCATCAATTTCCATAACTCCTCCTTTCAAGTGAGGAATCCTGTTCGGTTTAATTTGATGATTATGATCTTTGGAAAAGAAACTGTTTGAGCATATTATAAATTAAGCATTATAATGTCAATTGATTTTAATGTCTTTTAAATTACCAAGGTTTATGTGTAAATTCTATATAATTGGTATGATAAGTAGAATAAATACCCTTTGTTCTTGACAAATTCCTTTATCATGATAAATCATTCATATAATAACTTGTTACTGCAAAGGAGGTAGTTATGGCTGCGTATAAGATCTTGTTGCCCTACAATTTTACCGCCTATGAAAAAAAATCTTTGGCTTTCGTTATTGACACCTTCTCGCGACGAGAAGACGTTCAAATCACTCTATTCAATACTTATACTCCCTTGCCTAACATTGATATGGAAGGTAGCCCTGAACTCGCTAAAATGAAAAAAGGATTGACGTTTCTTTCCCAGGAACTCGAACAAAAAGAAGAGGGTCTCAAATCCGCCAAGGCATTCCTAATTGAAAACGGTTTTTCAGAGGATCAGGTTGACTGCGTTTTTCAGAAGAAAGAAAAATCGCTTTCCGATGATATTATCGATATGGTTCTGAAAGAGCATTACAAAGTATTGGTACTTAGCCGCCAGCCGGGTAAGATTGCACGGCTTTTTGCTCGCAGCGTTCATGACAAAGCAATAGCAGCTTTAGAGAGCGTCACTGTCTGTATTGCCACATGATTTGATATCAGTAATCTCGTAAAAAGCAAAAAATATGATTTTTCACGATTCTTTATCAGACCATGATAAATCCCGCTTAAATAAAAAGTTACTTTAAGGGAGATAAGATTTAGGTTCCGCAGAGAGCGTAAACATCTTGATTCAAAAATCATGTATAATTTTAATTCAGGAGGAAGTAAATGAATGCTGAAACCAAGATAAACATAGAAATATTTAAGACGGTGACCAAGGCTATTGCCGCATCAGCTGACCTTGACATCATGTGCAATCACTTGTCTCAGTTGCTGGTGACGACTTTAGATATTAAGGGTTGTGGGATATTTATTTTGAATCCCCAAACTGAAGAACTGGAATTACTGGCCAGTTTTGGACTCAGCATGAAATATCTATCCAAGGGTTTAATCCGTGCGTCGAAAAGCATGGCTGAAACTTTTAAAGGAAAACCGGTCGTTACCGCAGATGTCAGTAAAGATAAAACACTTCAATATCCGGAAGAGGCAAAAAAGGAAGGGATTGCCGCCATTATTTCTATTCCGGTTGTCTTTTTAGGAGAGGTTATCGGTACATTGAGGCTCTATCACCATCAAATCTGGGATATCTCTGATCAAGACCTTGATTCTTTGAAACTTTTGGGTGAAAATATCGGACTTGCCATGACCTATACCCGTCTCCTCAATGCGGTTCAATCCATTGATGAGGTTATAAACTCTTCCCTGCCTAAAGATTTGTTGCTGTAAGAGTATATGAGATGGCACGGTCGCACTCATTTTAGATCAAAATTTCTTATTTTATTGGGTTAAATTCCTGCTCTTGTGGAAATATCGGCAAAAGGGGCGTTTTTCAAAGGTCTCATGCCAGGAGGTTTAAACCATGTTTGAGACTTCAACAGAAGAAACCTTTGAGGACGGAGAGATCATTATCGAAGAAGGAAGATCCGGAGACTGGATCTATGTAATCGAGTCTGGTGAGGTTGAACTTTATAAGAAGATAGACGGAAACAAGATAACCATAGAAGTTTTAAAACCAGGAGATGTCTTCGGGGAGATTGCTTATTTTGCAGGAACATTTAGAATCCTTACCGCCAGAGCAGTGGGCAAAACTTTGGTTGGTATTATCGATCGCAATTTATTAGATGAGGAATTCAATAGGCTATCCGGAAATTTTCGATTGCTTTTAAAGAACCTTGCTTTGCGACTCATAAAGACAATCGAAAATGCTGCCAAGTTAAAAGTGCAAGGACATGAGCCTCGTTTATCCAAGGTTCTTTCCCTCACCTTTAAGAGTAGTGAGGGTCTTATGAAGGCCTTTTCTAAAAATATCAGCAACGCCGGGATCTTTATCAAAACCTCCAAACCCTTTCCTAAAGGAGAATGTTTTTTTCTAAAGCTAATACTTCCGGACGCCTCAGAACCGCTAAAGATCGGGGGTGAGGTTGTCTGGAGCCGGGCCGAGACAGACGATTCGGAGAAGCATCCTCTTGGTATGGGTGTCAAATTTGTTGAAATCAGCATGGCAGATCGCAAGAAACTCAAAGAAGAGTTAATTAAAGCTAAATCCTAATATCAAAAGCAATTTCCAAATTATAAACTGTTATCTTTTAAATTTATATTTGATTTGTGAAGTTTAAACCGGACCCTTAATACGTCATTCTCAAAACTCGCTGATACAATTCGAAAGCCGCCAATCTCATTTGTTGAGCAGATATGCGGACCAATACAGGGACAGGTATCATAATCTCCAATGCTGATAATTCGAATCCTGTTCCCCACATCTTTTGGCAATCGTTGGATATTATAATATTTTTTTGCATCTTCTTTAGTAATATATGCTTCATTAACCGGCATATCAGCTTGGATAACTTCATTTACACGCATTTCGATCTTTTGAACTTCTTCTTTAGTTAACGCGCGATCAAAATGATAATCACATTTTGATTTTTTCTTTTCTATATGTGCCGTGAAACAACGGCCACAATTAAACATTCTGACCATTGTCTGATT
>SDBT01010592.1_pt1 | contig 14882 bp, 15 predicted proteins | sample 2277101 | NCBI WGS metagenome assembly SDBT01 (sample SAMN10404973, study PRJNA504765) | marine sediment metagenome | isolation source: marine sediment core GS10_PC15, 103 cmbsf | place: Arctic Ocean: Southern Knipovich Ridge | collected 2010 | reverse complement strand
ACGTTCAAGTCCAAGAAGAGCACTCAGTCCAAGAAGAGCACTCAGTCCAAGAAGAGCACTCAGTCCAAGAAGAGCACTCAGTCCAAGAAGAGCACTCAGTCCAAGAAGAGCACTCAGTCCAAGGAGACGTTTCGGTAAACCAACAATGGTTCAACAATTTTTTGGTCCAAGAAGATATAGAGGAAGATACAGGAGAGGAGGACTGGGAAGATTCCTTGGATCATTAGCATATGCTATACTCCCATGGATGGGTATACATTCTATTCCTAATTATCGTCAAAACATATATTTACCGAGTCATAGTAGATTTCGGCGCTTTATACTCATATGGAGTAACAAATTTGCATCACTTGGATTCCAAAGTGTATATAAGGTATACTCCATAGAACAATATGCCTTGGCTAGTAAAATTAGTGAACAACTCTTAATACTCTTGGAAAGATTCAATGATATCCCTATGCAAGCCATCATTGCCACTGGAGCTATTGATGATCCTATTCGCACTATGGATAAAAATTTAATCAGGAATAGACTCACGTCATATGGATATGTTCAGAGACTCATTGATATAGAAAGCATGTTCTACGACGATTTCGTATTTGAAAGTGTTGTAGTTAACATAGTGAATTTACTTACATATAATGTAACAGTGTATAGACATTCCATTGATCTTCTTTATCAAAATGTCGTTTCCACGATGAATTCATTCATACATAACTATCTCGTTGAATTTAGAGGGATTTAAAACTATACCATGATATGGAGTATCTTTGATTTTGTATCCTAACAAACTGTGTTGCTCTGTTCAGGGCTTATAAAAAGTCTTCAATTACAAAAATACCAGTACAAACCTAAAAGATTTCTTTTCTCCCTCTGATGCTCCGAATTTATTTACCTATAAAGGTTCAAATAGATGAATGTCGGAACTGCATTACATGGAGTTTGAATATTCTGCCGTCTAGTTTAAGAAAAGAACACTATATAAAACAGGTCTATCCGTCGATTGACGAGTTTTCAGGATATTCGATGACCATTGCAGCATTACACAAAAGTTTAGACTTTGAGAACAACCCAGAGTTACATAACTTAGTTATGTAACGTTTCACTTTCTCTTCCACGTGGTTCGAAAAGATCCACTTCCGACCATATTCATATTGGCACTGTACCACTTTTTCATTTCAGAGTATGTTTCCGATGCCATTGGCATGAACATTATAATATCGTCATAATGTTTCTTCGCAAACTCAATAATGACCTTATCAGGAAACACTTCTCCGTTCAGTAAATTGATAGCTTTTCTGCGTTTAACAGAAGCTTCAGCAAACTCTAACAGTATTTGTTTTCTGTCAAAACAATAGGTCATTAAAAATTCATGTCTATATTCCTTGTATGTCACATCGATATTTTCAGAGGGTTTATCACTTTTTCCTTCTTCTTTCAAACATAATTGTTCACAACATTCCTTTTCAAAATAATTGTATTTTCCCTCCTTGTAAGCATTCTCAGCTAATTCTACTTCTTGTTCTATGACAGTAGCGATATCGTTTCTATTGTTTTGTGTCGTATATTCATTCTTATATATCTCAGGTATAAAATTTGCCATATTTTCTGACAAAATATCCTCCATAGTTTCTCTTATGTTAGAAGATGATCTAACAAGAAAATTAAAGTACATAGAATAGAACCCAGCTTTTGTAGTTTGTGATAGATAAACTGCTATCATTATAGGAGAATAATCATACCTGTTCGCAACATTAATTATTTCCTTGGCTATTAAATCAATATTTAATCTGGGCTGTATGCCAGTTTTCAGTGATGAGGCAACAAAATTAACCATATTTGAACTGATCATATTAACACTGTTTTAGTTTTATAACACAAGAATAAATATCGATTATTTTGCACCATAAACTCGGGTATTGATAAATTTACAGTACAAAAACAAATAATAATTTTTTTTTACGACATAAGGTTAAGTGTTGACAATTTTCACCATATACATATATAAAAGATGAAAACCAGTCACAAAATTTATCTTAGAGGTGTCGATCTAAAGGTTGTGAGTGAAAAATACAATAACGGAGAATATGGAACAGTAACACTTAACGATTTTATGGTTTCAAACCAATTAGAAAAGATTCAAACATTCAAAAACCACAAAGTATTTACAGTCACTGACGAAATCGATAATTTTTTTATTGTTAATAGAGTTGTTAAAGATCTCAGTGGTAATTACAAAATCATACCCTTTACAAAAGGGAAAGGAGCGCATACGTGTCTGATGTGCTCTATGCCTATAGTGGGAGTGTATCCCATAGGAATACCCATAGTTAGGGAAACTATTGGCGAGAAAAAGTATTATCAATGTGTTGATCTTTTTGACACTTTTAATTGTATGTACAATGCACTGAAAAGAAGAAGAAGAGATCCTCTTGTTAAACAATGGTATGCCGATTCTGAAGCTTATACTTTGGAGCTATTCAAAGCTCATCATCCCGGGAAAGTGCTATCTCCTGCCAGAGATAGAAGATTGTTACGACGAAATAATGGCGTAATGACCGACACAGAATATCACACAGATGCATATTCTCTCGCGGAACTAAGAGATGAATATGTTTTAATTCCAGTGGCTCAAATCAAAACCATGAAAAAACCAGTATGATTTCTGTATAAAATACAGAAAACGAAAATATGAAAACTCATGTGTTGTTCAAGCACGTATTTATTAGAGGAGTTATGGTATCAGTTGTGTCTGAACTCGATTTGTCCCATCCATAACCACATCGCACAGAGTAAGTTTTAGAGTACCAGTCACTGATCGTTTTGATACGATCATCACTGTGAAAAAATGTGTGCTCAGGGGATGACGCATCGCTTCCACATTTTTCCAGCGCCTTTTGAAAGTTAATGCTAGGGGCATTATTAATGCAGTAATTAAGAGTCAAATAAGTACCTTTTTGTGGATCATCAGTTAAAGGTACCTGGCGAGGATCTTTCTTATCAGAACATACCACTCTGGCACAAAATGGATTTTGTGTTCCTATAGCTTCTGCCGCTTTTTCGCTTCTTTTCATATACACCAACAAAAACGCAAGTAACCCAACTATCATGATCACGAATATCACTATTGTGATAATTAACGCGCTTGTCGCTATTTTTGCCATTTTATTTGAGTATTTTTTTTATTACTGTTCCGATTGGGTAATTTTCACATTTCGTTTGAGTAATTCCATGACCATTAATGTTGCCGGGACACGTGCTGATTGAAATTTTTTTCTTGCGACTGTGTGATCGAGAATACTAATATCGTTAGAGGTACATTCGCCCACTTTCTCTATAGTGTGATATTTCTTTATTAGACCGTATGATGTAACAGGACCGACTCTGGGTATATTAGGATTGTAATCGGTTCCGCACATAATACAAAAATCAACGAAGTTTTCGTACTTCATATCTATGATTTTTAGAATTGCGGCTGATTCAGAGAATATGGTTATCCATTCTCTTTCCTCATTTTCCTCTATTTTAGTTATACAGATGTTAACTCCGTACGCATGGAGATCTGTATCCGTACTGTACGCGGCATAACATAAACCATTTATGCATAAATGAGCGCACAAAGCCTCTGCCTCTGGATTGACGGTGGGAGCTGTGACACTATCCGGAGTTAATGCTACTATATCCATCTTTTTCAAAACATTCTTGATTTTTCCGACTATTTCTCTCATAAGAGAACGGTCGAAGTATTGGTAGAAATACTTCCGGTAATTATCATGCATCTTAGTTGTTTGATCGAAAGGATCAACACTTTGCAATACCTCATTTGCGTTATCAAGTCTTTCTTTTGCCGTATTGTTAGTTTTCTTGCGTTTTGCCCATGCATGTTTTTTGTCCGAGGACATTTTTCCGTCAAAGCAACAGATAGGAATTATACCGTGTGCTATGATAGTGTTAATACGACTTACAACATAACTTATGGAACTCTTAATTATCTTTTCATCACTTGGAGGTCCTTTCATAAGATTGGTATACTTGCAAACATTTCTTTTGGATACAGAATAGAATACTGCTATTAAATTATTCATATCAATTGCGATTCTTTTTCCATCTAGACCTTTCAAGAAAGCTTTCTTGATGTATCCGGCACTAAATTTGTTTCTCAAGAAACTATTTAAACCCTTAATTCCCATTTTAAATGAATTCAAATGGGAGACATCATATTATTATGAAAGGAAGTTTCATGGATAGACTTAGAGAATTCGAGACAAAAATTCCAGGAAATGAACGAAAAATATCCGATTATACAGATAAGAAACTTGATCTTCAAAAGTCCTCGCTTGTTCTGATATGTGAAGCGTTTGTGCGTCATCTTAAAGACGGAGGTGAAAAATCATTTTTTAAACGCACTCTTGCGTCATTAACTGACGAGGAAGGATACGAGATAATGAATATGGATAAAGATACCGAGGAAATATAGTTAAATCCAATAATGTATTTGTTACCTTTGCGTCTAATGGCGAAAATGTTAGATTTATCTTGAATCCCTTTAAAATTGTAAACAAGGATGGTATACTCACAAATATCTGAGGAAAAACCAGTACGACGTACTCTTACTTTAACGCTTTAAGTTACATATTTGTAAATATGTAACTTATAATGACAAAGCAAGTAATTCCTCGAAAAATTCTTGTTTTTCAATCTCATCTTTATCTGATGTTATGATAAGAGATTCTCCTTTGCGGATCCACTCACAAGTTTGTTTGATTATTTCTGGTAGAACTTCGTCAAGAACTAGAGGAGTACCCCATTCATGAGGTATAATCACACCATTCCTCTCTATGTACCATTTTCCACATATTCCCCAATGATCTTTGTTATTTTTAAAGTTGTCCACCAAATGAAAAATAACTGGAGTTTCCGACCGGAAACTCCTACCGGCATACTGCTCTATTTTCTTCGTGGACGCGTCAAGTATTAGCAACGATATTCTAACTCCATCCCAGTTCAAACACACATTTTTTTCGTCAAACCCTACCCCTAATTTTGACATTGTTCCAACTATAACATTAGCGTCTTTGTAGCTTTTCTTTTTTCCGTACATGGATACAACCTTAACTTTCTTGGACTCAAGGATTTTTTCCAGCCTTTCCACATGATCAGCATGGCGGGTAAGAACAAGTATCTTTCTAGATAAATTACTCATGATAAGTTTAATTACTCCGTCGACTCTATCAGGCATTTCGTCATATTTCTTCTGCACATCGCACCACATCTTTCCTCTGGATGTCATCTTATAATTAGTCGGGATAAATGGCGTATTAATCTTAAACACATAAAACGGTTTCGTGGATATTTTCTTGATTTTGTGAGGGCCGCAGATTGCCTCCATACCTTTATGAAATCCGTCTGTTCTCTCCCAGGTTGCGGTGAGAATCGTGATATATCTTGGACTTATCCTAAGTATTTGGTTAAACGCGATTTGGCTACACAATAAATGAGCCTCGTCTAAAACTAGATGACCTATTCGTTGAAGAATCGAAGTTGGTATGGATGTAAGACTGCCCTTCATAGCTATATATATTTGAGTATTTTTCGGAGGCGGATCCGAACCGCTCTTAAAAACATGAATATATTTTGCGTCTACAGCTTCTTTAGCAGAGTTTAACCACATTGTCAAGAATAGGCCATTAGGAGGTACTACTATCATTGTGCTTAAAGATAACTTAGAGGCAAATAGACACGAAAGATAATACGCCACCACCGTTTTACCAAAACTGCAAAATAAATTAAGTGTGGTGGTACCATGTTCTTTGAAGTGTCTCAGTGCTATTTCGACAATTTCTTTTTGGTGTGGGCGTAATGTGTACAGAAAGGAGTATTTCTCAATTTTACAGAAGGCTTTCTTAGAGTTTAGACTTTTCACTTTGGTTAAATTCGATACATACCAGTAGGGTAAATACACGTATTTACCCTCTCTGTAATACACCTTTCTCTCATTAATACTGTAAGAAAAGCTAGATCCGTACTTAGGTGTTTCATCGATAAAATGTAATTCACTCACTATTTTCTTTTTTTCATCAAGTTTGAGCGCTATTAATGGTATTCTCACAGACATATGACGATTTTTTTATCGCGTTACATCAAAAAATAGTCAAAACTTAATGAGTGCAACACCAAAAGTCGAAGATAAATACAACTCTGACGATAGTCAATATTACATTTTCCAAAATGTAATACAACCATCGAAGCGTAGAAAACCAACTGTGATAGAAGAACGTCTTAATTCTTTAGATATTTCTGAACACATAAAACAGGGTTGTTTTATCGCACTTGCGGATTTTCGCAAAAAACATCACATATCATCGTTCAAGGTAAAAAGTCAGAATGAAATAATTTATTCATGTGTATGGAAGGCGTATTACGACAACAACGTTGTCGTGGATCCCAAATTTGTTCTTAAACTTCTGGAATTTAAGAATAAGGATATATCGACTGATCAAGCATCTAATAAATATCTGGCCGATATTAGGCCTAAACCCTCTGATTTCGTCGCGTTTTACATCGACCGATATATATCTTTATGTGAAGAGGCAAAGCATACATTTGGATATGAAAGATCTGATATAATTAATGCTGCCGTGAATTTTATAGATAAAATTACCGTGGAAATATCTACGAATAAACAGGTTACAGACTGGCTGCAATCCAACATGTTGACTAATACAGTAATAGGAATGTTAAGCTTTTATATAATCAAGCTATTGAGAAACAAATCATGGCGAAATGATTTGTGGTCTAAATCATGTTACCTGACTCGGATATGCATCAAAACTCACATGGACAATTTTGAACTAAACTATAACAGTGCGTTATGATACACTGTTAAAAAAATTTCGATTTTTAACTGACATATACTTATTGTCGAGTATTTTTGTTCCTTTATCAATGTCAGAAGTTATCGCTTTAATTAATTCATCGACACCTGAGAATGCCTTTTGTTTTCTTATGTAAGAACAGAGTATCACCCTTATGGGCGCACCGTAAAAATCATCCGAAAATTCGTGCAGTATATAAGTTTCCACTGTGCTGCATCTATTGTTAAAGTGAGGATTATATCCAACACTTATGAATGCCTTATACACTTCACCATTGCCAACTTTTGCCCATCCGCAATATACTCCTTTCCTGATATCACCCGATATTTTACCGTCCATATTGGCCGTGGGATATCCCAATAATTTCGACCCTCTTCCTAGTCCTTTTACTACCTTTCCTTTCAATGAGTACATTTTACGATGTAACAGCCAATTATCGATTCAGATTCAGATCTGTGATCTGAATCACCCATAATAATACACTATACAAAGAAAGCTGCTTCTTGTTCCAGAAAATCCGATGTTCCTCTTTAGGTATTTTCCTCTGGTTGCCAGAGTTAGTTGAGCTTGATTAAACAACATATAAGGCATGGTTATACTCACGATTGGCCATCCGACAAGAAGTTTAGCCCATACCCAATTTGGATCAACCTGTATGTTGGAAGTCGATAATCCAGCGATGACAAGAAAGAACGCATAGGTAATTTTCCAGAACAAAACTCTGGTTCTCACGAAAATATATGTTTTTGGTGTTGTCGTTTTTACTGTTCCGATCGCGAAAATAGCATAATTCAAGGAAACCAACGCTATCGTTCTCCCCAATGATTGATAAATAATCACTGCCATTGTTAATCCTAGTATAACCAAGGAAGAAATAGCAACGAAGAATCTGTGTACTTTAGCTATGTGTATTCCGAGAGGGCGATCGTTTATGTTTCTATCTCTATAGTGCATTTTGATAAATTCTGATAATGATTGATGCATACTGTAACCAACACATGCGCATAATATTGAAAGAAGATATGTATCATCCTCGCAATAAGTAATAACTATAATATTGAGAATCCCTGAAATCGTGAGCATAGACATTAACAGGGTATTGAATGTGTTGTTTACCATTAATCCTAAAAGGCCAAATGCAATATAATACATAGAAGTTATTTTCATGTACCCAGACTCATTGTTGTTATACATTTTAAAGGTTGCGAAGTCCTTAAAGAAGCGGCATTTCAGTTTCCGCGATATTTATTCTTCTTTTCCATTTAGTGAAGAGAATATCGACGATAAGTATAATAAAGAAAAAGATAATCAATTTTGCCAGTAATCTGCTATTACCCGTTTTGACATATCCAGAGAAAAATTTATCCACTCTGTGGTGGCAAAGAAAGTAAAAAACAACGGTTGCTACAATAGCTAATCCAACATAATACGCCAACTTTGGAAAAACTCCATCTATACTAGTATTTTTCCCTATTGAACATTCTAAGATAGCGGAATCCATCTTATGATCGGACATGTTTATTTTTATCATTCCAGAAAGAAATTCTAAATGAAAAAAAAATAAACATGTCCAAAGATGTTTTATGCGATGGTAAATGTGAAATTAAGTCAGAGGAAATACTATCATCAATTAGAGTGAGTAATAAAACCGACGGTTCGATTGTTAATTCTATTTTAAGAAGTTATAGTGGAGCACATGAAAATAAAAGTAATGTGCGCAGTTCGTTAGAGGTTTTCGAAAGTTTTCTAGGTAAAAATGGATATCATATTATAGCCAAAATATTTGAAGAAGAAGTATGCAAGTATTATTATATTAGAACGTTGTATGGTACTAAAGCTCTGATTAAATTAGAAACACCTGAGGATTGGACATCAGAAGGAAAAACTTCAAAAGAAATATTAAATATTAAAGAGAATGACCAATTAATTATCGTGCCATATTCCTTGCGCGCAAACATGGAACGATGTGTTGAAGAGGGAACATGTGAAGGGAAGGCTACCGGGGTCGCTTTCCTGTGTTCTGACGGGATATGTATAGGAGTAAAAACATATGATCCTGTAGTTTCTGACAATGTTACACATGATAAAACATACAAATTTGATTCAAAAGTGAAATACATGTCTGATATACCAATAAGTGTTCCAATTATTTCTGATCACAGAGTTGTGGTTGATCCCAGGGGAACAATGAAAATGATCAAAGACATGTTCAGTATGTTTGCCGAAGTGAATATGGAGAAGATCCTTTCCGAACTTGTGGAATACGAACATACAATAAGTAAACTGTATGGAAGAATCAGAGATATAAGAACAATATTGATTCCCAAAATCAAAACTCTTTCGTCCTTGACAGAGTTTCACAGTAGATTTATAGATATGTATAGCGGGATTGATATTACCACAATGCCGTACGAGGATCAAAAAATGTATCAAACAAACATTGAACTGGAAGCCAAACTTAATGATGTAACTATATCGTTGATTACGGCTGGTAATAAAGTCATTAAGAACCGAGAGATTCACGATGACGAATCGGTAAAGATAGGTAATATAATCAATCCTACTTTACTTGCTAATGTAGTATCCGTGACAGCTGGAAGTGATATTGTTTAAAATTTTACAATTAGAATAATTGTAACCCTCAATAAACATGTCTTTCGTGACATTACAAATTTATAAGTTCAGATCTATATCTCAACTGGAATTGAAAATACAGGAAGGAAAATGTATTTTACTCTCTGGTAGTTCTGGTAGTGGAAAGAGTACAATACTTGACTCCATTAGTTTTGTACTCTATGGGAGTAAAACTAATGTGTATCCGAAAGATGGATATAGGAAAGTAACGTGGGTTAAGTATACGACAAATAACTATGTAATATATAGACAAAAACGGTCAGATTTATTAAGAGTCACCCTGCGCGATGGAAATGTTTATGAGGATGCGCAAGCCCAAGGATGGATAGATAAAAATTTCATGACGCGATCTGTATGGCCGATATCTGGATATCTTAAACAGGGACAATTATGCGGGTTTTTATCTTTAAGCTCCGCGAAAAAACTAGAAATGTTCCAAGAAATGTTATTTGGAAACACGGAGGTGGTGGACAAATTACATTCTAAAATATCGAAGAGAATTATGGCGAAAACTGTTGAATTATCTCGCATAGAAACTAGAAAACAAACCACGATAGCAATCTACAAACAATTATATTCAGAAATCAAAGAGTTTCGAGGAAAGAAAAAGATATTGACAAAGGATAAACTTAAAGAGATACATTCTTCATTACCTTTGATAAAAAAGACGATAGAAGAACTCTATAGGTCCATAGATAAACTAACTAATATGAAGGGCAAAACAGAGGCCATTCTATCCATGAGAGCTTCTTTAGAAACAAAACTAAATAAGCTCCCCTTCGATACGGTGAATATTCCGGATCTGAAATCTAAATGTGGGAAAAATAATACCTTGCTTAAAGATCTTAAACGCAAAATCAAAATAGCGGAAGTGAATTCCAGAAGTGCGATGCTAAAAGAAGAGCTAAATAAACTTTCGAAAGACGCTCCGTCAATCAACTATGAGCAACTGGCCAAATACAAGAAATTAAAAAGACAATCTTTGACCAAATTGATTAAATTGCGAGATCAGTGTATTTCAACTCTCGAATCCATAATATCATACAGAAAGTGGGATGATTACGTCTCTGAAATTAGTAAAATACAAGAATTGAAGAGAACTGTGAATAATTCTCCATCTGAAAATCCATTTGACAATTTGATGATACTGAATACAGAACTATCACAGGCAAAAATAAATAGACAAAATCTTCAATGTCCGGAATGCGGGGTTATATTGAAAATATCTGGAACCAATCTTGTTAAAACCGCGACAATAAAAACCAGACCCACGGAGGAAATAATTGCCGATATCAGAACGATCAAGACTGAAATAAGAGCATACGAACTCGCTGTATCTGCCTCTGAATTACTGGAACGTACAACAGTACCACAGAAAATTGAGAAACCGAAAACACGAAGATGTAATTACAAGGAAGAAATAATAAGGGCAAAACTAACTTCTTTCGCGAAAACAATAGATGATATAACCGCGTTCAACTCTCTTGATGTAGATATAAAGAAAGAAGAGAAATTTCTTAATGAACAACATCGGAAGCTATCTCTTCAACGAGAATTAGCACGATGCCCTAGAGTATCAAATATCAAAGAAAGCGCGGCACAGTTAAGGGATCAATTAATGTCCCTTATAGAGATTAAATCGCAGATGGATCTTAGTTTAAATCGTGCTTTATCAAACAAGAATCAGAAAGAGCATATAATTTCAACCTTGCAAGAACTCCCAAAGACATCACCGATTAAGGAAATTGAAAGAAAATTAAGTGAACATAGAATAGATCTAAAATTAAATCGTGAAATGAAAGACGATGTTGAACTTTCGATACGTAATCACAGAGCTATAGTCAGAGCTACTAGTATGCACGGAGACATACAACAATATGCGGCTGAAGAAAAACGTACTATATCGAAAATAGCAAAACTAGACAAGATAAAAATGGCAATAGTCACAGCCGAATGCATGGTCGTTGATGGTGTTCTTGGATACATTAATCAGACGTTAGAACTAGTACTCAAAGACATCTTCACAGATCCTATAAGTATTACTGTAAAGAATTTCAAAGAATTAAAAACTTCGAAACGGATTAAACCGGAAATTAATATAGAGATATCATATAAGGGCATGACATTCACGAATTTATCTCATTTATCCGGAGGAGAAAAATCTAGAATAAGTGTTGCTATAATGATAGCGTTTTCGAAAATAACAAACGCGAAAGGACTTCTTATTTTTGATGAATCAATATCATCCATTTCAGCGCCAAGTAAAGAATTGGTAGTAACAGCGTTACGAAAAAATCTTCCCGGAAGAACAATAATAATGGTGAATCATGATACTACCGAGGGCGTTTACGACGATATAATACGGATATGATTCCTACAACAACAAATAAAAGGACTAAAACAAGTGCAAAAATCCCGACACCGATGCTCAAATATCTAAGTAGTGGATTACTAGCGATATCTGACTTTGTAAACGTCGCACATTCAACTCTCGTTCTGATGCCTTCAGGTGTCCTAGTGAAACAAGTAGCTCCACCCGGGCAATTCTGTGTTATGTTGAATTTTGATCCAATAACATTCACATCATTGACTATACATCTACATCTGGCTGTTTCACAATCGGGACACACTTGGTTAAAGGTTACTGTGCTTCCGTGTGTCGCTATGGTCACATTATCTATGGCGCACACTGTTCCATCGCAAAAATTTTGACTTTTTCCATCGTTATATTTAATAGTGTCGAAAGGGACACATGATGACGAACACTCTCTCACAGAATATTCAGAATCCGGCAAATAACATCCGCACATTTGTCTTATGTATTTGTTTTCAGTATCTTGCTTCTTATACCTGTTGCACATTTCGAGAAGTCCTTTCCTGCAAATATCTCTTTTCGAACAATAGTCCCATACAGCAGATTGTAACTCCATATCAGTATTCGAAGCACCATTTATTCCTGGCACCCAAACACCAAAAGGAAACTTTGCCGATATAACGGAAGCTATTTCCTCTTCTGTAGTGGTTTCTGCTGTGCAATTATCAATAAACGACCGAGCATTAAGTATGTTCACGGGATCACACATTTTTCATATTGGTAGTTTATTGATAAACATTAGGTTTTCAATAAACATTTTTCATATTGGTAGTTTATTGATAAACATTAGGTTTTCATTTGCTACAAATGAAAACTGCGTTTTTTCGTTTTGCGATAGACATTAGATTTTCATTTGCCACAAATGAAAACGGCATTTTGCAATAGACAGTTGTCTATCATAAACAACTGTCTATCGTGAAAATATGTTTGAACGCTTCGTTGAATTAACGAGTACCAGTGTTCGTATAAGAAATCTAGTACCAAATGATCACGGGACTAATTTGGTTGTTCCTATCGGGAATGATAAAACTTATAGATTATACACAATGGAAATAACAGAAGTTAAAGATACAGTCAGAATATATGCGTCAAACGATTCTCCTATATTTGAATCTATGAACGATTTATTACGCGAAGATCGTAAGGGGCGCATTATACTATCTGTGTTTAGAAGTATCATAGAGGTTTCAACCAAGATTTTATCCGAGATTTTCGCTGATCTTAACCGTGCACATATACACTTAGGAAGAGTAGACGGACGAAAAAATATTGGACACATCGCAGACCGAGTGATCTTTCATTCTGTCAAAATAACAATAGTGGAAAACGATGTACAGCGTCTTAACACAATAATAGCTTCACATTTTCAGGAATTAATTCCTGAAATGAAAAATCTAAGCTCCACGCTGGCAGCAGTTATTAATACTAATAATTCTCTGAAATCCGCGATCACTATTTTCATGGATAAAAGTAGAACTCAATTAGCTTTGTTTAGCGAGAAACTAAATGTCTTCGCTATTGCACTTGGTTTTGGATCGTTTGTGGGAGGTATCTTTGGTATGAATATGAATAATGGATTGGAGAATCGAACTGGAGCTTTTGTAGTAGCTGCTGGAATCACAATGCTAATGACAGGACTTATAGCAATGACCGGTCTGCGATATCTTTCTAATCGATATCATAAATAAATTCCTTATATCATAAGGAATTTAACGAACGAAACGTACTAAACTTCTATACACATTGAAAAAAATCTCTGTTAACTCAGTGACCATAAATACACAAGGACTTATAGATAACACTTTTGTAGGAATTGAAGAACTCTTCAAATCAGTGTAGATATTAACCAGAGACTTAATATCTTCCTTGTTAGTAGTATATATCATTTGTTCTTCACAACATACAGCACTGGATACATCTATATTGTAACTTCCATGCCAGGCGAAACTATAATTTCTTGGAAGTATGAACTTATGATGTACAGGAACCTTTGTGAAATGAGTTATTCCTGGAATTCCGCGTTGCATTGCCACTATTTCTTGATATCCTTCTAATATATCAGGATTAGAAGGAAAGTCTCCACAAGACGATAGAACTTCATGACATCCTTTCATTAGTAACTTATCCTGTGTTGAAGTGGGATAAAAAGTGCACGTAACATATCTAAGCTCTGTATTGTTTTTGAGCAATGCATGCATTGGTTTTCGTATCATTCCGATGACTAATCTATATCCAGTTTTATGATCTGTGACATCAAGACTAATTCTGGGATTGTCAATATACTTTTCGACAGTGTCTGCTATCACAGCTGACTTAAAAATCAAATCAGAAGAATCGAAAGGGACGCGGTTTCCCCTGGACAAGTAGTAATGATTACTTATGTTACGATCCGTGCTAATAACGTAATTATCGATGGCAAATATTTTCATGTGTACAGGTCCTCTATTTCCTGAAAATTTAATTCCTTTGTCGAATAAATATCTGAAGTTCGTATATCCAAGGCTACCTCTATTTGAATATATTTTTACATTTACCCCTCTTCTAAATGCGTCATTCACGGTTCTGCTGACTAATTTACCTATCTCATCATCGGATATGAAAAAATATGCAAAGCATATTCTCGTTTTAGCCTTGTTCATGAGTTTAAGTAGAATGTTTAAAGATAACGAGTTGGAACGTATTATCATTTTAGCAATACACATTATTTAATGTGTATTGCGAATTTTTATTTGCTTCGTGGTCTGAGAGAAAATGTTCCTCTAGGAGAACCTTTTTTGGGTTCTCCGCTCTCCCTAAAAGCTGGAACTTTCCCCGGACTTCCACGTTTGAATAGAACCTGCGGAACTACCGGTAGTTCCCTTTCCCCGGTCGGACTTCTTTCCCGTGAACGAGGGCGTGATGCCCTTAAAGGTGGTCGAGGTCTTGCAGGACTACTTTCCCGTGAACGAGGGCGTGATGCCCTTAAAGGTGATCGAGGTCTTGCAGGACTACTTTCCCGT
>SDBT01010591.1_pt1 | contig 14882 bp, 13 predicted proteins | sample 2277101 | NCBI WGS metagenome assembly SDBT01 (sample SAMN10404973, study PRJNA504765) | marine sediment metagenome | isolation source: marine sediment core GS10_PC15, 103 cmbsf | place: Arctic Ocean: Southern Knipovich Ridge | collected 2010 | reverse complement strand
ATCATTATCCGATTTAGTTTTAGTATGTCAGTCATAGTTTTTTTATCTGCCCAGGTTTTGATGACTATAGACTCTTGTTGCCCGCTGTAGTAGCAGGTATTTATTTTCTCTGTATTTAGTAACAATTCCGGTGACTCGGAATCTCAGTGGTTCGAGTTCTTCGGATTGGGCCTTTTCTACATCCTGGAGTGTTTCGCACGGCAGGAGTATTAAACTGTTCGGATCAATTGCCCTACCGAAGGAATCGAATGAAAAACTCAAGTTCAGCGGAGGATTTATTTTTTCCTGAGATAAACGTATGTTACCCATTCTGTTTGGTATGAGTCGATCGGTTACATATTCAAGGGTACTCTTTTGGGTAGCGTTGAACTTCCTTGGCCTTATACCTCTGTCATGTTTTAGTTTTTTTATCATCTCCGGGGACAATGTCAGTACGTCGTTTGTATCACTTAAGATGGATTTTGTGGTGTTTTTATCATCAGGTGCGGTTTGTTTCTTTCGTTCGATGAGTCCGAAAAATCGGTCTGCGAAAAGGTAGTTCTTTGAGTGGTATTTTGTTATCCGTGCCCAGAGCAGATAACTTGACCCAGAGCTTGCGCTCGCGTCGTCTATCATTCTTTCCAGTGCCGATGAGGGTAGGAACTCGAGAATTGTCCCGGGCACCAGAGTGCTTTTCCCGTCGGTTACTTTTGAAGCAAGCTCGAAAAACCAGCGATCCTGATTTGCCTCTAAAATCTCGTTCGGTTCCGAGGCAATCAGCCTTCCTTCGATGCGAGCAAGATAAAAACCGTCAGGCAACAGCGGTTTGCTCTTTTTAACAGCCCCTAATGAAGCCGAGCTTATCAACAACAGCAGAGCCAAAACTCCGTATTTTTTCATTTTCATTTTTTCAACCGAATAAGAATTCAAATGCAATCCTTCAAAATATCCCTTATCTGCTCGGGACTGTCCAACCAGTTGAGATAGCGACTGCTTTTCGGATCTTCGCTTTCGATCAATTCAACCAGCGGCTTGAAGTATTTGCCTAAGAGTATAATCGGTTTTTCAACCGGTAGGAATCCTTTGTTTTTTAGTTCCCAGACCTTTGCCAGTTCGAGCAGCGTGCCGGTTCCGCCCGGAAGGACAACATAAGCACGTCCTAACTCGATTAGCTTATCCAGCCTTTGGTCCAGGGTTTTTGTTTGAATTTCCTGCGATATGTATTGGTTTGCCGGATTTTGACCAAATGCCGAGCATGTTACTCCAATTGTATATCCGCCAGCATTGCGTGCGGCCTGGGCCGCGGCCAACATTGTTCCTCCGTAGCCCCCGTTTGCGATTGTAAAACCGCTTTGGGCGAGAATCCTCCCGGTTTGGGCAGCCAACGCCCATGCCGGATCATCGGCTTTTGTTCTGCCGCTTCCGAAAATGGTTATTATCCTGTCAGTCATCCGTCTTTTGTCGTATGTAATTGAGCAGACCACCAGAGAGAAGGATTTTTCTGTCCCTTTTTGAAAGGTCCAATTTACCTGTAAACTCGTATTTACCGGTTTTTTCCTTTATCGTGATCTGATCGCTACTATTTATGGCATCGGTCAGCCCCTCAATCCTCAGTTCGTCTTCGGATTCGATTTTGTCGTAGTCTGCGGGATCGGAAAACTCGATTGGGACTATGCAGAAGTTGATTAGATTTGCCTTGTGAATACGTTCGATGGTTTTTGCGATGACGGCGCGTACTCCCAGGTACATAGGACACAAGGCGGCGTGTTCACGCGAAGATCCCTGGCCGTAGCTTTGACCGGCTACGACAATTCCTGCGATTTGTTTTTTCTTTAGTTCAAGGGCGCGTTGGGCGAAGGTTGGTTTGCCTTCTTCGCTAAAACAGTTAAAGACCACCTTGGCATATTCTGGTACGTTCGAGCGCATTTTCAAGAAGGCCCCCGCTGGCATTATGTGGTCGGTGGTGATTTTGTCGCCGCATTTTAAGAGAACCTGGCCATGTAGATTATCAGGCAGCGGCTTTGGCATTTGCGGAACCACGATAGTAGGAGCGCGGAAAATTTGCTGCCCAGCGGCTTGCTCCTGGCTTAAAGGCTCTTCTATCATATTATCGTTAATGTCATACTCGGCCGGAGGCTCGATCCTGGGATAGTTTAGTCCCAAGAGCTTCGCCAAGTCGCGAGGATCGGTGATCTTGCCGGTCAGTGCAGAGGCAATCGCAGTCTCCGGGCTCACGAGATAGACTTTGTCGTCTTTGGTTCCGCTTCTTCTGGCAAAGTTTCTGTTGAAAGTTCTGAGGCTGACAATCTGGTCAGCAGGTGAAAAGCCCATACCAATACATGGTCCGCAGCCTGATTCGAGTATCCTGGCACCGGCGGTGATCATCTCGGAGAGGCTACCGTTTTTGGCTAACATATTTAGTACTTCTCTGCTGCCCGGAGCGATTGCGAATTCGACCAGGGGATTGATTTTTCGGCCCTTCAAGACGGTTGCTGCCATCATTAAATCGGTGTAACTTGAGTTAGTGCAACTTCCGATAGCGACCTGAGCGGTCTCGATACCTGCGATTTCGCTTACCGGTTTGATGTTGTCAGGCGATGAGGGACATGCCGCCAAAGGCTCAAGTTCTGACAAGTCGATTTCGATAACCCGATCATATTGGGCACCATCATCGGCAGATAAAGGCTGATAGTCTTGTTCTCTTTTTTGAGCGGCAAGGAATTGGCGTGTTTGCTCATCACCGGGGAAAATACTGGTCGTTACTCCCAACTCAGCTCCCATATTTGTTATTGTTGCACGCTGCGGAACTGTTAATGTATCGACGCCCGGTCCGAAGTATTCAACTACCCAGCCGACGTTGCCTTTTGTAGTCAATATACTCAGCAGCTTTAATATAACGTCTTTGGCCGCCACCCAGTCAGGTAATTCACCCAAGAGCTTAACGCCCAGGACTTTGGGACATGTTAGATAAAACGGTCCACCGGCCATTGCTACTGCCACATCGAGTCCTCCGGCTCCGATCGCCAGCATTCCGATACCTCCGCAGGTCGGGGTATGAGAATCGCTTCCGAGCAGTGTTGCGCCGGGTTTGCCGAATCGCTCGAGATGTACCTGATGACAGATACCGTTTCCCGCCCGGGAGTGATAGACTCCGGATTTGGCGGCAATGCTCTGGAGATAGAGATGGTCATTGTGGTTCTCAGGACCGAATCCGGCCATATTGTGGTCAACGTAACTAACCGAAAGCTGGGTTTTGACCCTGGCGCCACCCATTGATTCATAGAGTAAAAATGCGGTTGTACCGGTCGCGTCCTGAGTTAGTGTCTGATCGATGCGAATTCCTATCTGATCTCCAGGTGCGATTTTGCCCTGGACCAGATGGTTTTGAAGTATTTTTGTTACTAATGTCTCTGCCAAAACTTTGTCTCCATTTGATCGTGTGTTTCGTGCTCTATCATATTTCTTTTGCGCATAGCGGATTCTGGTACCACATCATGGTAAGTTCCTACTGCTAAAAAAAAGCGGCCTCGTAACAATATACACGAGGCCGCATTGGCTAACAAGTCAAAGTAGAAAATTAAATATGGAAGTTTTCTTCACTCACAAGAAGCGCATCGTTCTCACAGAACGGTACGGCATCGGGATTGCCATTTGATGAATCTTCACCACCAGGTATTTTGGGAGAAGTACCTTCACCGGTACCAGTATTTGTAATTGCGTCTCCGCCATAAGTGTAGATGTTATCGCCACCGACACCAACGCCTGCGTGTCTCTCAAATCTCACACCACCATTTTTAAACAGAACATTCTGTCCTTTTCCCTGATGGCTTAAGGAATTACCTCCGTATTCGTCTATGTCATCATCTGTAGCATTTTTGTCAAGGTAGGGACTCCTGTCGGCGGCGACAGGACAGTCCGGTCCAAAGTTATCCATAATAGCACCAGGGGCCATACCAGGATCCACATCTGGGTTTGTGTTTGAGTTGGTGGAAGAAAAGGGCATGTTATAGGCATAACTTACAAGCTGACCAGGCAACGGCAGAACTTCGCCGGTATCCGTATCTATTCCGCCACCACCGAAATCAAAAACGTCCTCCAAGGCTGTTGGAAAACCGGTATTAGGATTAATTCGTGGTACATAATAGTTCTGCAGCACAAAAGAAACAACGTCTCTATCACCCTTGCACAGAAAAGAATTGGGTGTTACTTTGGCATATTTGATCAGTAGAAACCAACTCGACGTGATCGTAGCTTGTCCTGATTTCGTAATTTCTCCGGTATCTTCGTTTACTATATAATTGAAGGCACGGGATTCACTGAAATACTGCCGGCCGCCATACCATAGCGGTAACATCCCGTTTTGACTCCATGTTGCGCCGGCTCCGCCTGATCGGGGATATTCACCGTCGTTGTCATGTGCATATACGATACAACCGTTGCTTAAACCCTTCAAGTTTGCCCCACAGACCAGCCTTACAGCCAATTGCCTGGCCTGGTTTAGTGCCGGCATCAGAATCCCCATCAATAATGCTATGATAGCGATGACAACCAGCAACTCAATCAAAGTAAAGCCTCTTCTTCTCATAATCTTGCTCCTTAACCAATCTTAATTGTTCAGCCCTGACATCAGATAGGACCGTTGACCTTAATATTTTTACAGACGACCGCTTGATGACAAAATCAAGCATTTGCCTGACAACCCCGAGTATCATAAAGATTATAATTGATCCTATAACCAAATACAAGAATTATTTTTTACATACTCAACTGCATAGATTCGGCACCAAACCTCATAACCTCCGTAATCTTAGAGATCCACGTCCATGTAACCACAAAATACAGCGTAGCAACGATTATTACCACTGCGGCTACGGCATGATTGGCAACCGCACTTTCGTCAATTCGGCGAAAAATAGAGCGCAAATGCCATTTACCGGGCATTTTTATACTGTTAACTGCCTCGATCACGTCTTGTTCTCTTGTAGGCATATCGGCATCGAAGGTTGAAAACAGCTTTTTTAGCAGATCATCCTGATGTTGCAAAGATAAAGTATATTCTCTGCATTCGAGACATTCGCTTACATGATCACAAAGCTTTTGTTTCTGATCTTGTCCCAGTAGTCCAGACACCAAATCAGCAATCTGATCTCTGTTTTTGCGGCAACCAGGCTTCATTTCTGAGTCTCCTTTAAAAGATCGTACAATTTTTTTCTCGCAGCTCTGATTTTATGGCACGCTCCCGAATGGGAGATATTCAGCTTCTCAGCAATGGTTTTGGCACTTCTGTTGTCGAAATAATACATCATCAACGGAACTCGATATTCCTGTGATAGTTGATCAATAGCATCATGGAGGTTTCCGGACTCTTCCGAAGATACTGTCGATTGATTACTAATTTGTTCGGCAAATGTCTTTGCATGTTTTTTCCTTCGAAGATAGTCAACACAAAGATTTCTTGCTATTCGTAATACCCAAAGATCGAAGCGTTCGCCACGATACAACCTTCTTATCTTGATAAAACCCTTTAACAACGCGTCCTGAGCAATATCCTCAGCGTCATGTACATTCGCGAGCATGCCAAGGCAAACGGCAAAAACATATCTATAGTGCCTTTTGACAAGCATAGAATAGGCATGCTTGTCGCCACGTCGGCTCGCTTCTACCAGGATGTCGTCAGAATAATCATCCAATTGAACTCTGTGAATATCTTTCATAATAAAGACGAATGAGAATGAGTAAAATGCAAAAAAAAATTAGATTTTTTATAATAATCTATTATATCATAGTCTTGGTTTTACCGGACAAAAGAAAAACGACCCTGAACCGATTCGGACAGGGCCGTTTATAGTCATATAATGGGCTTTTAACACAAAAAAGCCTTTCCTAAAGCCAGTTTGCTAGTCACCAAGATCCGGCGCTTCAACAACGAGACACGAATCCTTTCTGCTAAGAGGCCCATCTGTACCATTTGGAAGAGGTATATCTATTCCTGAAACCTGGCTAGTATAGATGTTGTCACTGTTCATGCCAACTGCACTAGTCTTATGGAATTTGACGTGTGAATCGACAAAAGCGACGTTTTGGCCATCGTAATTGTGAAGGGCGCTGTTCTCTTCGGGATCGAACTCAAGCTCGGAGTCAGGTGGTGGAAGTTGTGGACCCCGGTCGGCGACAACAGCCAAACCCGGATCGCTAGCTGCGGTCAGAAGCATACTTGTGCCGCTAAATGTATAAGGCAGGTGATATCCATAACTTACGTTGATCCCACCATCGAAGTCCCATTCGTCCTGAGGATTTGGGGGGTTGAAGACAACACCAACAGGATCACTTTTGCATAAAAACTGCTTGGTTGAGGTGTAGTCTCTCTTTACCAGCAGATACAGGCTCGCCGTAATGGTACCCGGCCCAGTTACTTGATTACCATCAACATCTTCAAGTGCATCACCACCCCACTCTCCACCTGGAGCACCGGCCCTTGGGAACCTTCCGGTCTCATCGTCATTGGCATAAACAACCATCGACTTTACGATACCAGAGAGGTTGGTACCGCAGACCACCCGCTGTGCCAATTCTCTGACTCGTGCCAGAGCAGGCATCAGGATGCTCATGAGCAACGCGATGATCGCAATAACGACCAGCAGCTCAATTAGTGTAAAACCTTTCTTTTTCATTTTCGTTCTCCTTTACTTTTTTTCGAGATTCGCAATTTCAATCGTTCACGGAGCACATTTTTACGTTTTGCACGGTTTTAAGACATCTCAGGCCATTGACCGTGCGTTTTACAAACAAAAATAATGCCGTTTTTCTGCGAACCTCAGAGTACAATAACTCTTCGCTCCGAGAACGACTGATCCGAACTGGTAAAGTTGAATCTTGCCAACAAGTTTTGTCCAACATTTACCGTTCAAGGCCATTAACGCCAATTATTGACTCACCATGAACGGTATAGAAACTACTTGCGGCAGGTAGGTTTGGGATGCGTAATATGATATATTCTGGAAAAAATGATGACTATATTAACTTATAACGATTTTAAACCAACCTGTCATAATTCTAAATTAGCACAAACCCTTGTTTCTGTCAAGCATCTTTTGACAAATTTACTCTAATATCTTAAAATTTTTTCAAAATTTCCCTATCTATTTAAATGATTTAGACTTTAAGTGTAACAAATGACAACTGAAAACGACTTACAACATGTAAAAAACGTGCTTTTAGAGCAAAAACAAGGGCATTTACTGTCATTTTGGGATCAGCTTGACGCTCAAGGCAAAGATTCCCTTTTTTCCCAGATTCGCCAATTGGATATGTCACAAATAGACCATTGGGTTGCTAATCTGGTCAAATCCGCCCCACCAAGTTCAGTGCCGACAGATTTTAGTGCAGCCAACTCATATTCTCCTGAACCTGAGGATTCTCAACAGGCCATAAAGTATGATCAGGCCCGTCGGCTCGGTATTGAACTGATATCTGCCGGAAAGGTTGCCGCGTTCGTCGTAGCGGGTGGCCAGGGTACCAGGCTTGGCTTTGACGGTCCAAAGGGTAATTTACCAATCAGTCCTTTGAGGAATAAGACACTGTTTAGGCTATTTGCCGAGGCCATTGCAGCCGTCAGAGAGAAATACAACGCAGCTTGTCCCTGGTATGTAATGACAAGCCCTTTGAATCATCAACAGACCATTGAAATCTTCGATACCAACGATTACTACGGTCTGGATAAGCGTGATGTCTTCATCTTCCAGCAGGGCACCTTACCGAATTTTGGTCTTGACGGCAGCATACTGCTTGCTAACAAGGATGCGATAGCCTGCTCGCCAGACGGACATGGAGGAAGCCTCAGGGCGCTTTACAAAAGCGGCGCATTATCCGATATGAAAGAGCGCCGAATTGAGCATATCAGTTATTTCCAGGTGGATAATCCTCTGGTCAGTGTAATAGATCCGCTTTTCATCGGGCTCCACGCTCTTGATGGCGCTCAAATGTCTTCAAAGGCACTGATCAAAACCGGCCCCAGGGAAAAGGTCGGTAATTTCTGCATGTCAAGCGGCAAGGTCAATGTTATTGAGTATAGCGATTTGCCCGAACAACTGGCCCAAAAACGCAATCCTGATGGTTCGCTTGTTTTTCAACTTGGAAGTATTGCGATACATATCATTGACAGGGTGTTTGTGGAAAAATTGAATGATGGCGGTTTCTCACTTCCATTGCACAGGGCCCTTAAGAAAATTTCGTATATTGACGCAAACGGTAAACTAATAGAACCCCAGGAACCCAACGGTATTAAGCTCGAGAGCTTTGTTTTTGATGCCCTGGGCCTTGCAGAAAAATCAATAATCCTCCAAACACGTCGAGAAGAGGAATTTGGCCCTGTCAAAAACGCCACAGGTGTCGATAGTGCACAGACGGCACAGCAAATGATGATCAACCGTGCCGCAAACTGGCTTGAAGCAGCAGGGATTAATATTCCCAAAAATGATGACAATTCACCCGACTGCGTGATTGAAATAGCCCCGGCTTTTGCTTGCCAAGCCGAAGACCTCAAGGCAAAGGCCGATCAAATTGAGCCACCAGAACCGGGCGCCGAACTCTACTTAGGCTGATAATCTCTCACAATATCAGCATCGCGTCGCCGTATGAATAAAACCTATAACGATTATCGACGGCATGTTTGTAAGCTGCGAGGATATTTTCCAGTCCGGCAAAGGTCGCTACCAGTGCTAATAATGTTGATTTTGGCAGGTGAAAGTTGGTTATCATCGCGTCGATCAGCTTGAATTGATAACCGGGTGTAATGAACAGATTAGTTTGGCCATGCCTCGGTTCAATACGTCCAGACGCCGCCACCGATTCGAGAGTACGCACAGAAGTGGTTCCGACGGCTATTATCCTGCCACCCTTGTCTTTTGCTGAATTGATCTTCTCGGCTGTGATTTGGGTTATCTCGAATCTTTCAGGCTCCATTTGATGATCTTCCAGAATATCGGCCTTGACAGGCTTAAAAGTGCCTGCGCCGACGTGTAGGGTGACCCTGGCGAAGTTAATCCCGCTTTTCTTAAGATTTTCGATTAATTCTTCGGTAAAATGAAGACCCGCCGTCGGAGCGGCAATTGCACCTGGCTTATTGGCATAGACCGTTTGATAGCATGATGAGTCCTTAGCGAAATCTTTTTGGGCTTTATTTCTGCGAATATAGGGAGGCAGGGGTGCAAAACCTATCTTTTCAAGCACAGAAAAGACGTCGTTCGTGCACTGGAGCCCTATAGTGCATTTTCCATTGTCGAGTTTTTCAATGACTTGGGCACGGCAAAAATCGCTTTTGTCTCTTTTGTTGAGGTAAATCTGCTCTTCGATCTTTACTTTTCTCAATCCTTTGAGCATTACCTCCCATTGACCCTGCTGATTTACCTTTAAAAAGAGTCCTTCAAGGATAGCGCCGCTTTTTCGACGTGCATAGAAACGTCCGGGCAGGACTTTAGTATCGTTAAGCACAAGGCAATCGCCGGGATCGAGGAAATCACCTATATTCCTAAAATAACTGTCTATAAGACTGGACTTATTGCGATTTAGTACGAGCAGTCGAGAATCGCTGCGAACCGGAACGGGTTGTTGAGCAATCAACTCTGGATCAAGATCGTAGTTTAATTGATCGGTTCTCATAAGAGAAAATTATCAGACGGACCGTAAAATACCAGAAAAATTTTTGCCCATAATAAGAAGATCAACAGCGTTTACAGGATCGAATGCAAATTAGTTCCAAAGTCGCCCCCGCCCGGTGACGATATTGAGCAGGTAAGAAATCCGGCTGATATAATTTGCAGGAGCAGGTGAAATGATTACTCGAACACGTTTTGAACAGACAACGACCTCAATCGCCTCTCTGGGGCGAAATGAACTAAAGCGACGGATAAAGTGTTTTAGAGGCCGATTCAAGTTGGATTTCACGGAAGAATACCTCAACAAGCTCAGTGTTGACAGACTAAGACATATCCTCTTAGCTGCTGTGATTAATGCCAATTAGTCCCGGTTGCTATTTTACGGCTTTTTGAGCATAATGCAGAAACCGGGGCTGTTAATGGGCATAGTCCCTCATGTGCTCCATCCATGGCGTGCGGTAATAATCGCATTCTCGTCAAAGCATTAGTCAAGCGGTATCTTCTGGCCCACAGTGCGCAAAAAAAAAGCTGGAACCAAATAGATTCCAGCCTTTTGAGACAGCGTTTTGAATACAAATAAATAACAATTTTATAGAAAATTTTGCCGTCTCGACCCAAGACACACTATTAAAGAAGAAAAGAACATACTTTTATAATCTTAATTATATAGTCTTAGGTCAACTTTGCAAGAGTTTTTTTCAATTATTTTGAAATATTTTTATTTTTTTTCGGGGGTTGGGGGGGGGATTTGTACCAAAAGGACGTTTTTCGTTCATAAATTGTGTTTTTACAGGAAGTTAAGATTAGTGCAGTTGAAGAAAATCCGGTAAAATTAGAGTTTTTCACGGCTCCGGATAAGTCAATAAGTGACATTTCAGACTTATTCTTAAAATTACTGGGCCAGAAGCGTTGTGTTGGGTGGGATTTTTATTGTTGAAAACCATGAGATTAAGTTAAAATGTTGTTTGATGTTATTCTGCTAAATGGGGTAGTAAGAAGGATCACGTAAAGGAGAGTTTTACAGTGATCAACCGTATTTATAACAATTCAATTTCACGCAAACCCTCAGGCAGGGGTTCTGTGTTATTCGGTTACTTCGTACTAATCTGTATTGTTTGTCTCATTGCAACAGTAACTTTGTGCGGTCTTGGTTTATGGCTTCTTTTCCCGAATCTCATTATGCAGGATGCCGAGGATGACGCTATTCACCTTGCGGCCATACTAAGTGACCGGGAGATATCCAGTGCCGTAACAATAGCCCAAGCCAACGAACCCTCGCTTAGAATTTCGAAAGAATTAGTTCAACAGCTTGATAATAGGCTGGCGAACTATTTGTCAGCTTTTAACATTGTCAAAATTAAAATATACGACGATCAGATGCGCATCGTCTATAGCACAGATAAAGATCTGATAAACCGAATTGACGCCAACAACACCAAACTTAAAACCGCACTGGCTGGTTCGGAAGTTTCAAAACACCAAAGCAAAGAAACCGTATGGGATTTTAAAGACGAAGAGCGAACCAACATTGACATCGTCGAAACCTACGTTCCCATACGTAGAGGCGGTCAGATCATCGGTGTTTTCGAGATATACAAGGACGTTACCGATTATTTGTCTCATGCCAACAGGAATATGGTAATAATCTGGCTGCTGGTGAGCATCCTTGTATTTAGTGTTTTTGGAGTTCTTCTTCTTTTGATGTACTTTACCACCCGGGCTGTATCGGCTGGTACCCTGGCTCTTGAGAAAAGTGAGCAGCGTTTTCGAGCTGTCTTCGAATCGGCTGGGGAATCGATAATGATCTGGGATATAAATAAGATATGCCTCTTTGCCAACCAGGCCGCGTCGGACTATTTTTCGATACCGAAAGATAAGCTGATAGGCAGCAGTGTTGTTGAAGGACTCGCTCACGTCCCGGCTTATATGCAGTTGCTTCTCGAAAGGATTGACGAAGTATTAAGCAGCGGGCATCAAGTCAAAACCGATGACGCCATACCTCTGGGAAATACTTTATCCTGGAGCGAATCGGTCCTTACACCTATCACCGGGACCAAAGGGGATGTTTTTGCAGTATCGATAGTTCATCGAGATATTACCGAGCGTCGAGAGTCCGAACGAGTTCGGGACAAGCTGATGTTTCAAATTAATTCGAAGAATACCGAACTTCAGCAATTGGCCTCGGTGGTTCGACATGATATTGGCAATTCTCTTCTTTCGATTCAGGCCCTTGCGGTATCTGTTGAAAAGAACTGCGAGAAACTAAGCTCGATATTGAAAGTTTCCGATATTCCGGACGACGTCAGAGAAAAAACTCTTGCTCTTTTGGGAGGCTCGATTCACGATTCCCTCGGGTATATCCGTAAAAGTGCCGACGAGATGGGAAATATTCTCGAAGGATTGCGGCGATTGGCCCAGGCAGGCAGGGTCGAACTCGACATCATCCAGTTGGATATGAACGAAATTGTCAGTGACATCGTTGGGATAATGAAAGTTCAGATCGAAAACTGCGGTGCCTGCGTTAAGGTCGTATCGTTACCGAGTTGTAAAGGTGACGCTACTCAGATCGGCCAGGTCTTTTTGAACCTGTTGACCAACGCTACAAAATATCTCGATCCTGATCGGCCTGGGATGATTAGTATCTTCGCAAGCACCGAGCAGGGAACGGTAACTTATACCATAGAAGATAACGGATTGGGTATCGCAGATGAGCATCACGAAAAGGTTTTCGAGGCGTTTTCGCGAGTTGACAGAACGGGGCAAATCGACGGTGAGGGGCTTGGTCTTTCAATTGCAGCTAAGATTCTCGAGCGTAACAACGGAAGTATCCGACTCGAATCCGAAACCGGCAAAGGCAGCAAGTTCTTCGTAACACTGCCGAGCGTTTGAAACTATTGAGCAAAAGGAAAGATTCATTTAGTCTGTGAATCGACCAGGTCTGTGACGACAGCAACAAGTCCGGTTAGGACTCTTGTCATACGGTCGTAGTCGATTTTTCCGGGTGTGTCCTCTTCGGTGTGATAGTGCGGATATCGAAAGGGAGCCGTGTCGGTCACCATTATTGCCGGGTATCCATGCTGCCAGAACGCCCAGTGGTCAGACCATCCGGCACCGGGGACCGAGCGGGGTATTGCTGCTCCCTGTGAGGGGAATTTACAATTTTTTCTAAATGACGCGATTGCCTGGTGGAGCAGCTTTCTCGAAGAAAGATCGCTGACGAACCCTATGAAGTTTCCTGTGGAAGGATAAAACGCACTAAATGGAAACGGATAGTTCTGGGTGTTCTCCTGGTCGGTGTAATAGCCGATGGTTTCGAGGCTTAACATGGCTACGACTTTTTCTTCTTTTTGGCGGCAGCTTTTTGCATAGACTAAGCTGCCCATCTGTTCGGTCTCAAAGAAAGGCGCTTCCTCATTTGGGAAAAAGACAAAACGAAGTGTCCGCTGGGGCTTACTGCCTGCGAATAGACGGGCCAAGGCCAGTGTCGCGGCAACTCCCGAAGCATTGTCGTTGGCACCGGTGGTTCCGAAGACCGAATCATAATGGGCTCCGACAATGACGATTTCATCTTTGCTTTTCTCTCCGGTTACTTCAACTGAAATATTGCTGCATGTTTCGCCTTCTGCGGTGAATTCCTGTATTTTTACTTCGTAACCTGCCTTAACCAGCGATTCTTTTAGAAACTCCACTGAAGCAACGAGCCCGGAGTATTGATAGACGTTTCTTTCGCCTATCCGCCCAGCCAGTTCCTTTACGTCCTGCCGTAATTGATCGCTAATTACTAATTCATCTGAACTCGGCGGCGTTAGTGGGCCATCGTAAGATTCACCTGGCATTCTAATCATGGTCAAGTATCCCCAGGAGCACAGAACCGCAACAATTAGCAGTAAAACAGCGACTCTTTTAACCGCTTTTTTGGTTATTATTCTTATACCGAGAATTTTATTGTAGTCGTGCCTTGTCCCTGTTTGTTCTTTCTTAACATCTGATGTCTCATTTGATTCAGGCACAGTTTCATTATCCTTCGCAGACCGAACAGGTCAAGGGCTCATTATTTATTTGTGCATTTACAGGCTCAAAATCCGAATTTACTTGCGGTAGAGGTAGTACCGGCTTAAAATACCGTGTCCAAGGCGATTAACAAGGGAGCCAAAGTATGTTGGCAAGATTGCATAGTGTTACATTAGAAGGTATCAACGGTATCATTTGCGAGGTTGAGGTTGACGTTGCTCGCGGCGGTTTTGAAAAGTCACTCATAGTCGGTCTGCCCGATGCGGCCGTCAAGGAGAGCAGCGAACGCGTTAAGAGCGCGATTGTCAATTCGGGTTACAAATACCCAAAGACCCAGTCATTGGTAAATCTTGCCCCGGCTGACGTGAAGAAAGCGGGTCCGGCTTTTGATTTGCCTATTGCATTGGGTATGCTCGTAGGCCAGGGCGCGCTTGTTTGTGACGGTCTCAAGGAATTTGTCATTGTCGGTGAACTGGCTCTCGATGGCAGGGTCAGACCGGTCAATGGCGTACTTAATATGGCTATCAGCGCAGCCGCAAAGGGATTCGAACGAATGATCGTCCCCCTGACTAACGCCAAAGAAGCTGCGGTAGTCCAGGGGCTTGAAGTTTATGGTGTCGGCTCATTGGCCCAGGCCGTTGGTTTTCTTAGCGGTCAACTTGCCCCCGAGGCGACAAGCCTTGATATCGATGAGCTTTTCAAACAGCAATGCCGCTATGATATAGATTTCGGAGATGTCAAGGGCCAGGAAAGTGCCAAGCGTGCTTTGACAATTGCGGCCGCTGGCGGGCACAACATAATGATGATAGGACCGCCCGGCGCCGGCAAAACTATGCTTGCACAGAGACTGGCGACCATTCTGCCCGGCCTTAGTTTACAAGAGTCACTTCAGACGACGTGTATATACTCTTCGGTGGGCTTGCTGGATAAGGAGCAGGCGCTGGTTGCTACCCGGCCTGTACGTATGCCGCACTATTCAGCGAGCGGTCCTGCACTTGTCGGTGGCGGTACTAACCCACGATGCGGTGAACTCTCTCTGGCGCATTTTGGAATATTGTTTCTCGATGAGTTCGCTGAGTTTCCCCGGCATGTTCTGGAGATGATCCGTCAACCCATGGAGGACGGTTTTGTTACCATTTCGCGTGCCAAAGGAACGGTCCGGTTTCCGGCCCAGTTCATGCTGGTCGCTGCGATGAATCCTTGTCCTTGCGGCTACTTCGGTTCCGATTCGAGAAGATG